>Ga0316208_1001086_pt1 | contig 27697 bp, 20 predicted proteins | sample 3monopyrite_MG_FD_204944 | JGI IMG/M metagenome (GOLD analysis project Ga0316208, IMG submission 204944) | Microbial mat bacterial communities from mineral coupon in-situ incubated in ocean water Damariscotta River, Maine, United States -... | ecosystem: Environmental > Aquatic > Marine >... | reverse complement strand
TGATTTGCGGCGGGAGGTCGCGGTTTCTCGACGGGGTGGGCGCTGGGGGCGTTCTGGCTTGGTGGGACGCGGTACGGAGCTTGGTCGCTGCTCCAGGCGCACCGTCACGAGCTTGCGTTCAGATACCTAGCCACCTCTATCAAAGTGCCGTTGGCCAACGAGGCTCGATCGATCGCCCTTCCGGTGGTGTCGAACGGATCTCCGGTGACGTGCTCGAGCGCCTCCCCGTTGTCGCCATCAATCAAGGTCCAGCGGAACACCGGTTCCCCAACAGTTCGATCCTGGGCTGCGCTGGGTATCGACTGAACAACTGCGATGAAATATACCAAAGTTTGCCGTCCCGGTTGAGTTGCGTGAAACAGTTAGAGCATCTTCTCCCACGTCGACGCGGGTGTCAAGGGCCTCCCCAGCAACGCTCCAACGAAGTGGGCAGAGCTCGGCTGGTACCTTTTAGCGAGCTTCTTCAAGATTTTGGCGAACTCCCATCCATGTCCTTTCGTTCGCGCACAGCACCACCGCGTTCCAGGGAGGATTCCGGTACAGCGAGCTCGCTCCAACAGCCCGAGGCCGTAGCTGGAGCGTCGTTAACTCGAGTTAACAACGGTCCAGCTACGTCGACCCTCGAGCGCCGATGCGGTCCTGGATTTCCTGGGCCTTGTCTTGCAGCGACAACACAATGTCGTGCAACTCCGCGACACGGGCATCGTCGAGGTCGTCAATCCTCTCCAGGTCCGCGAACGCATCGTCCGACCGCAGCACCTTGCCGATCAGGTTCAAGGTCTTTTCGAACTTTGGTAGTGGCTTCCGCCCCCGCTTCTCCCCAAGACGAACGCTAGCCTCCTCCAGTGTGACCTGCTGCTTGAGGTGAGCTACCGTCCACCCCTCCTCGACTGCGGTGGCCGCCAGGCGAGAACGTACAGCATCAGTCCGAACCGGCAGCAACGCCCGATGGTGGGAGTACGTGAGCTCGTTCCGTGCGTCCTCCGGAAGGGAGTCGAACTGCTCGCGCACCCTCACTGCTTGGTGCAGGGTGACGTAGGACACCGGCAAATCGTGTCGCTCTTCGAGGGATCGAAACGTCGCGTGCTTGGTGCCTCGTTCTCGGAAGGCTCCGGAGTCGCCTCCGAACATCTCGTCGATCAAGAACTGGCCAAGCTCCAAGTAGTACTCGAGCCCCTTCCGTAGGTGGATCTCCCGGATGCCTTCCACGACGCGGTCGGCGAGCGACGTGTCCTCGCGTAGGTCACCCTGCAATCGCGTGGTGATCTCTACTGCCTCAGGTGCGTTCTTCGCCATCGACTTCACTCCCATCAGGCGGAGCATAGAGGATGAGCACCGACGGGACAAGAGACCGCAACCCGCGCGGCACAATGGCACCATCGACGAGGGCACTCGTGACGTGAATTCGTGGGCTACTACGACCTTCATCACGAAGGCCAGCCGGAGCTTGGGCATGCAAGTGCCCCGTTCGCTGCACCCAGTTTGGGGGGATCGCGTCGATCTCTGGGTGGAGCTGCGGGGTGGGCGGTCGATGCGACAACGAGGCGGTCAGGACGGAGTCTCAGGCGATTCATCGAGAGATCGACGCTCGATCAACCAGCGACTACCTGCTCGGGGAGCAGGCAGTCGCACCCCCGACCCCGCTGGGAATCGCTATCCACCCGAGTCCTTTTCGCTGATCCGCCTGTCAATCCCGGCCCTCGAAGGTGGAGGACGAGAACGAGCCGACCGACGATGAGCTTCACGCCGCCCTGGAGGGCGACCCCGAGGAACAGCTACTTGATTTTTTATCAAGAACGACTACCTTATCGTTGATGCTCGATGAACCCCTCGACCACCGCGCCATCCGGCGACTCAGTCGGCAGATCCTCCGCGACGGCATGGTCGAGTGGACGACCCATGGGTGGAGCGTGGCGATACCGCCGCCTCACGCCGAGGATCTGGGTCGTCATCGAGTTTGAACCCTGTGAGTGCGATCCCGAGCACGTCACTGGCCACCACCTCGTCGTGGTGACCGCATGGAGAAAATCATGAGCCGATGCCGCCGATGTGAAGGTGAGTACGGGCCACCCGAGCCCGTGACCGTGCCCCTGCGTGCCCTCCCGACCGTCCTGGTGACGGGCATCGAGGGCCAGAAGTGCGCCGGGTGCGGCGACTTGAAGTACGGCCTGCCGAACATGGAGGAGTTGTTCCGCGTGGTCGCCCGGCTCCTCGTGCAGAAGCGCGAGCGGCTGTCGGGGGCCGAGACCCGGTTCCTGCGGAAGTGGCTCGGGTGGTCCGGCCAGGACACCGCCGACCGCCTCGGCTTCACCCCCGAGACGGTCTCCCGGTGGGAGAACGACAAGGTGCCGATCTCCGAGACCGCCGACAAGCTCTTGCGGAGCCTCGTGATGGCGAGGGAACCCATCGACGACTACGCCGCGTGGGACGCCCGCCTCGCGAGCATGGCGAAGTCCGACCCGGAGCCCTTGGCGTTACGGATGGTGGCCGAGGGCCGCACCTGGGCCAGAGCCGCATAGGCCTCCCGGGGGTCGCTGGTCGGAACACATACGGAACACACGCCCTGCTCCAGATCGCTCCGAACGGCCCCAACCTGCTCCACGGCCCCAACCCGGTCGCCCGTGCCACACGGCCCAATCGGTCCCGCCCGCCACTCCGCCCCGACTACGACATCCCGACGTTCTTCAAGACCGCCGACTGAGTCGGATGGAGATCGGCCCGTGATTCATGGGCTGGATGTGGCGCCGCGTCTCTCTTCGGAGGGGCGCGGCGCTTCTCGTTTCGAACCTGGGTTGGAGCGATCGGCGCTCGATCAACCAACGACCTCATCCAAGCCACTGCGCTCGCTTGGGCCCACCGTGTCCGCAGAGCAGACTTCGACCCGAACCGCGCCGAGCAGCTATGGTCCCGCGTATTCCAGCTCCACCAGGAGTCCGTGGGTGCGGGAAGACAGCTCCCGACCTGGGTAGAAGGGGTGCCGGAAGCCGCAAGAAGCCTGGGTTGCCTGGTCGAGCCAAGTGTCCGCCCCTGAACTCCGCACCAGCTCCGTGTCATTTGGGGCACCGTTGCCCTACAGAATAGGACGAAGTAGGTTCTGCCAGGAGGATCGATGCTCGGAGCCATGATTGTACTCGTCCTCGGCTGCGGCCAAGCCCCCCCTACGGTCGACGCAGAGGGCGACGCAGATACAGATGCAGACACCGACAGTGACACCGACTCGGACTGCGACGCAGACTCGGACAGCGACGCTGACACCGATAGCACCATCCCCACAGGGGACACCGCCGCGTGTCGGGAGAATATCGACCTCGGGAACATGGTGGGTGCGGTGGCCTCGGGCGATATTTGCGGGGTCGATACTCCGGCCGACACGACGCCATGCGCCCCCACCGGCTCCGCCGTGGTGCACCGATGGGTCGCCCCGAGCACAGGTAACTGGCGCTTCTCCACCGGCTGTTCGAGCCTCGACACCGTGCTCCAGGTCCGGCAGCCCTGTTCGAGCACCATCGCCTGCAATGACGACGTCGGGACTCTGCCAGCCCCCCAGACATCCCGTGTGGACGTCGCGCTCACGGCCGGTCAAGAGATCCAGGTGGCGGTTGGGGGATACGCCGGCCTTTGTGGTCCCTACAGCCTCCGAATCGACTCTGTTCCGTCCCCTGATCCCCCAGGCACATCGCCTCCCGCCCCCGCCGATGGCGTGTGGTTCGGACCGCTCTCCTACGAGCTGTTGCCCGAAGGCATATGGGCCTACCCCGACAGCTGTGTGGGCACCCTGACCGCCAACCTCGACGCGTCGTCGTCCCCGCCCTTGGTCGGCAGCGGTGCGGTTACCTGTATCTCTGCCGGCGTGGTCAGCGTCGTCATCACCGGAGACCTTAGCCCGGGAGGGGTCCATGGCACGTTCTCCCAGGGCGACGCGAGCCTACCCTTCACCTGTTCCCTCGACACAGACACGCTGCAGTGCGCCTTCCACTGGACCCTCGCTCAGCCATGGGCCGGTGAGTTCAACCTCCAGCTCCTCCCCTGACCCGCACCTCCTGTGGCGGGCGGGCCAGGTGCCGATACAGCTGCTCTCTGCCCTCGGCGTCTCGGCCCCCTACCGCCGTCCCCGCGTGGACCGTGTACCCGTCGAAGACCGATTCCACGCCGCCCGTGACATCTGTCAAGCGCAGGTAGATCCCCCCCAGTATGAACCAGAGCCGCCACGACCAGTACAGTCATTGCTGGCGCGACCTCCAAACCGGCCTAGCGATTGGCCCCAGGGTCGAGCTGCATCACACACGTGGCCATCGCGTGGGTGCCCCCCGCCTGTCCGTTGATCCGGCCTCGCTGCTCGAAGTCCCACGCCTTCACGAGCGTCAGATCGGACGCAGCTTCGGCGTCAAAGACCGCGAGCGCGTCGACCAACGACACGCAGGTGCCGTCTTCGTACAGGCTGTGGTTGACGTACCAGGCCACGCCCTCCTGCCTCAGGCGCTCCCCAGCCGTTCCCGCGCGCATCGCCCGCAGCCAGGCGACATCATTGACGACCCCGTCGAGGTTGATGACCGGGCGCGTCGTGTGGAACGCGATCAGCCCCGCGTCCCATGAGCCAATCCTCGTTCCCGGAGGCAGGTTGGACTCCACCCACGCCGCGGCCCGCCGATCCGCCCGCCGCACGGCCAGCCGATCCGGAGAGGTGAGCTGTCCCGCGGTCACGCCCGCGGCGACGAGCAAGGGCAGCACGACGATGCCTCCCACCGGTAGGAGCGCGCGCACCGGAGGCAGGTCGGGACGGTCGGAGCGAGCCCGAGCGGCGAGGTCGAGGGCGAAGGCGAACAGCGCGCACGTGAGCCACAGCACGTGGGGCGCGAAGTACCACTGCCGAGCAAAGGTCTGCAGTCCGGTGTAGTAGCCCAGCAAAACGAAGCAGAACACGCCGTAGAAGCCAGTTGTTCGGAGCATCGAGCCCAGACGGTCCCAGCCGGTGGACCACGCCCGGCGCGACGCCCACCCCACCGCAGCTGCGGCCACGGAGCAGCCCAACAGCACCCCCACACCGCCCGCGGACAGCGGCACCCTCTTCAGCGTGCCCGACACCTGCATGGGCGTGTCGAACCAAGCCTGGTTCGCCGCCAGGAACACCCCGAGGGTCACTGTGGGGCCCACCATCACTCCGACATAGGCTCGAGGCGCGGACCGGAGCTCACCCAGCCACCACAGCGCCAGCACTGGCGTGAGCAAAGCGCCGTCCGTGCGCGCCAGGATGGCCAGCGACAATAGCGCCGAGACCGCCACACAGCGCAGGCCCGACCAGGCGCGCAGCGCCGAAGGTCCGCCGCTGACCACGCCCAGCAGTGCCCCATGTACCAGGCACACCACCGACGCCTCCATGCCGTTGACGAGCGTGCGCCCGACCATCGGCACCCCGAGCCACGCCCCCACCGTCACCGCTGCCAGCACCCCATCGGGGCCGGTACGCGCCATGGTCCGCTGCCCCCCCAGCGCCAGCGCGACGCCGCCCAGCGCCAGCCCCACCTGTACCAGCAGCAAGGCCCGCATGGCGAGCTCACCGTCCAGTCCGCTCGCGAACACGAGGGCACACGACCACATCCACAGGAAGTGGTAGCCGTTGGTGCGATGCAGCCCGTCGAACGTGCTGCCCTCACCAGCGGCCAGGCGCTGCGCGATCTCCGCGTAGTAGTAGCTGTCGTCGAAGGTGAGCCCGAGCACCGCCTCGGGCCAGGCCACGATGACTGCCGCCCACACGAGGCCCACCACCAGCAGCGCGACACGAACCGGACGAGCGGGGAGCATGGAGCACTCTAGCATGCCCAGGCGCAGATCCCCTCCCGAAGCCTGGGCAGAGCGGCACGAGATGGCGAGCCCGAGCCCGGTGCCGCGGGTCTTCGTCGTCACGAAGGGCTCGAAGATCTGTGCCTGCTTTTCCTGGGGAATCCCGAGGCGTGGATAGCGATTCCCAGCGCGGGTCGGGGGCCGACGGCCTGCTCCCCGAGCAGGCAGTCGCTGGTTGACCGAGCGCCGATCGCTCCATGAATCACCTGAAACTCCGTCCTGAACGGCTCATTTTCGCCTCAACCGCCCACTCCGCAGGCACCCATGCACACCAACGGGCTCCTCACGCACGCGGCTCAAGCGACGAACACCTGCCCTACCTGGAGGCGGGGGAGGGGTTGCCGGTGCTGCTGGTCCATGGCTGGCCGACCAGTTCCTTTCTGTGGCGTGGGGTGATTCCCTACATCGCGGAGCACCGCCGGGTCCTCGCCATCGATCTCCCGGGCTTTGGCGAGTCGAGCAAGCCCGTGGATCGCGACTACAGCTTCGCCTTCTTCCGTTCCGTGCTGGACGGCTTCGCCGCTGCAGTCGGCCTGGAGAGCTTTGGGCTGGCTGTACACGATATGGGTGGGCCGGTGGCTCTCAACTGGGCCAGCTCTCGGCCTGAGAGCGTCGAGCGTCTGGCGATCCTGAACACCATCGTCTACCCGGAGTTCAGCCTTGCGGTGCGCGCCTTTCTCGCCGCGGCACGGGTCCCCGGAGTGGGCCGGGTGCTCTCCAGCCGCGCTGGACTGGCGGGTGCGATGCGCTTCGGCACCGTGCGTTCGGACTGCATGACCGATGAAGCGCTGGAGGGAACCTGCGCTCCATTTGCCCATCGTGAAGCCCGGGAGGCGCTGATTCGGTCGGTGCAGCACCTCGGGGCCGATGGGCTACGTCCGGTCGCCGCCTGGATGCGCGGGATCTCGGTGCCGGTGCGGGTGGTCTACGGTACCCGGGACTGGATCCTCCCGGCCATGCCCTACACTGTTCGGCGCCTCCAAGAGGAGGTCGCCGATATCGAGGTCACGGCCCTCGATGACTGCAGCCACTTCCTCCAGGAAGACCGCCCGGACCGGGTGGGTGAGCTGCTGGCAGCCTTCTTCCGCTGAGGCGGACCGCTCCGACGGGATTGCCGAAGACCTCGACGGCGCCGCGGTCTGCGACGATGTCGACTTCTACGCCCAGGACCCCGCGTTCACGGTGGACAGCGGACTGTAGACCAGGGTGTCACCTGGATCACTGTCGAGAATCAGTGACGTGTTCGACGCCATGGCTGCGTGTAGGCAAACAGACCACCAGGCCTGGAGCCCCGAATGAATCTGAAACTCGCGATGCTGCTGCCCTTCCTCCTGATCGACGCCACCGCTCTCGCGGGTCCGGTCGGCTACCTCAACTGCACAGGGCAGGACACGTACAACTTCGCCTGGGACGGGAACGACACGTTGCAACTGGCCGAGGCGGACACCGACCGCGCCTCCGACAACACAGACGGGCGTCTGAGTTGCAACCAGAACAAGTGCCGAATCCAGATCGGCCGGGAAACCTGGAAGGGCAGTAGCCTCAACCTGATCACCAAGAAGTTGTCCGCGAGCAACGCGTATGTGGTGCTGCAGATGCGGGGCGTGAATGGCAACCAATACAGCCTGCCCAAGTACTCCAGCAGCTCGAGGTACTTCGAGCAGGCTGCACCCAACCGTGACTGCAAGTCCGTCGCCGCCGAGTACGCCTGGTACGACTGGTCGACCGGCGAATACGAGCGGACAAAGTACCAGGTCAAGCCAACCGATCGAGTCTCCATCCGAACCTGGTTCAACACCTACGTCGAAGGCACCCGCAACAGCACGGTCCGGCATGCTTCCATGGATGCCGAGGAGGCCACCTTCGTGCGCATGGTTCCCGCGAATGGCAGCGAATGCCTCGGCCACAACCGAACCGCGCGCATCTATACCGAGTGGAACGGCAACGTCCTGCAGTCGGTCGGGCCCGATGGACTTGGTGACTTTGGCGAGAATCGGGACGTCGTCACCGTCCAGGCGAACGGCATCTATGCGGATAGCCAGGCCCAGCTCTTCGACATCTTCATCCCACGGGTCGAGTCCGACCCCACCGACGACCCGTGTCTGCACCACGGCGACGAGTTCAGCCTGATCAGCCAGGCGGGCGACTGGGTGTGGGCTTCGAATGCGGGTGATATTCGGAACCTATCGTCCAATGACGAAGGGCAGCGCACCAGCTTCTGGGCCATCTACGAGGGTAAACAGGGCGATCCAGCCCCATCGTCCTTCACCTGGTAGGCTTCTTCCGTGTGGTCCGGACCTGGCGCGGAAGCTCATCGGATTGGCGCTCGGGATCGCGGACGGTGGTGCAGCGCTTCGGGTCTGCACCGAATCTCAACGTGCACTTCCGACGGGTACAGGGTCCACGCGGGGACAGCGGTGGGGAGCCGAGATGCCGAGGGCAGAGAGTGGCGTCGGTATCTGGCGCGCCCGCCGCTGGCGCGTCCACGACTGAGGCAGGGGAGCACACTCGGGGCCGCTCCCAAGCTCGGCCGGCGCGAGTGCCGTCGATCGCCTCGGTCGGTTCCTGATATTCCGCCGCACTTTTGACGATGTGGGCGGCACTTCTGATCCGGGTGTTCGGCGTGGGAGGCTGGCGGTGCCCGCAGTGCGGTGGCGCGATGCGGCTTCATGACCTCATCGACGTTCATCTATCTCCCTTCAATGCCTCCTATTCGATCCGCTCACCCGTCCGCCTGGGGGGAACAGGCATCGAACTGGTTAGCCCAATATTCTACCGAGAGGAAGAATTGAGCTTGGACACCCTCGAACACCACCCCGGAGAGGGCGCAACCAGCGCGGTGATCTGGCTACACGGGCTCGGCGCCAGTGGCAACGACTTCCTGCCTATGGTGCCGCATCTGGGCTTGCGATCGACCCGCTTCATCTTCCCCAACGCCCCGGAGATCCCGGTCACCATCAACGGCGGCATGCAGATGCCCGCTTGGTACGACATCCTCTCCATGGAGCGCACTGAAGCGCGCGAGAACGCGGACGATATTCGAGCGACCCATGTGAAGATCGAGGAGCTGATCGAGCGCGAGGTCGCACGGGGGGTACCGTCGGAGAACATCGTGCTGGCCGGCTTCTCTCAGGGGGCCGCGATGACGCTGTTCACCGGCATGCGCACGAGATATCGCCTGGCCGGGCTGATGGTCCTGTCGGGCTACTTGGTGGTCGAGTCGAGCCTGGACGCCGAGCGAGGGGAGGCGAACGCGGGCACCCCGATCCTGTGCATGCACGGGACCGAAGACGAGATGGTGCCCTGTGATCTGGGGCGTCATGCGTTCGAGCGTGTGGAGGCGGGGCGCGAGGCGATCTGGAAGACCTACGCCATGGGCCACGAAGTGAACGGGCCCCAGATCCGCGATGTGCGCGCGTGGCTACGGGCGCTGCTCTGACTACCCGGTCGACCGTCTGGGATGTACTGATCATCGGTCGCGGCATCGCCGCACTCCAGGCCCACCGTATCCTCGACCAGGTTGCGCCCGAGGGGTCTGTGGCGGTGGTGGGTCCCAGCGCTGCAGGCCCACACAGCGCCACGGGACTGCCGGAAGCCCTGGTGCACCCCTTTCCCGGTCGATCCTTCCGAGTGCCTGCAGAGCAGTGGGAGGCCATTCGAGCGCTCAACGAGTTTCTGGACTGGATGGAGCTGCGTTTCCCCGAACACTTGCTCCGGACGCCGATGGTTCGCCCCTTGCTTGGTGGGGTGATGGACAGGCTCGAGCGCTCGCACAGCGCCCAACAGGAGCGCTTGGAAGAGGCCGGAGTTCAGGTGACCCCGTCGAACCTGTCCGCACCGTTCGCAGTACGACGTGCGCTGTCGTACCCCGGGGCGGCCATCCTCTCCCTCCGGGACTTGCTGCGCGACTACTTCCGCGCCACGCCCCACGTCTTCGACGGAGTCGTGCGGTGGGTCGACCTGTCTTCGGACGCGCTGACAGCCCACTGCGCAGATGGCCAGACCCTACGCGCGAAGAGGCTCATCTGGGCTGTGGGTGCCGCGGTGGATCGGCCACTGTGCACCTCGGATCAGACGGTCGATGCCGGCACCATCCTATACGGACAACCGGGACCGGACTCGCCTCTGAATGACCCAGCGATGCCCCGGGCGTGGAGCGCGGGGGTTCATATGGCTCGGGGACGTGGTGAGCATTGGGGGCTGGGGTCGACCCACTTCGATTCCGAGCTCGCCCCGATGTCTCCCGCGGATGCAGCGGCGGCGCTCTTGCCGAAGCTCGGGTGCGTGTTGCCTGCCCACGACTTCGATCCGACCCATGTTTTCTCGGGCGCGCGCCTGGTGCCCAAGGATCGTCGGCCCCTGGTGGGCGCCCTCTCCGACAGACAGTGGCTCCTCACGGGTCTTGGAGGCACAGGTCTACTGTGGTCGGCCATCTGTGCGGAGTGGCTGATTCGGGAGATGGGTGGGGGCCCGCCCATCCCAAGACGAGTGAACCTGTCTCGGATCTGATGGGGACCATGCCTCCTCGTGGGGGGACCGGTCGAACCATGACGAGTGAACGGTGTGGCGGGCAGAGGCCAGACCCGAATGCGCGGTATAGAGCTTCGCCAGGAGGCCAGTGTGGACGCAGAGACCCGCGAGTTCCGCCCCAAGAAGACCGCGTTCATCATCCCCCGGATCACCGCAGCCCTCGTCCTCATCGGGCTGGTGTCGCTGACCCTGGTCATCGTGGCGCTTTTTGCCGAGCTGTACGCGGTCCTGGTCCTGATCCCCCTCGTGGCGCTCGGGGTCCTCCTGCCCGCGGTGTATGCGGCGAATATCGCGTTCACCAAGGAACGCTACGAGATCCACAGCGACCATCTGGTCTGCCATCGAGGGGGGCTGCTGTCCGACGGACGCACCGAGCTCGACATCCGCAACATCACCCATGTGCGGCTGCGCTTGCCCTGGTTGCGGCATCGGTTCTTCAAGATCGGTGACGTTCGGATCGAGTCCGCTGGGAGTGCTGCATCGGAGATCACCTTCCAGTCGATCATCGGTCCTGAAGCGGTCTATGAGGAGGTCCAAGAGCTCATGCGTCGCCATGGCTTCTCCCTCAAACGGACCCAGGTTCTACATCAGGAGTCTCCCACCGCCCTCGGAGCGCTGGTCGACATCGTGCAGACGGCGTTCGGAGCAGGGTTCTCCCTTCTCATCATGGCGGGTGTCGGGCTCGGCGCCCTCGAGGAGATGGACTCCCTGCTGTCGGTGGGATTGATCGGCCTGTTCGCCCTGGGAAGTCTGGTCTCGGCCATCGGTGGGCTCGGGGTCCGGTACCTCGACCTGACCCGCCGCACCTACACCGTCCACGACGACGCTGTGGACTACACCGAGGGCTTTCTCACCCGAGACAACGCCTTCATCCCCTACGAGAACATCGCGGATGCCAGCGTGAAGCGGACCCCCGTCGATCAAGTGCTCGGACTGTACGACGTCAACGTGAGCTGCCAGGGGAGCGGTAGCGAGATCGCCTTCCGGCGGCTGTCCCGGGGAGAAGAGCTGCGCACCGCAATTGTCTCCCTCGTCGCCAACGCGAGCCAGACCGCCCGCCTTGCCGTAGAAGCTCCCGCGGCCCCAGGGGAGGGCGATCCAGAGGCGTCCAAAGAAGCGGCCAGTCAAGCGTCCGCCTCCCCCCGGAGCCAGCGCAAGCTCGTCGATCCGGACCAGGCGTGGACGGCTGAGCTGAGGATGAACCTGACCCGAGCGATCGCCTCGACCGTCTTGGGGTTGCCCTTCCTCCCCATCTGGGTCGTGGCTGTCGTCGGCGTGTTCATCCGCGCCACCCGGACGATATTCACCGTCGGCCCCAACTCGATCAGCAGTGCCTACACCTTCATCGGGTCGAAGCAGATGGACTTCGCCTACGACAAGGTGACCGGTGTCCAGATCGACCGGAACCCCCTGGATGATTTCTTCGAGACGGTCAGCGTACAGATCTGGTCGATTGGCTCCTCACAGCCGCTCACGCTGCCCCACATCTCCACCGACACCATGGACCTTCCCGCCCTCTTGAGGCAGTGCGGCATCCCGTCGGCGGCACCCGTCCTTGGCGAGCTGGAGCAGTCTTTTGGGCCCAAGGTGTGGGCGATTCAGAACGTGTTCGTCTTGATCTTGCTGTTGGTGATGACGCTCGGGCTGGGGGGCGCGGCCTCCGCCTTCGGGCCCCTCCCGCTGCTGCTCGTCCCCATCATCGCAGTGCTCCCCGCCATCGCCGCGGTCACGGCGAAGTTCCGGACCGATCGACAGCGAATCACGTTCCACAGCGAGCACCTCGAAGCGCAGACCGGCATCGTCTTCCGGCAGCACATCCACGTCCGCTACGACAATATCAAGAAGGTCGAGTCCACGCAGATCCCCCTCACCGACCAGGGGATGTTCAAGGTGTACGTGGCGGGGGAGCGCCAAGTTCAGCAGCAGCAGAACGGGGCTGGCGTCAAGCTCCCCTACAGCCTGAGCGGGGCCTATATCCACGGCATCTCCGCCAAGGTTGACGCCCTGGATGCGCTGATGTTGGGGCGGATCGAGGCGTCCGAGATCTGCGGCACGCATCCCCAGAACGAGGACGTGGTCTCGGTCTCGAAGCCCTCACTGGCCAACGAGCTGGTCATCATGGTTCTGGTCGGCCTGTTGATGCCGCCGATCTGGCTCTTCGTACCGATTCGCGCTTGGCAACTGAAGGTTCGGCGATACGAAGTCGAGTCCGACCGGGTGGTGATGCGGGGCGGTATCTTCTTCAAGGGGGTCACCTCCGTGCTGTTCAACCGCATCGATTCGCTCCAACAGAACCAGGGCGCACTCGGCAAGATGTTCGGCAACGGCCAGGTCACGATCTTGACTGCGGGCAGCAGCGCACCGGATCTGAGTATTGCCAATATCCCCGACTATCAAGCGGTGTATGCAACGATTCGGGCCTCGTATGGCAAGGCCGTCTGAACTGTCCCCCGGGGCGAGCGGCGGCTTGCGCTACGGGGGGCGGGATGCGGCTTCGGCAGCAGAAAACCGAGCACCACCGCGGGCACACCGACTCGCCACAATCCTATACCAGACCTACACGCTGTATCGATCGCAGCGTACGGCATCTCGGGCCGTATCGACATGCCCCAGGGGGGGGTACATCCGATAGCGGCGCGGGGGGAGGCATGAACGTGGCGCTTGACACAGGAATGCTCGAGGTGACCCGAATCTGGGTTAGTCGGCACGCGGAGGCGCCATGCGTGTGCACATCCACGACGACGGGCTGCGATTCCGCAACGGCCACAGCTTCGACTGTGATCACGCCATCGCGTCGCGCCTGATCGAGCTCGGGCACGACGTAGAGGTGTCGGCGCCCCACGACGCCCGACCCGATGTGCATCAGGGCTTCCGGAATCTCGGGATCACCGTGCGCGCCCACTACACGCACAACGCCCGTGCCGATTCCGGCCCGGACAATGAGAAGGCCATTCTCACCCTCGCGGCGAGCCTTCGCGAGACGACTTCGGCTGAAGCCTGGCTCTTCCCGACCCTCACGCCCCAGCAGGTCGTGGCGTACTCACTCGTCGAAACCGTCCCCCGGATGCTGGGGCTCACCCATATCGATCCCGGCGATATGGGGCGGTTCGGAGGGCAGCTCTGGTCGAACGGCTGTCATCGCATCCATGAGCGGAAGCTGCCTGCGGTGCTCGGAGCGATCGATCCCGTCGTGGGGGCCTTCACTCAAAGCTGGAGCTGTGGATTGCCGGTCCACGACCTCCCGGTCCCGTTGGGAGGCGACGTCCGCAAGTCTCCGCCCAAGAAGGCCCGCGTGGTAGGCTTTTTTGGGCACCAGCGGGACGAGCGCGGCCTCGCGATGCTCCCCGGCCTCGTTCACGAGCTGATCGGCAGGGGCTACGAGGTCGTGGTGCACGACACCACGGCTCGTAGCCGCGGAGACCACCCCAATCTGCGGGTCATTCCGCGCTTCGTGGACGACCTCGCCGGCGAGATGGTCCGCTGCGATATCGTCGTCTGCCTCATGGACCGCCGGTATTACCGCCATCGGCTGTCTGGAATCGCGTGCTTCGCGGCTGCGGCCGGCATCCCGTTCGCAGTGGCAGCGGGGGGGCTGCCAGCGGTGCGTTTCGGCCGGTGGAGCGATGCAATAGGCGTCTATTCCGAGCTGACGGTCCAAGATGTGACGAAGACAGTGGATGCGCTGGCCTCGAACTACTCAGCCGCCACGGCGAGAGCCGCGGAGATGTCCGCGCACTGGCACGCAAACCACGGCGTCCACGCTTTCGTCGACGGGTTCATCGACGCGATGGGTGGGTGAAGGACCCATGCGCACAGCTCAGTGGATCGTGCTCGCCAGCCTCGGCGGCTGCTACGGCCAATACGACCAGGGCTGGGACGACGGCTGCTACCAGGGCGGCCTCGACGGAGCGATGTGGGGTAGACGCCGCACGGTGCTACAGCGCCAATCCAGCTCCCCTCACGAGCCCGAGTAGAGCAGGCACAGCCGCCCCCCAGTCGAGGACGGGCTCCTCGCTGGGATGTCGGCTATTCCTGGCTCGATGAAGAGTCCCACAAGGAGCTGAATCGTGGACTGGTTGTGTTTCTCGTGTCTGCCCATCACCCTGTTCGTGGTGGCGATCGGGCTACCCACAACGGCCTACATCGGTTGGGCCGGGTACCTGTGGTCGCGGCGACGCACCATGCGCGCTCAGATCTTGCGTGAGGCGTGTGCGGTCTGCGACGCACCGGTCCGGGAGGCGACGGACGGCACCTATGTGTGCGGGAACTGTGGCTTCGACATGGGCTGGCGCGACGACCCCGCCCGCAAGGCCAAGGTCGAAGACATCCGCGAGATCCGCATGGCCCTCTCCGAGCTCGAACAAGGCATCGGGGAGCTCGAGCTGGCCGTCCTCTACGCCAAGGCCAATATCTGGGGAGTCGGGCAGACCGATCTCAAGTACCGCTCGTGCGAGAACGCCGAGCAACACTTCCTCTCTGGCCTCTCGATGCTCGACCGCCTCGCTCTCCGCTACCCTCGCCTCGCCGAGCTGCCCTTCCCTGGCGAACGCATCGGCGAGCTGTCGATGTCCGGTGCCGACGTAAACGGTATCCTCGGCCTCGTCCTGGCGGCGGGCGTGCGGCGCAAGGTGCGCGACGGGCTGATCGCGGCCCTCGCCGACAGCCGTGCTGCCTATTTCGGCCTCGAGGCCATCGCTGCAGACCTCGGCGACGAGGTGCAGTCCATCGCCTGAGGAGGGCGTTGGCTACTCGGGGTTGAGGGTCAGCGTCACACCATAGTGATCGGAGTGGGCATCGTTCACCGTCTCGCCACAGGTCTCGTGGTCGATCCCGGCGTCCATCACGGGACCGACCTCGTGCGCCGAAGTCGGCACCCTGATCTGTTCGGGGTTTCACTGCTCCGGACGCATGGCCATCGTCTGGCAAGAGCAGGTAGAAACCAGCGAAGTGCTCCTCATTCGCTCGGGAGAGTCGGAGGGGCGGTGCGGTAGAGAGCTGTGGTCCGTGTACGCCGGTACGTCACGGGCCACTGACGACTTCATGATGTACTCTCCGCCCATGCTGACCCATTCTCTACTTCTGCTCGTCCTCTCGCTCCCCGCCCACGCTGTCCAACCGGTGGAGTGCGCCGACTTCGTACTGCCGGGCACGACCGATCCCGTGATCGACGCCCAGTGTGTGGTGCAGCCCCTCCCGTTCTCCGCCTTGCCCATGGTGATCGAGCGAAGCTGGACGGTGAACCCGGTCATCAACAACACCGAGGAGGTCATCGGAACCCCCGTGGTGGCGCGGATGACCGATGACAACAACGACAATATCATCGACGCGTTCGACACCCCCGACATCCTGTTTCAGGCCTTTCGTATCCAGGGCGGAAACCCGGTATCCACTGCCCTCACGCTGGTAGACGGCGCCACGATGGCGACGCACTTCTCGGTGACCAGCGCCAACGGCGAGACCTGGAATCCCGAGCACCACCCCACCATCGGAGATCTCGAGGCCGACGGCGCGCCGGAGATCTGCTTTCCGGGCGACACGGTCGACGTGATCTGCCTGAACACCGATGGCAGCCTGCGCTGGAGCAGTGACGCCGGCGACCGGTGGAGTTCCGGATCCGTGGCCATCGCCGACCTCGACGCAGACGGTGTCGCTGAGGTCATCCAGGGCGCGTACATCTTCGATGCGGACGGGAACAGCCTCGCCAGCTCGGACTTGGCACCGCGCCGTCGTACAGAAGACTATGCGGTCACCGTGGACTGGGACCTCGACGGCGACCTCGAGATCGTCACCTCACACCAGATCTACCACCACGACGGCGCCGTGGAGCTCGACGCCTGGGGCGACCTGGGGGCCAAGGGCATTCCATCGATCGCCGACTTCGACGGAGACGGCCGCGCTGATGTCGCCTGGGTGGACTCCGTGCGCTCCGAGGTCACCCTGGTCCTGAACACCTCGAGCGGACCGATCGTCGACTGGGTCTACTCCTTCCCCGAGCCGTTCCAGGTCGGTGGTATCCCGATCATCGGCGACCTCGACCTGGATGGCTCGCCCGAGATCGTCGTCGGTGGCCGTGGCTTGGTGCGCGCCCTCGACACCGACGGAAGCGAGCTGTGGACGTTCACCGGAGACGCCAGCAGCGGCTTCGTCGACTTCTCGATCGAGGGGGCCTCCACGGGCGCTGATCTCGAAGGCGACGGCGCCATCGAGATCGCGGTGCCGGGTCAAGCCGGGTTCTGGGTGCTCGACGGACGCGATGGATCCGTCCGATACAAGGATCTCACCCACTCCGGTGCCCCCGATGACGGAGCGCCAGCGATCGCGGATGTAGACGGGGACGGAAAGGCAGAGATCGTTGTCGGAAACTCCGATCTTTCGGTCGCGGGCCGTCGCGGCGTCGTCGTGTACGGCGAAGACACGCTGCCCTTTATCGAGGCTCGCCCCATCTCCAACACCTGGAGCTACTCGATCACCGGCGTCAACGATGACGCGAGCATTCCGACCGTGCCTCGCCGCAACTGGGAGTTGTTCAACAGCTTCCGGGTCGCCGACAACACCGCCCGGCCCGCCTCCTGGCTCGCCGATATTGTGCCCGCCTCGGCATCGGCGTGTATTCCGGACTGCCAGGTCCTCGCTGTCGACGTGTGGATCGAGGTCGAGAATGCCGGTCTCCTGTCCGCCGAAGACGTCGAGGTCACGATCTACCAAGGCGCCGCATACACCGGAACGGTCGTCACCACCGCCCAGCTCACGCCCCTCCAGGCCGGCGGCTCCGCATACGTGGGCCCGTTGAGCTTCACCGCTGCTGAGTGGGGCTCCGCAAGCCTATTTGCGACGGTCGACAGTCTCGCCGGAACCCCTGAGTGCGACGAGCAGAACAATGTCCTCGACCTCGGGGTCTTCCCCTATGAACCCGACGACGTCGACAACGACACGATCGACGCGAGCTGCGACAACTGTCCCACCGTCGCGAACACCGATCAGGCGGATGCGGACGGCGACGGTTTCGGCGACGCCTGCGACACGTGCCCCAGTGTGCCGAATTCCGACCAGACCGACAGCGACAACGACGGTGTTGGGGACGCCTGCGACCTGTGTCCCGATGTAGTGGACCCGACGAACGCAGACAGGGACAACGACGGTCTCGGCGATGCATGCGACCCCTGTCCGACCAATCCCAATCCCCAGACCGACAGCGACAGCGACAGCGTCGGCGATGACTGCGACAACTGCGTCGACGTGCCGAACAGCGGCCAGGTCGACGCCGACAACGACGGTCTCGGCGATGTCTGCGATATCTGCCCGACCAGCGCGGATCCACTGCAAGCCAATGGGGACGGCGACCTATTCGGTGATGCCTGTGACTTCTGCCCCACACTCGCGACAGCGACCAACGTGGACAGCGACTCCGATGGCCTCGGCGATGCCTGTGATATCTGCCCGAACGCCGCGGATCCCACCCAGCAGAACAGCGACGCCGACAGCTTCGGAGACGCGTGCGACGTGTGCCCGATGGTCACCGATCCAGGACAGGAGGACGCCGATAACGATGGGGTCGGTGACGCCTGCGACCTGTGCATCAACACCCCGGACCCGACCAATGCCGACACCGACAACGATGGCATTGGTGACGCTTGCGATGTGTGCCCGGGGATCATGGATCCAGGCCAGGAGGACGTGGATGGCGACGGGGTGGGCGACGCCTGCGATCGATGCGTCAACACTGTGGACAGCACGAACGCGGACAGCGACAGCGATGGCATCGGCGACGTGTGCGATGTCTGCCCTGCCACCAACGACCCCGGCCAAGAAGATGTCGACAGCGACGGGGTGGGCGACGCGTGCGATCTGTGTCCAGCCACGGCCGACCCCACTCAGCTCGATACCGATGGCGATGGGGTCGGTGACGCGTGTGATCTGTGCCTCACCATCGCCGACGCCACGAACGCAGATGGGGACGCGGACGGCATCGGCGATGTATGCGATATCTGCCCCGCCGACGCCGATCCGGCCCAGATCGACACCGACAGCGACGGTCTCGGCGACCCGTGCGACACCTGCCCGGACGATGGGGACGCCACAAACGCGGACACCGACGGGGACGGCATCGGCGATGTGTGCGATATCTGCCCGGCCGACTCCGATCCAGGCCAAGAGGACATCGACTCCGACGGCCTCGGCGATGCCTGTGATGGCTGCCCCGGCATCTCGGATCCCGGCCAGGAAGATGCGGACAACGACGGTGTGGGCGATGTCTGCGATATCTGTCCAGACGATCCGAGCCCGAACAATGACGATGTCGACGCCGACGGTCATGGAGATGCGTGCGACATCTGTCCGAACGCCGCCGACCCCGGTCAGGAGGACACCGATGGGGACGGCCTCGGCGATGCCTGCGATGTATGTCCCGATATCGCGGATCCCAACCAGGAAGACGCCGACGGCGATGGCGCGGGCGACGCTTGCGACACCTGCCCGACCGTCGCGAACCCCGATCCGACCGACACCGATGGTGACGGGATCTTCGATGCTTGCGACATCTGTCCAGACATCGCCGACCCGGATCAAGCCGATGCGGACGGAGACGGTGAGGGGGACGCCTGCGAAGAACCGGAGTTCACCGAGTGGATTCAAGGTGGCTGTGACTGCGACAGCGGCGGCGGCCGAGCGGGGTGGATCGCGCTGCTGTTGCCGCTCCTCGTGCTGCGACGTCGGGAGGTGCGCTGATGAGCCTCCTCCTCCTTCTCACCGCATCCGCCCAGAACTACGACGGACACGGCTTCAACCTCACCCCGGTGAGCTCCTCGCCATCGGATGGCCTCACCACCTGGCGCCCCTCCTCCCAGACCCTCGGCCAGGGCTCGTTCATCGGGCTGTTCGAGTACGCAAAGTCGCCGCTCGTCCTGATCCGCGAGGACGGGGACGGAAACCGCGAGCGACTCCCACTTCTCGACGACGTCGTGGCTCTCAACCTCGGCGGAACGGTCGGTCTGCACGAGCGGGTGGCGGTGAGCCTGGCGATGCCGCTGTTCTTCACCGCGAGCGGCCAGACGAGCGCGGTCGGACCCGCGGCCGGTGATCTGCGGCTGTCCGTCCCCATCGGCCTCGTGCTCGTAGACGAGGGCTTCTCTCTCGGCGTCGTTCCCCAGCTCGACGCTCCGATCGGCGCAGGCGGGCGCTACCTCGGCGACCGAGGCGTAGGGTTCGGCGGCCTCCTCGCCGCCCGCTACAACACGGGTCCTATCGACTTCAGCGCGAACCTCGGCGCCGAGTCCACCGGATCGGCGCCATCGCTCAACCTCAAGGGTGGCCCCCGCATCCTCTCGGCACTCGGCATCGCATACACCGTCATCGAGGGCACCGCCGTCCACGTCGAGGGCACGTTCCGCCCTACGCTCAGCTCCAATGACATCGCCGTCTCTGAGAGTCCCGCCGAGGCCTTGCTATCGGTGCGATCCCGCTTCGCCGACGAGGTCTTCTGGACGGTCGGCGCGTCCACGGGGCTCACCCGGGGGGCCACCGCTGCCCAATTCCGTGCCTTCGCCGGTATCGGCTTGGCCTTCGGTAGAGATCCCGAGGTCGAGCCCGTTCCCCCACCGGTCACCGTCGCCGAGCTCGGGATCAAGGTGGTCGACGTGGCCGGCGGTCCGATCGCCGGCGCCGCAATCAGCCTGGACGGCGTGGACGTAGGCATCACCGAGTCCGCCGGAAACGTGACCGTCTCGGAACTCGAGCCGGAGACCACTCCCATCCTGCTCGTTCGCGCCCCCGAAGGCGACGGCTACAAGAGCGTCCAGCTCACTCTGGATCCGCTCGTCCTCGGACCTCAGAAGGTCACCGTCGAGCTCCCATACGAGCCCGGCATCGTCCGGGTCAAGGTGACCGCAAATGGCGAGCCGGCCGACGCCATCGTCCAGATGCAGGGCCACGTCGAGCACGATCCCGTCGAGGTTCTCGGTGAGGCACCGCTGACCCTCGAGCCCGGCCCGTGGGATATCATCGTCATCGCCGACGGCTACGGCACCCAGAGCCAGACGGTCGAGGTGCTCCCGGACCAGGAGTCCGCTGTCGAGATCGACTTCAAGCTCGTCGCAGCGAATGTCGAGCTCACCATCGAAGAGGTCGTGACGCTCCAGCAGGTGCAGTTCGACTTCGACAGCGCCAAGATCGACGCGGACAGCTTGCCGCTGCTGAACGAGATCGCCGCCAACCTCAAGGCCAGCCCCGAGCTGAAGACGGTCGAGGTTCAGGGCCACAGCGACTCGAAAGGGGAGGATGACTACAATATGCGCCTGTCGCAGCGCCGCGTGGAGGCCGTTGTCTCCTACCTCGAGGCGCAAGGGGTCGAGCGCGACCGTGTGGTGCCGATTGGCTACGGCGAAGAGTGCCCTCTCGTCGTCGAGAACAGCCCCGAGGATATGGCGGTGAATCGTCGCGTGCAGTTCATCATCATCGACCCCGCCCCGACCGACGGCATCCCATGCCACGAAGGAGTCTCCGCGAGAAAGACGGGCTCCCGAACCTTCATCCGAAGGCTTGACGACCAGACCGCTCCCGAGCAGGCGCCTGATCCCGCACCCGAAATCACCCAGCCCGAGCCGGTTGCTCCTCCTCCTTGACGGGCTCGAGATGACAGACACCCCGTAGAGGACTCTCTGCAGCTCCCCCGCGAGGGGGCTCCTCAGCCGACGTCAGGCTCATTGCCAGCGCAGGACCGTATCGTACAGACCGACTCCAGGCTCGGTCATCGTGCCGTGCACCCCGATCTGCTGGCTATCGTGGGACCAGAACAGGCGCTGCAGGGTGAACGTGCTGGTTGGAGCGAAGTTCCCCGTGAGGACATCGGTGGAGCTGATCAGGCTCAGCCCGGTCGGACCCACCGAGTAGATCTCGAGCACGGGCAGCGGGGAGCCCACGTGGGTACCGAAGACCGCGGCCCACTCCCCGGACGGAGAGAACACGATCTCGGAGCCGAACACGATGGCGTCACTGGGGGAGTCGTGGAGCAAACGCACCCCGAGCTGGGTCGGGCCGGGCTCCATGAGGAACACATGGGTGTCGGTGACGAGGAGGGTCCCGTCTGGGGAGAATGTCGCGTAGTCCCCCTCCACTCGGGCGATGATCTCCCCGGTGTGGGCGTCGCGGACCGAGGTCTTGAAGTCCTCGGTGAGGGGCTGTCCGACGAGCAGGACCTCGCCATTGGGGGATAGCTTGGCCCACCGATAGGCGTTGGTTGGGTCGGCGGGGGTGAGCACATCGGAGATCAGGCTACTCGCCCCAGTGGTGAGGTCCCAGCGCTTGAGCTGTGCGGGGTCTCCGAAGGTGGTGGAGGGGAAGAACAGGGACACCAGGGTTCGGTCGTCGTCGGAGCTCTGGGTCCAAGCGGGGGCCGCGATGCCGTCGGGGAGGATCTGGGAGGAGAGGTCTTCGAGGTCCAGGACGAGGATCTGTTGCTCGTCGAAGGCTACGGTCTCGGGACTGGCGAATAGCAGGGTTCCCTGGGGCGAGAAGTCGATGACGTTGAAGAGCTCCCCGTTGGGCCAAGGAGTGCGGCCGCCGACGGTGCTGGAGAAGTCCACAGGGTAGATGCCGTCACGGTCCACACCCAGCAGGCCGCTGCCGTCCAGTGCGAACGCAACGCCCTCCGTATCGATGGGGGTATGACCGACATAGGAGAGCCCTCCTGGAGCGCTCGCCGCTATAGATGAGCCCGGATCGGGGAGGTCGAGGTCCCCGATCTCGAACACGCCCATATCGGTGCCAGGGGGAGCGAGGACCGGGGGCAGTCCGTCGACGGGAACGGGGTCGAGCAGGATGGTCTGGGCGCCTCCCAGGTAGTTGGTGTCGAGTCCGAATCCGTTGCCGAATGGGAAGATCAGCCCGCTTGCGTTGGTGTATTCGCTGATCTCCCCGTCGAGTACGGACCGCGCAGTCCCATCGGCGCCGATGTAGAACACCCGCCCCCCGCCGCTCTGGTGCTTGTCCGAAGAGACGTTGAGTTCGAGGGGTTGAATCGCGTCGAGGAAGTCCACCCGGGCGGTGTCGGGGTCCACCCTCCACAGATTCCAGCCATCGTCGAGGTAGCCGAGGCTCTCATCGGCCACCGCACCCTCGCGCCCAAAGAAGAAGGCGGCCCCAGGGGTAGGACTGTAGGCGCCGAAGCGCTCCCGCCCGTCCGCTCCCAGACAGACCACACCGTTCGAGCGTGCCGCACACCAGCGGCCATCGGTCCACGCCAGCACGGCGTCCGCTGCGATGTCCATCTCGGTGCCGTCGGGGAGGCGCAGCACTCCGGGCTCGACGATGCGACCGCCGCCCCCCGCTGCTGCTGAGGCGGGTGGAGCCAAGGGGTCGCCGAAGAAGCTGGAGTCCCCGTCCGCGGTGACGTAGACCTGCTGGTAGCCGCCGAACAGGTCGTAGGCGTATAGATCGTAGGACCACGGATCCCGCAGCGCCTGGACGACGGGGCTGCCAACGCTGAGGAAGTACCGAGCGCTGTGAACGAATGGCGAGCTGTCGACCCGCAGGCCCGTGGGGGAGTACCGTTGTGTGAGGCTGGTGAATCCGTTGTCGTCATCCATCACCCCGACGAGCTGGGTGTACGGCTGGTAGGGGTCGGCGTACACGGTCTGTTCGCCCACCGTGATGGGGGCCTCGGGGGCTTCGGCGAATAGGCGACAGGTCGAGAATGTGTCGTCGGACACGACGGGGACTCCCCATCCCGCCACGGCAGCTCCGTCTTGATCACAGACCCAGGTGCCGGACCCGAGCCCCGCGCTGATGCCGAGGGGAGCGGCCATTCCAGGGTGGGCGGTGGCCGGGCCCAAGGTGGCGCTCCACAGCGAGGTCACCGCGGTGTCGAGGCCAAGGGTCTCGATGCCCGCCACCCGGGCGGGGTCGTCGTTGTTGCCCTCGGGGACTTGCACATCGATCACCTGGCTACCCGAGACCGTGGCCGCGATCAGGGTGGTGCCTTCGGTGGGGCCATTGGGCGTGCCCAGTCGGGTGACCCCAGCCAGGCGATGCCCGGCGGGAAGATCGAGCATGGCGAGGAACTCCAGGACCGGTTCGTCCCCCCCGAGGCGCAGGCGCCACACGGCCCCATCGGGGTCTGCGATCAAGCCCTCCCGCCCCTCCGGGGTCTGGCGGATATGGGGCAGCCCGCTCTTCACGAATGCCAATGACATGGGACCGGACGGACCGCTCTCGTCCATGGCTCCAACCTTCCAGGTGCCCAGTCCATGGGACACCAGGACATCGGTGGGGTCTGCGTCTATCGTGGAGTCCGCGATGGCTCGTAGCGTGTGGCGGTTGCCGCCGGTCCGCAGGTGGGTGTTGGTGACCCAAGGGTCGCTCGCGCCCACGAAGACCCTCGCGTCGAGGTCCAGCATGCGCAGCCGAGACGTGTGGCGCACGCCCTGACCCCGGTCCAGCAGGCCATGGGGGGTGCCGTCGGTACCCTCCACTACGACCTCGAGGGTGAGCTCATGCCCTGTGTTGCCGTTCTCCTCCAGGTCCGCATCCACGAAGGTCGGCAGGCCCCCGTAGGCCAGATCCCGAACGGAGTCGGCGGGCAGGGTGAACCGCTCAAAGCCGATGGAGAGGCCCGCGTGGGTGCCCGGGTATTGGGTCTCGCCTTCCTCCAGCGTGATGTCGACGACATGACAGGATCCGCCGCTGGTGAGCGAGCTGCCATCCGTGGTCTCGAAGCAGTGGTGGTCGGTCTCCCAGCGGGTGTCGCGGTAGGGGAGCCGCCCGGAGAATGGATCGGGAAACACGAACCAGGTGTAGAGATAGGTGCTGTGAACGGACAAGATGGTCCTGCCGTCCGCCTCGATGGCAGAGATGTGGGCGGAGGCCCCGTCGAATGCGTCCTCGATGAGGGGAGTGAGCGCGATGCGCTCGTCCATGACGAGGGGTTCGATGTCGTTGGCGGTGGAGACCACGCCCCAGCTGTAGTCCCGCCGGGTGGCCGAGGTCCCCGCACCGATCAGCCCAATGCCCTCCATATACTCCGCGGTGCGACTGGGGAATCCGGGGTTGAGGCTCACTCGGGTGATGGGCCAGACTCTGCGATTCTCTCCGAAGAACTCGACCTCGGTGGGGGCGCCGACGACGTTCTCCCAGTCCGCATCGGGCTTGGAGGTGGTGACCGTCCAGCGCATACCCTCCCGCACGGTGTCGGGCACGATGAGAAGGGGACGGGACTCGAGGGTGCTGGGGGAGCTGCCATGGAGAAACACACCCTCTCCGGCGATGTGCTCGAGGTAGGCGGCCCCATCGGGGAAGAGCATGCGAGAGAGGTTGCGCCCGTTTCGAACGATGGGGGCTTCGATGGCGTAGCCATAGGGGTGGTTGAGCTCGCTGTCGTCGGTGGCGAGACGGGTGCCGGTCCCCAGCTGCATCAGGGGCTCGGTGCTTTCGGGCCCGGACCCTTCAGAGAGGAACTCGTAGATGGGGTCGCGCTCTGTGGCGTTACCATCGCTTCGGCAGTGGCATCCGAGCAGAGCGGCAGCGAACAACATGGGGCCTCCAGACGCTCACGGTATCCGGGTGTTGGCTTTCACAGACTTTCAGGCACCGATCCGAGAGGAGGCCCATCGCCGGCTCTGGACGGCATGGGTCCCACCGCTCGCTTACGAACCCATTGGCACGGACCTACTCTGCGCCCATGCTGTTCATCCTACTGCTAACCGCGGCCTTCGGGGCCCCAAACAGCGACGAACTCGCCCCGCTTGTCTCGATCCTTGCCCGAAAGGTCGAGGTTCGCACGTCCGATGACGGCCCGTATGTGAGGTTGGGCACGAAGTACCTGCAGAACTGGCCTGGGGTCATCCTCGATGCCCGGGGGCCCGTGGAGATCGGCGTACATGTGCGCAGCGATGGCGATGATCTCGCCCGCACGCAGACCACCGCCGATGCCATCGCCGCCTGGCTGATCGAGCATGGCGTGCCAGCCGATAAAATCGTCGCCAAGGGGTATGGCGGCACCTACCCGCTGGTAGACGACGATGTGAGGGACGCCCTCTTGAACTCTCGAATCGAGCTTCGCCTGGTGAAGGGCAAGAGACCCAAGGCCTACCGGAACAAGGCAAAGGAGCGGGCTCTGGCCGGCATCGGTTCCGCCAAGCGGGACGAGTACGCCGAGGAATACATCCGGGATGGAGAGATCGTGCAGGCCGCCATCACCTACACACGCAAGCTGAGGAGCGAGGACGAGGACAAGTGGCACGACCTGGCACGCGCTCTCGAGGTAAGTCGAGATGCCCTGAAGATACTCCAAGACCAGGGCATCCCCACCGCTGGCGAAGACAAGTGCACGCATCACCGGAAGGTCTTGGGGCTCGCGAGCTTTGTACACACCTACGACTCCAGCTTCGAGGTCGAGCCTCTCACCCAGCCCCTGGTGGAGGACCTGTCCGCGACCCTCCGCGCCGCCTTCTCCAACACCAGTCCCAAGACGGTTCGGAAAAGCTTGGGTGGGAACTGCGGCTGGGACGGGCTTCGTTCCGAGCTGCCGGATCTCCAGCGGGCGACCCACCGGCCTCTGTTGAAGGCGGCCGAGGAGCGAGGCCTGGTCCATGCCGCCGCGCTGCACCACCGACTGACGCCGGATATGCGCACGGAGCTTCCGCCGATTCCACCGCCCCGTCCGGTGCCTCGTTACCTCACCCGGGCCGATTCCAATGGGGTGATCGACATCGGAGGGACCTGTACCAAGGCGGAGCTGGGTGCGGTGTCCTTCTCCGTCGTGAGCACCGACGACTGGGATCCCCCAGGGGGCCCACCTACCATCGACCTGCGACTGGAGGGCACCCTCGCCTGCACCGACGAAGACACCGAGACCCACTGTAGCGAGAACTTCAGCATCGACAACACCTGGGATCGGTATCTCGAGGACGGAGACTGGGTCTATATCAACACCACCAGCGTGGGGTCCCAGGAGGTGTGTCAGAACGTGATCGTCGGCGAGCGCTGGGGCACAGAGGCGCACTCGACTCCGGATGTGGTGGCCTATCAGGCCGAGCGGCGGCGCGACCTGTTCGGCCTCGTGGATGGATAACAGACCGTGGTGCTCCCCATCGACATCTACCGCACCACCTATGCGTCGGAGGACCGGCCCACAGTGGCCCTACAAGCGCTGGAGTCGGGGAATACGGCTGCGGGGCTGCGGCGCCAAGTCCGCAAAGCCCTCGAGAAGATCCACGCCACGGGCAAGCCAGACATCGAGCCACCGGAGGCGGAGTGGGTGGGTCGGTGGTACTCCCCTGGGGATGAGGCCGCCCTGGTGGAGCGGTCGAAGACGGCCACCGAGCCGGACCTGGAGGTCGAGGATTTGTTCGTCCAGCGCTACCTCAACCAACAGCACCCCGAGCTCGAGGACACCACCCACGAGGCTGCGACCGCGTACTTCGACAAGATCTGGCACTGCAAGCTGAGCGATGACTGTTACATCGACCGGAACTACCGGCTTCCAGCGCTGCCCTGATGTAGGGTCTTGGTTGTACTCGATGCACACGACGGAGCGGCACGGGGGCGCAGAGATGATCTCGAACAGGACGAGGGATGGTGAACCGGTGACGCGGCGGGTCGAGATGCCCGCGTCATTCTTTCCGGAGCAGCCTTGTGGGGGGATGACGGTGGGGCTTCCGAAGACACTGCAACGCCAGCTGTACAAGGAGCTCGCCATGGGGGCCGGCGACATCTTGGTGGTGACCAGCGCTGAAGGAAGGCGCCTCGAGGGGAGACTGCTGGGGAAGCCCAATGACTGCTTCGTGGTCGATCGCGACAACCTCACGGAGCTCGCGATCTAGGCATCTGCCGCGGAACTCGACACGTGGTTCTCAGCGCTTTCGACGGAGTGCTTCGGCCATTCGGCGTGGCGTCTCGTCGCCGGCTGAAGCGGAACGCTCGATGAGGTCGACGAGGGGGGTGATGCTCGCGGTGGCCTTCGCGTTGTAGATGGTGCTCCGCCAATCCTGGATGGTCTGCTCCGACGTGGTGGCTCCAGTGGGGATGGAGTCGGCCAGTTGGCGGGCGATGTCGGTGATACCGGGGTCGATGGACATAGCGGCTCCTATTGTCGTGTCCATATCTTACATCATGAAGAACATGAAGTAGAGGGCCGGCCGACCATGGTCCTACAAGCGCTGGAGTCGGGGAACGAGTCTGGGGGCTACAGCGCTCTCCCTCACGTTGTTAGAGGGTACATGCTCGCTGAGCCACCCCCGCCCTTCCAACCTCCAAAATCCGCCCGGTCCTATTTTCAATAAACCTCGCTAGTGACGACCCGCGACGCCTCTCATCCCTCGGGCGATTCACCCTCTGTGGC
>Ga0316208_1001084_pt1 | contig 27736 bp, 22 predicted proteins | sample 3monopyrite_MG_FD_204944 | JGI IMG/M metagenome (GOLD analysis project Ga0316208, IMG submission 204944) | Microbial mat bacterial communities from mineral coupon in-situ incubated in ocean water Damariscotta River, Maine, United States -... | ecosystem: Environmental > Aquatic > Marine >... | reverse complement strand
GCGTATCAGCGCGAAATGCAAATCAAACGTATGAAGTCTAGAAAGTATATAGAACAACTGATTCAAGGATAGAGCATCCCGATTCCGAATCGGGACGGTCACAGGTTCGAATCCTGTCGGGATCACATCAAGAAAGCCCTCTTCGGAGGGCTTTCTTATTTTTAATCATGTTTGTGGTCTACATACTTTACAGCGAAAAGATTGACCGATACTACATCGGCCATACTGGCAATCTTCAGGACAGATTGAACCGTCATAATCTAAAAAGAAGTAAATCGACCAAATGTGGAGCACCTTGGGCCCTAGTTCATACAGAACAATTTACAACTAAACCAGAGGCGTATCAGCGCGAAATGCAAATCAAACGTATGAAGTCTAGAAAGTATATAGAACAACTGATTCAAGGATAGAGCATCCCGATTCCGAATCGGGACGGTCACAGGTTCGAATCCTGTCGGGATCACACCTCTAATTTTAAACACCTGTAAGTCATTGGCTTACAGGTGTTTTTGTTTTTTAGCTGAAACATTTGCTAGGGAGATGAGATCTCCACTTGTAGGATATACAACCCAACTGGAAAGCGAGAGAAATCACCCCACCATTCAAAGGCGGAATGCTTCCCATTATCAAGTTCCACTAATTGATGGAAAGTCCAGATTCGAGAGCCATGTAGCGCCATCAATCAGCCCCATTTTGGCTGCCAGAAATTCTGCTGTCTCAGCAGGGCAACAACCCAACCCCAACGCGCCTGAACAGTAAAACTAACACAAGACAAAGATGGAGTGGAAAGTGATTTACGTCATATTTCCAAAGGCGTTTCAATGGTAAATTCAGACTCGTTTATCCACAACAAATTGGAATCACTCATATTCGATATACAACGTTTCTCTATTCATGATGGAAAGGGAATCCGTAGCGTAGTCTTTTTTAAGGGCTGTAATCTTAATTGTCCTTGGTGTCAGAATCCAGAGTCGATGGATCATCGGCCTGAGATTGCTTTTTATGCTGATAAATGCAAGCAGCATGGCGATTGTGTAGAGGCCTGCCCTGTTGATGCTATCAACATTGGGTCTGAAACACATATCGACAGAAACCTGTGCGATTGCTGTGGAAAATGCACGGAAGTGTGTGTGACAGGTGCACTGAAAAAGATTGGAACGCGCTATACGGTAGACGAAGTGATGACGCAGTTGTTGAAAGACAAACCCTACTATGAAACATCGGGTGGCGGAGTTACCTTTTCGGGCGGAGAACCCAGTTTACATGCCGATTTTATCCTTGAAGTTGCGAAGCACTGCAAGAAGCATGGCATCCATACGAACATGGAAACCAACGGATATTTCAAATGGGAGAAGCTCAAACAGCTGCTACCCTATTTAGATCAAATTTATTTTGACCTCAAGATTGTTAATCAGAAGCGCAATCGTGAGTTGCTTGGCGGAGACAGCCAACGCATTTTGGCTAATATGGATCTCTTATTGGAAAACAATGCTCCGGTGGAATTCAGAATACCGCTTATTCCGGGGCATACCACTGACGATGAAAATCTAAACGCCATGGTGCGAATACTGAAGGAAAAGGGTGTTTCTAAAATCCACCTTCTGCCTTATCACAGTATGGGCGAAGCAAAGGCCGAGCGCATTTGCAGTCCGCTGATTAAACTAGATCAAAAACCTTTTGACACCGAACAACTCGATGAATTTCGAGCGCATTTTGAGCGCGAGCATATCGAAACCGAATTATATAGATAGCACATCATGGAAAACACAGCAGTTAAAACCGCCATCAGCCCACGCCTTAATCGATTAAAGGGAAAAGTGCTCAACTATCCGCCTTCTATCTGTGCGGAACGGGCCATTCTGGTTACGGAATACTTTAAAAAGAAGGAAAACCGTAAGAAACCGATGGTTATTCAGAAAGCCGAGGCATTGGCCTACATACTCGACCGAAAAACGGTGCGGATTTATGAAGATGAACTGATAGTGGGAACTACCACATCCAAGCGGGTTGCTGGTCCGATATTCCCAGAGTTGCATGGCCTGCCAGTAATGGAAGACCTTTTTAGTTTTTCTGATCGAAACGTTAATCCGTTGAAGATTCATAAACACGAAAAAGCAAAACTGCTTACTGAAGTAGTTCCTTTTTGGCTAACGCGATTTTTGGGCTACAAGGCATTGAACGGAATGGAGCTTGTTAAGTTTGTTAGCGACCAGCTCAACCCCAAGTTTTATCTCATTAACGAAACCGGGGGAATTGGTCACCTCATTCCTGATCACGAACGGGTTTTGGAGCGCGGACTGGAAGGTATTAAACAAGACATCCGCTCAAAATTGAACGAATCTGATTTAGACAACGAGGTTCGAAATCAGTACGAGGCCATGATTGTTTCGTGCGATGGCATCATTAATTATGCTGAAAAGTATGCCGAAAAGGTGGAGGAAATGATTGGTAGTGAGGAAGATTCGCACCGCAAATCGGAGCTAGAAACAATCGCTTCCAATCTCAGAAAAGCACCACGTTATCGGGCAGAAACTTTTTATCAGGCAGTGCAGGCGGTATGGTTAATACATACTGCAGTTTTTATTGAAGGACTGGATAATGGAATCAGTTTTGGACGTGTAGATCAGTACCTCCATCCATTCTACCGAAGAGACCTGATAAACGGCACGATTACCCGAGATCAAGCCAAAGAGATTCTTGGATGTTTGGGGATTAAAAGTTCGGAGATCATTCCTGTTTTTAGTTCAAAAATCAGCGAATGTCACGGTGGTTTCCTCAGCGGACAAGCCATTACACTTGCAGGCACAGACAAGGATGGAAATGACCTCACCAACGACCTGACCTATATGATGCTGGAGTTGATGGATGAGGTTCGATTGCGCCAACCGAATTATCATGCACGTATCCACGATGGCTCTCCAAAACCATATATCGATAAGATTATGTCCAATCTGGTGAAAGGCGTCAATTCGCCCGCGTTGTATAACGATAGAGTGATTATCAACTCCTTGAAAAAATGTGGTTATACCGATGCTGACGCCAACGAATATGCCACATTAGGTTGTGTCGAATTGCTTTCCGCTGGAAAAACTTTTGGTTCTACTGATGCTGCATTGGTCAATATTCCCATTTGTTTGGAAATGGCTCTGAACGAGGGGAAACTGTTCCGAGAACGAAGCAGAAAAGGCGCTCCGACTCAAACCAATGCAGCGTTCAACAACATTGGAGAAGTTAAAGAAGCTTTCCGAACACAGCTTCAATTTGTGATAGACCGACTAGTAAAAGTGTTGGAGCCGATAGAACTTGCCAATCGAGATTTTCATCCAACACCATTGACATCTGTGTTGACGCAAGGGTGTATTGAAAGCGGAAAAGACGTGACAGCTGGTGGCGCCATCTATAATTTTAGTGGCGTGCAAGGAGTTGGTGTAACCGATGTTGGAGATAGTTTATATGCCATCGACCAATTGGTTTTTAAGCGAAAGAAATATACGCTTGACCAACTTGTAAAAGCCTTAAAATCCAACTTTGAAGAGGATCCAAAACTGAAACTAGAACTGCTCAATATGCCCAAATTTGGGAACGACAATTCGGAAGTTGATGTATTCAGCCGGTGGGTTTCAGATACCTATTTCGACACATTTAACGGGAAAATGAACACGCGTGGCGGAAAGTTTGTGGCCGGATATTATTCCACTACAACCCATTACAGTTTCGGGAAACAGACTGGTGCATTGCCAAATGGAAGAGAAAAAGGTCAGCCCTTCAGCTCAGGCATTGCACCTATGAACGGTGCCGATGTGCTTGGGCCTACAGCCATGTTTAATTCCATCACCGCTCTTGATTTTGAACGGGCGCACAATGGAGTAAACGTGAATGCCAAGTTTGATACAGCCACGCTAAAAGGCGAGCATGGCAAAATGATACTCGAAAGTTTGTTGCTCACTTATTTCAAACAAGGCGGAATGCAGGTGCAACTGAACGTGCTAGACACAGAAATGCTGAAAGATGCGAAACTGCATCCTGAAAACTATCCGAATCTGTTGGTGCGCGTATCAGGTTATTCGGCCTATTTCAATGACTTGTCGCCTGCTATGAAAGATGAAATTATACAGAGAAGTTGTTTGAACGTTTAAAGAAAAATGGAAAAGAAAAGCAGCCACATTTGGAAGTTTATAGCAACAACCGATGTGTTTACCTTGGCCACATGCCATGGAGGAAAACCCTATTGCACACCGTGTTTCTACACATTCGATTCAATAGAAAAATTGCTGGTATTCAAATCAGAGGCTAGAACGCGCCACATAACCGAACTACTGCTTCAGCCACAAATTGCAGGAAGTATTCTTCCTAAAACGTTTACAATTGGCAAGGTGAGGGGAGTACAATTCTCAGGTAAAACATTACCGTTGAAAGATAAGACCCAAGCCAATAGACTGAAACAGCTGTATTACAAGCGGTTTCCCTTAGCGCTACCAATGGCAGGAGAACTTTGGGTGGTGGAGTTGAGCGAAATTAAAATGACCGATAACACAATCGGGTTTGGACAGAAATTACGTTGGGAACGAAGTAAAGAAATGAGTGCTGATCTGAATTAAAAAGGAGTAGCAAGGTAGGTGTCATTCAGGCAATCGCTTACTAAAATTATGACCCTGTAACTCATTTAATTTTACGTTCAAATATTTGTGAATACCGATTATCGATTAGCGAATTGTCAATGCCTAAATTAGAGTTGACCGTTTTTCGCTTATCAAATCAGTAAGCGATTGCCCTGAGGTGTCATTCACAAACACCTTGCTACAGGTGCCAATAAGAAATAGACTGAAACCAAGTGAATATTCGCTAAAATTTTAGCCTACCTTTCAGCGAAGTTGTTCAAAGTCGGATTTGCTGGTTAAAAAATGATTCTTTTTCCGCATAACCACGTTATTTTCTCGAACCATAGCTTCGGCTATGCTTCTCAAAAATGCCTCGTTCTGCGAAAAAATAATTCATTTTCACTTTCTCGAATCGACTTTGAACAACTTCGGCATAACTTAAATTCAGTAAATGTTTTCAGATAAGATTAGTCAACGAATTTTCGCATCCTTTCTAGGATGTTCTATGTTTCTGTTGAGTGCTGGCTTTGTGTTGTTGGTTACTCAGCAGATTATTCCAGCACAGGCTGATGAGCTTGATTTATCTGAAAGTAAGGTGTGGGATGAAACGCTTAGGGGAGGCGTTGGTCTGGGAATTAAAGACAATACGGGCTATTTTGTTGTGTGGGGAAACCCCAATAGATTCTACAAGGTTGACCTTGCTAAAGCGGACGATTGGTACTCAGAGTAGAGCTCAAGTCTAGAGGGCATCATTGAAAATGCTTGTCCGCTACTTTCCCCAAAAGGATTTGCGATAGACAATATGCGATTTGCGATTTTTGCCTCTGCACCCCAGTTGTATATTGAAAATTGCAAATCGTATGTCGCAAATTTTAAACCCAGATTATGCAATAGAACTTCGTGATGAGGGTTGAAACTACAATAAAATCAAGTGTTTTACAGATTCCAGCATAGCACCGCTATGGTGAAATCATAAAATACAGCGAAGCGTTTGATTTTGCAGTAGTTTCAAGATGTAATAGATTTTCTATTGCATAATCTGGGTTAAACACGAATCGGGGATGAAAAATTCCCACCCGACCGTACTACGGGCACGGGCAATCCCAATCTTGGGAAAACAGGCGGATAAGCATATAATTGAATGCACTCCGAGATGTTGTCTAAGACCATCCCAAAATTCTGATGATGAACTGTAAGAGAACCTCGGAATTAATCCGCAATCATCGAATAACGAAACGTTCGTGAAATACTTTCTGGTCGAATTTCAACTCCATGAAATACAAACCACTCGAGAATTGAGAGAGATCAACAATTACAGATTGGTTAGAAATAAAATTCGAGAAAACCTGCTTCCCATTCGTATCGTAAATAAGCATTTGCGCACGTGGTAAATTCTCTAGTAAAGTAACTTGGAGAGCATCGTTTGCTGGGTTGGGAAATAGCGTAAACACCGAATTCTCGTAATCCTCTACGCCAACTCTACAGAGGAGGTCGTCAATAACCACATCGCCAAATTCAAAATTGAGTCTGGCCTCAACGGTTTCAGGCCCATTGGGGTAAAAGAAAGTGGTGAGCGTATCGCCCCAATCGCCATAAAGTACATCATAACTCACCAGACAGGAATATGTTCCTGATTGAGATTCTAAAGCATTGATGAACTGGAGTTCGGAGTTAGTTTCTCCATTCAATTCCACGCCATCCTTCAACCATTGAAAGTTGACAGGGTAACCTGTACTTACGGAAAGGGTCAAATTCTGTCCAGGACAAATGAGTGTATCTCCGCCCATTTTAGAAATATCGGGATATTCATATCGGCCCAAATTACTGCGGTGATCGCTAAATTCTGAAATATCCCAAAGAACGGGGTCTAGACTTCGGATGGTAACGAGCTCGTTGGTTATAGTAACGGGCACCAAATGCGTCCGATCGCCCCAGGCATGGTCAATAATATTTCCGAGTTCATCACTAAAATTTGATTCGAAATAGCCAATATGTTGTGGAATGATGGGACTCATGGTGTCTAAAAATGCCTGATAGTCATCGTCCGAATCTGTTGGTGCGGTATTGAAATCTCCCACAATAATTACAGGCTCGTTTTCAGGAATATTCGAATTAGCAATGAAATCACGAATCTCCGCCATTTGCGTTCTGCGGGCATATATATCATCAGTGCCACCACCCGCATCCATGTGCGTTCCGAAAACATGGTATGGCTTTCCGAGTTTATTTACGCGAGCATATTTAACACCTTTGTTTGCTAGGCAGTCTTGAGCTGCTTGTCCACATTCCGCAAAATTAATCTCGCTCTCAGCTTCAATTGGCCATCTGCTAAATATGATTACACCGCCATTTACAGGAAACGGAACGATGCCACCGGGCTGATTGAGTATCTCTGTACGATAGGGAAATCCTGCAGTTTCCATTGCAGGAATGAGGTCATTCTCGCGTGGGCCATCGTCAAACGCTTCGGCATAACAGACCACATCCTGAAACTCGGAAATTTGTGCAGGAAGCAATGCTGCACGATCACTTGCCTGGGGCATTCCAGACACTCCGAACGAAATCATCTGAATGTTGTAGAACATGGCGTTGAGCACATTCGGATTTTCAAAATCAGCTTGGTCTAATTCATATACTGGTAAATCATGTATCGCAAACCGAATGTTACGGTTCATGTTCGAATCGTCATTGTCTGCTTTGAATTTTAGCACAACATCCTTTCCTGCCAAGTTGGTTTGAACCTCATGAAATAAACCGTCATTAAAGTACGGGATGGAAAATCCGGCTCCAGTAATGGTGAAATCTAAGGTTGTTCCTCCAGCAATACCAACCAATCTAGTTTTTATTGTTAGTGTGTCTGTGTCTTCATTAAGATTAACATTGAAATAAGCGGTATCGCCTTCGGGAACCGCAGCATTGGTTCGGTTGAATCCCAGTACTTCTTCCCCAGTTGTTTCTAACCAACCTCTAACCGTAGAATCGCTTGCATTCCATTCCGTTGACGCAATGGTTAACGTCCCCGATTGTTCTGCCTCCACTTCAAAATCCTGCCAAGTACTATTGCGGACATAAATGGTTGATTGAGAAAATAATTGAGCGCAAAGTAGGAGGCTTGCGAAAAGGCTAAAAAATGTGCGCATAATCAATGGTTTAAAATTCAGTTAACGAATATACGGTTGTGATTCTGAATACCATTTCCCAATTTGTTGAACAGCAAAGTATATTTCGTTTTTACTGCACAATAAGGCGCTTGGTTGAAACCATTTCATCCTGAGTAATTTCTACAAGAACAATCCCTTTTCGAATACCAGCCAAATTCAAGCTTCCATTGACAGGAATTTGTTGTGATACAATAAGCTCACGTCCCGAGACATCCAGCACTCGCACCGTTATTTGGTCCTTGTTAGAAAAGTGAATAACCTCGCGTTTAGCTGGGTTTGGGTAGATTAAAAATCCAATGTTTGATGCTGCTTCATTTATACCTACCACGCTTTCTGTACACAGCTCCGCCATTGTATCGAACCAGAATTTGGAGAAAATAATGGACGGTTCGGCACAGGCGTAATGCCCAATTACGCTATCTCGTTCAACAACCTGAATGCTGGTGGCTCCGTTATTAATCATATATTCAGAAGCAACGATTGTATTAAGATATGTTACTTGCTCATCGCTTCTGCAATAATTGAACATTACAGGTGCATCCGGAACCCATTCGAACACATCATTATCTCTCAGCGCAATTTGCGCAGGATGCTGAGGGTCTGAGAAAAACGCATCCTGATACGCTTGCTGAAAAATGTTTCGAGGTACAGAAGGCATGGCTGCGTTTAAATCACCCATGTTTGAATTACCGTCCAAAAGCGGTAGCAATGTTTGGTCATAAGGCGGAATGTATATCTGCTGAATTGAATCGTACAGATTCCCGTAAACATGCTGGTAAGACTGGATTAAGTAAGGCAGGTAACCTGGTTCCGAATAAGGGTCAAAAGATGCCACCATATCCAATTGTGCACCAGACATATCGTATGGGCCACTACCCGGAGCAGAAGCTGTTACTGTAAATTCATTGGATAATTCTTCCTGAATCATTCTATGTGTTGCCATTACCGAATGACCACCTTGAGAGTAGCCTACCAAAAACAATTGATCGTTTAGCTGTAGCTGTTCTTCAGCACAAATTATCCTTGCAGAACGAAGAATGTCAACTGATGCGGTTGCCTCAGATTGAGCGTGCTGGTATGGGTGAATGCCCGGACTAGCACCAAGTCCTAGATAATCTGGAAGACACATTACATAACCAGTTGTTGCGGTAAGCACACCTAAGAACCATTCTCCGTTGAGGTAATAAAAAGTACTGTTCTTTTTCAGCTTAGTGCCATGTAAATAGGCCATCAGAGGCATTTGACATGTGTCTCCGGTTGGGATGAAAATTAGACCAGAGGCGGTGGTTGGGGTTGTGCCATCAACATCGGGAGTATTGTAAATAACCCTATGCACATCCACCTCAAAGTTTACAGGGAGTAAACCCGTAGGAAGCCCATTTTGAACCAACAAATCATCAATATCTTGATAATTAAGGTGAAGAATTATTGTGTCTTCAACCAATGTTCCTTGCGCGAAAAGGCCAGAGAAACTAAATACGAGTAGAGCGAAGATGGCAACTAATTTTTTCATTTTTCTAAATTAGTTAATTCCAATGCATGCATTGCATGCCATTTGACATATATACAACTTCGATGGTTATCTCTACCTTTGATGCGCATTCAACAAATCCTTAAAAATGAAACAGTCTTTACTTTTTGCATGTGTTCTAATCCTTAATTGTTCTTTATACACCAATTCCTTTGGTCAAATTACCATTGTGAGTTCGGATTTAACTTCTGTTGGAGATCAGATAACCAGATACGGAGACACCATCCCAACCTACGGGCCTGGCGGAGATGGGCCTAATCAGACTTGGGATTTTTCGGCTGCAGTAATTGATACTATTGGTGTTACCGATGTGGTTACAGTAGCATCAACATCCTTCGGCTCAACGTTTACCACTTCTGATTATGCAATGACTGGTGCTGCAGATTCGTATTTGTTTTTTGAGCATAGTTCTTCTTTGCAGGCCACAACTGGCGCGGCAGGTGATCTTTTGGGAACGGGTGAAATTATTGAAGCACCGTTTACGGATCCGTTGACCTTACATCAATTTCCAAGAACCTATGGGAGTTTCTTTGACGATACGTATGCGTTTGAAGCCGAAGCCGATGGTGCAGCGTTTAGTGTTTACCGAATCCGTTTAAATTACGCTGGTCATGTTTACGATACTACAGATGCTTACGGAACACTCATTACTCCAACAGGAACTTACGATGCGCTACGTGTTAAAACAACAGATTACACTACGAGCATTATTGATGTACAATTGAGTCCACTCTTTCCGGTTTGGACAAATTTCACTACCATTTTGGACACATCGGTTACCTACTCTTGGCATGCCAAGGAAGAAATGCTTGCCATTGCGGAGTTCAGTTTTGACAGTCTGGGAAACCCAAGACAGTTTACCTTTTCAGCGGTTCCTCCTGTAACCATCGTAGGGATTACAGATGTTGATGAGGAAATGCCGTTTACACTTTACCCTCAACCAGCTACAGATCAACTGTTCATTGCTGGTTTGAATCAAACTGGAAACCATCAAATCGCAATTTTTGGAATAGATGGTAAGGCCGTAAGGAACGAAATCCTAAGAGGAAACAGCCTTAATGTGTCTGGTCTGAAACCTGGAATGTATGTTCTTAGAATTACGTTGGACGATGGTACTCGACCAATGCCGATGAAGTTTATCGTGCAGCACTAGAAAGAGAGTCTTTAAATAAACTTACCCGAAACCCGAATGGCTAGCTACTTTTTGAAATAGCTGTCTATTCGGGTTTTAACGTTCTTCCGGATATCTAGATAGAATAGTCCGTAATCAGCAACATGAAGATTTTTCATGAGCCTGAACCATGGTGCTTTTGTATCAACCCAAAGTACTTTTCCACCGATGTCTTTGACCTGAACCTCCATTTTGCGAGTTCTGGTCTTCTTTGGATTGAAAACGACTGTTGCTGTGTAATCTTCGTTCACAACCTTAGAAGTATCAGTTGTCCAAGTAAGCGGATTGATGCTCTGTGTATTCTTATACCAATTCCCCTTTGGAGTAACTCCTTCTGCATAACTCATCCAAGTAACGTAGCAACCCGTTTCATCTGCACTTTCACAGATTTTCAGGTTCTCATAGAGCGTATCAACTATTGTAAAACCGATTATGTATGCTGCAACCATGCGATCTTTCAATTCGGTCGTATCAATCATTTCACGAACCAATCGCCTTGTGTGGTGTGTGCCCTGACTATGTCCTGCAATGATGAACGGCCTCCCGTTATTGTGATGTTTTAGAAAATATTGAAACGCACGTTTTACATCTTGGTATGCAAGATTCAGAGCTTTGTCACCATCTTCGCTAGGATGATAAAATACATCAACCACAGCCTGCCTATAACGCGGAGCGTAAACACGACAGTTTGCATTGAACACACTTGCTTGCAATCGAACGGGGTATTTATCCACCTTCCGATTAATCTTTTCCATATCTAACCTAGCATTCCAAAGCGGGCCTTTTTGGTAAATGGTTGGATGAACATAGAATACGTCAACCTCTTTTAGGCTGTCCGAAATCCAGTTTTCGTTCTTTGGAAGAGCATCTGCCACATCTTCCCTAAATGCAAGCGCAGACCAATTTTTTTCAATTGAATAGTCGGGAGCGGCTGCATGCTTTTCCTCATCAAACGATGTCTTCTGGGAGAATGAAGCAAAGGAAAAATTGAACAGGAAAAACGTAAGTACCGCAGCCGTTCTGTAACGAGCCATCATTATGCGGCAGCTTCCTTGGGTTGCTTCGAATTTGTATTCGCTTCCTCAATTTGAGATACGAATTGGTCAATAACCACGGTGGTAAGTAATGGATTTACCATATGATACAAGTGTTCTCGAAAGGTATCATGCTCATTTTCATCGGTAATGTCGATTACTTGGGCATGGCTTTTATCGTAAATACGGGGAACGTATTTGGCAACGGAATCCCGCTCACTTTTCAAAATCAAAACTGGAATCCCGTGCGCCTCCATATTTGGAAGGTGAGTTTGCTTGTCAAAAGCCTTTGATTCAATTAGAGCAGAATGCGTTTGAATAACAAAAATTTTTGCTGGTAGTCTATTCAATGCTCGCTCAATGGGAATTCTATTCAAATGAGGCAATGAGCCCAAATGGCTCATTAACGTAAGTATTCGGCCTTTGGCTGCCTTCCAAACACGGTCTCTGATAGAACCATCCTTACTAATTAGCCATGCAGAAAGTGATATGCCTCTGTTTCGCACGCCAATTTTGGAATCTAAAGGAATGATTCTTCGCGCTGCGTAGAAAAGTGATTTTTCAGCTGGACCTTGCCCAGATGGAAGAATAACGTTGTCCATAAATCCAAGAATCGCGTGTTTGGACTCTTCTCCGAAAAATGGGTTAGCTCCTATTCTGCCGCGCAGGTACTTTTTTACACCCGGCAGCTCATCAAAATTCTTCTCCATCATAAGAAAATAGATGTTTCCCATGGAGTGATCGAACAGGTAAATAGGATGCCCTAAATCTCCGAAATGCTGAATAACAGCGTCAATATTTTTGACGATATGATTAGAGTAATCCTTAATAGGAAGGTCGGTTGGCACAGAACCATAATGCATAGCTGCGGCTATGTACTTTTTGGTAGGAATTGCTGTGAGCAACCCATCATATGAGTTGAGACCTAAGAAACCGTGCACAAGTACAATTACTGGCAGTTTCTTCTTGGCAGAGCCATTATACGGTTTAGCAAGATCTACTTTAATGTTACTTACTCCATATGGTGTTTCACGCTCAACTTCTATCTGTGGCCAAGTCAACGCCTTGTCGTCAATAAAAACAATCAAACGCTTTTCTACGTCATCTATAAAACGGAGAAAGCTTGGACTTTCATCATGTTTACCCCAGCGGTAATACAGCCAAGCCAGTGCCCTTCTTTTATCAGATTTGGTGGCCAGAAAAGCAATTCTTTTGGTTTTCTTAATAAACCATGGAGTAAGGGTTAGTTCCTCCGCTTTACGGTCATGAACTACACATCCAATTTTTTCTTCGCTAAAAGCCTCCGAAAACCGCGTTATTCCTGCTACTCGTCCTGCAGGATCTGTGGCAATGAATATATAATCAAGCCCTTCCTTGCCATTTTCTTGGAGATAATCAGCCAGCTTGATGTTCATCATCTCGCAGTACTCATCCATGTTGTCTCGGTTGAGACTTCTACCGAGAATCTGGTTTTTAGAGATCTTTCCTGAATCCAGAAGTGTCTTCAAAAAATAAATAGCATCGGTTGCATCCTGCAAACCACGTTGGCTCTTTAGTTTAGAGTTAACAAAAGTGTAGCGTATAGCTTCTGGCTTGCTTAGCTTATCATAATGGTCAAGAATATATTGGTAAACACCAGAAGGAGAGGTGCCATGAGAAAGGCCAGTTAAGAACTTTTCTCCTCTTCGTGTAACTTCGTTTGCAGAGGTGATAAAATCTAAGCCAGCAGCTTCGTTAAATTCCTCGATGCTTTGAAAATACTGCGCTTGCGGGGCAACATAATCACCCACATATTCAGGAACAACACTACCAGTTTTCCTTCTTTTACTATTTGGTTTACTCATCCTCCAACACGTATCCTATATTTACTAAGTATATAGCGCAAGTTGATAAATAATAACTGGCGCTTAGGCTGATGATTATCAGCAACAAAACTGAAATCTCTACTGACCTACAGCGCTTGAGAGAATCTTGTCAGCTTCAGAAATCCAAGCTTGAGCACCTCCTCTTACGTATCCTGTACTGCCGATTTTACCGAAGCTAATTTCAGACCCTATCTTCCCCGGGTTCACAAACCAGATGGTAGGATAGCCGCGTACTCCAAACATGCGTTGCATATTCATATTCTGCTCTTTAATATCATCTGCCTGTGCAGTTCTTCGAGGGTAATCCAACTCCATAAGCACCACATTTTCTTTAACCCACTTCTCAAATTCAGGTTTTTCAAACACTTCGGTCTGTAAACGTTTACACCAACCACACCAGTCACTACCAGTAAAGAACATCAGTAGCGGCTTCTCATCAGCAATGGCCTGGTCAACTGCTTTTACCAAATTCGTATTCCAAACTAACGATTCACTTTTCTCTTGGGCGAACGTATTTACACTCAAGAATATGGCAATAATCACAAGAAAATTCTTCATGTCACGAAACTAGGTTATTTATGAGAATAACGTGAGTAATTGGTTTGTGTTGCATTGAGTTTTGGTAAAGAAACTTGCAAAATGGGCAAGTTTGTGAGCAACATTTGGCGCAAGTTTGTGAAATTCGATTCAACTCAGATTATGCAATAGAAAATCTAATCCTACCACGAATTTAGTGGAACTCATTGATGGTCGTGGCGTTTGAAAAAATGCTTGTCCCGATTATTTCGGGATTCGTTTTTATTCGCAATTCGTATCAGTCTCATAGCAGTAATCCAGTACGACAAGAAATCCCACTTCCATTAAAATAACAGTAGAACCGAAAATCTATTACGTCTTGAAACTACTGCAAAATCAAACGCTTCGCTGTATTTTCAGGTTTCATCATAACGGTGCTATGCTGGAATCCGTAAAACACTTGATTTTATTGTCGTTTCAACCCTCATCACGAAGTTCTATTGCATAATCTGGGTTCAAGGCATTGTCAGCATGAGTTTAGACAACTTCACTTACTATATTGTATGATATTGGTCAGAATATAACTTGCGCTTCAACTTATGGGATCAAAAGCAGATATTAGCGCAATAGTTTAAAACATCCCCCTATGAAATCCTTCAATCTGTTTTTAGTTTTTGCCGTATTAACCTTCTCGTGGCTACCTGCTAGTGCCCAACAAAGCTGTTCATTCATCATCCATGTCGATGGGCTGAATGGAACAGACGATTCGGTCTGTGGATCGGAAGGAACTCCATGTGCAACCATCAACTATGGCATAGGAAGAGCAGTAACGGAGAGTTATGCTGATGTTAGAATTACGGCAAACACCAATTATCAGGAGATTATTGAGATTGTGGATGGGGTAAACCTTTGGGGTGGATTTGATGCGCAATGGGCTTCTTCGGGCAGTACAACAATTACTGGTGGGGTAGCTCAAAACGGAGAATTCTACACTGTTAGAGCAGATGCAATTAATACGCCAACGCTTTTGTCCGACCTCGAAATTATAGCACCCGATGCTGCAACTGCTGGAAAAAGTTCGTACGGTGTACATGTAACTAATAGTACAGGTCTTATGCTTCAGCGAGTTATTGTTAGAGGAGGTGCTGGAGCCGATGGTATTGCCGGAGGAAACGGAACAGGCGCTACTACTCCTAGCGGAAATGGAGCTGTAGGAGGAAATGCTGATACATTTAATACCACCTGTAATGATGGGAGTTCTGGTTCTGGTGGGAGCGGTGCTGGTACAGGAAATAGAAAAGGCGGAAACGGTGGGAGAGGTGGTTACATGGATAGTAATTGTCCTTTTAGTTTGAACGCTACTGGCGGAGTAAGTGGAGCCAATGCCACAGTTTTCGTTACAAGTAGCTACGGTTACAGAGGAAGCGGTGGTGGAACTTGCAATGATGGAAATGATGGAAACGATGGACAGACTGTTCATGGAAATGGAGGCGGAGGAGCAGCTTCACCAGCAAACGTGGTTGGCATGTTTTGGGAAGCCTTGGCGGGTGAGAATGGAACATTAGGAGAAGATGGCACCGGTGGCGGTGGCGGAGGTGGCTCTGGTGGTTGCGATGATGGCACCGACTCTTATGGAGCAGGTGGCGGTGGCGGTGGCGAAGGAGGCCTTATGGCGCCAACCTTTGGAACCGGTGGACTTTCTGGCGGAAATAGCGCAGCCGTTTTTATGCTTACATCTACATGCTCGTTTATAGATTGTGAATTCTTTATTGGAACAGGGGGAAACGGTGCTACTGGTGGAAACAGCGGAACTGGTTCCGCTGGTGGAATTGGCGGAAATGGTGGAAACGGTGACGGAGATTCTGGTCCTGGAGGAAATGGTGGAAACGGTGGCGCGGGTGGTAATAGCGGTGCTGGCGGTGGAGGTGCTGGTGGAATGGCCTATGGTATTTATGCTAGCAATTCTACTGTTAACCGAACAGGGTCAACGTTCAATTCAGGTGTTGGAGGACAGCCAGGAACAGGAGGAACAGGAACACCTACAACAGTGATGGGAACCGATGGTGTTGGTGCATCTTCAATGGATATTGCAGGAACCGTAACTGATAATGTCGGTGTTCTAGCGTTAGAAGAAGATCCTTGCACAGAGATTTCAACGACCGATTTAAGCACGTTAGCCTTCTGCGCTGGCGAAACAACAACGGTAGATTACAACGCTGTTGGAAGTTTTAGCGGAGCAAACACATTTACAGCTCAACTGTCTGATGCAACTGGAGATTTCTCTTCCCCAACTGATATTGGTTCGATTGTTTCCAATGTTTCAGGAACTGTTTCGGTAGAATTGCCAGCAAACACCGTTTCAGGAACCGGTTATAGAATTCGGGTCGTGTCGTCCGCTACTCCAGCTATTGGAATGGAGAATGCAACAGATATCGTAATTAATGCCTTGCCACCAGTGGTTGCAAATGCTACTACTCAAATAGTTTGCGCGGGTGAAGAAGTAACATTTACAGGAAGTGGGGCTGATACTTATATATGGAATAATGGCGTGACGGATGGAGTTGGATTCGTACCGCAAGCAACGGGTTATTACACGGTTGTTGGAGAAAACGCCACAACTCTTTGTACAAATGTTGATTCGGTTGAAATAACCGTAGCTGACCTACCAGATACTTCGGTTGTTCAGAATGGCAATCAGTTGGCAGCAGTTCTTGCTGGAGCAACGTATCAATGGTTAGACTGCGATGATAACTACGCCATTATTGCTGGAGCGGAAGATCAAACGTTTGCAGCTCCAAATTCCGGAAATTATGCAGTTGTTGTTGTTGCGCTTAACAGTTGCATCGACACATCTTCTTGCTACAACGTACTTACTGTGGGATTAGAGGAGGAAATGGAAGCCGAGAACACGTTGGTTGTTTACCCTAACCCAAGCACCGGTGTTTTTCAAATGATATCGGATGTGGATCAACCAATGGAGGTAAGCGTGTTCAACGCCATGGGACAATTAATCTACTCAGCGGCTAACGTTACAAACAATTCGGTCATTGACCTTACGGGAGTAACCAACGGACTTTATTCTGTTCGCTTCCATAATGAGAAGATAAACCTTCTACGTCAGGTAATCATACAGAAGTAGAAAGGCGAATTGCGAGAATTAAAAATCCCCGTTGCGTAATCTGCGCAACGGGGATTTTTTCATTTGCCACCCCGAAGTACGATGGCTCTCTTTTTCAAGTCTTTACTTCGCCTCCCAAGTTCAATTAGCAATTCATATCCCTGATTATTGACTGTGCGAAGTTCCAATTCTAAATTGCTAAACCATTCCTCTGTGACGTGTTGAGTAGTCTTTTCGATCTTATTGTTTTTTAGCTGATAACCAAAAACCATGTAAGTTGCTGGAGACTGATTGTCTGAAAGTATGATGGAGTGCTCAACTCTGTTTCTTTCTTTTCTCAAGTCGTCAAACCTACTGAGCCAACGAATTAGCTTTTTTCTTTCCTCTCTACTCAGATTTGTCTCCACATATTTTTTGACCCGGGTGATTTTATCTGCTACGCTTTGTAAAGCGAAGAGTTCGTAAGGGGTCTGATACATTCCTAATTCAACTGCAATGTTGCAGCACAGAAAATCAATTTTTGTAAAGTGGAACGAAACCTTTCCTAAAACGATGTAAAGTTCTTCTGATGTCATCCAAATGCTAATCTACGTCACATCATCACATCATCACATCATCAAATCCCATAAATCACCCCATACTTCTTCTTGGCGTAATCCATAAAATACTTGGAGTTCAACGGTTCGCCAGAAATGCGTTCACACAATTCTTTAGAACTGTAAAGCTTACCATATTGATGAACGTTTTCTCGTAACCAAGCCAACAAATTCTTCAAATATGGTTTTGGATTATTCGAGTCCAAGTTACCAATTTTCTTTTCTGCTGCCGCATGAAATTGAGCTGCGTAAAAACTACCAATAGAATAGGTAGGGAAGTATCCGATAGAACCGTGGCTCCAATGAATATCCTGTAAAACGCCTTCACTATCATTTGGAACATCAACGCCCAAATACTCCTTGTATTTCGCGTTCCAAGCTGCTGGAAGGTCAACCGCATTCAGCTTGCCTTCCATAATTCCTTTTTCAATTTCGTAACGGATGAGAATATGGAAATGATAGGTCAATTCATCTGCGTTTACGCGTATCAAACTCGACTGAACTTTATTCATCGCTTTGAAGAAATCTTCTGAGGATACTCCCTCAAATTGAGTTGGGAAGACTTCCTTCAATCGAGCAAATTTCCACTCCCAGAAAGGCAGCGAACGCCCTACATTATTTTCCCACAATCGACTCTGACTTTCGTGAATTCCCAACGAAATGGCTTCACCAGATGGCAATCCATATTCGCTATCAGGCAATCCTTGCTCGTACAAAGCGTGACCACCTTCGTGGATACAGCTCCAAAGCATTTCGTTGAAGGTATCTTCCGAAACACGTGTGGTTACGCGAACATCGGTTGCAGAAAAATTAATGGTAAACGGATGACTCGAAACGTCTTGTCGCCCTCCTTCAAAATCGTAACCCATATCCTTCAAAACCTCAATCCCGAAATCCCATTGTTCATCGTGGTTGAAATACTGATCCATGAAAGAATCATTAACCTGCGGTTTGGCTTTTATTGCATCCAGCAAAGGCTTCAAATCTTTCTTTACGCCTTCGAACAACTCATCCAATTCAGCCACGGTACAATCAGGCTCAAACTCATCGCAAAGCGCATCGTACGGATGACCTTCGTATCCAACAATCTCAGCCTCTTTTCGCTTTAGGTCAATTACCTTTTGAAGGAACGGAGCGTACAGCGCGTAATCGTTTTCCTCTTTCGCTTTTTGCCAATGAAAAAATGCCTCACTCGTGGCTCGGCTCATATCCTCAACAAACTTGGCATCGAACAGCGTTTTACGCTTCAAATCACGAGCGGTATGCTTGATGTTTGAGGCTTGTTTCAAATCAGTGGGAAGATTGGCAACCAATTCATCTACCAACTTCTTCAATTCTGGATCTGTCATTTTGATGTGCGCCAACTTAGAAAGTGTGCCGATTTGCTGCGCTCTTCTTGCATGACCTTTTTTTGGCATGTACGTCTCCAAATCCCAATGCATGAGGGCAGTTGCGTTACCAATATCAGCTATTTCAGAAAGGGCTTCGGTGTATTTAGTGTAGGTGTCCATTTTGATATGATGATTAGCTAATTTGATGATTAGCAAATGAGCTGCGAATGTAGAATAATCCTCTGCCATCGATGGCCGTTGGGCGCTCATTCCCCCTTCAAAAGGGGGTGGGCAGAAAATGTAGCCTGCGGAATTTTCTGGTCGGGGGATTTTTTGCTTAAAATCGTACTGAATTTAAAAGACACAATGAGCAAGGGAAAAAGCAATGGCGCAAAAGCGTTGATAGACACACTGACTAACGCGGGGATTGATACGTGCTTCACAAATCCGGGCACATCGGAAATGCATTTCGTTGCAGCGTTGGATAATTCTGAAATGCGCGCGGTTTTAACCCTTTTTGAAGGTGTTGCTACGGGTGCTGCCGATGGATATGCACGGATTGCGGGCAAACCTGCCGCAACGCTATTGCACCTTGGTTGCGGACTGGGAAACGGTCTCGCCAATTTGCACAATGCCCGAAAAGCACGTGTGCCGATGATTAATATTGTTGGAGACCATGCTAAATATCATGTTCAATACGATGCGCAATTGCAGTCTGATATTGAAACCGTTGCAAAGAACTGTTCCAAGTGGGTGAAAACCTCACAGGAAACAAGTGAAATTGGGGCTGATACAGCCGAGGCAATCAAAGTAGCTACAAGTCATCCTAATCAGATTTCCACACTCATTCTACCTGCCGATGTATCGTGGGGAGAAGGTGGCGAGGCCATCACCGATTTTTCGCAACCTGAACCAGAAACCGCCTCAGATGCGCATGTAAATGATATTGCTGAAGTATTAAAGAATTCAGGTAAAAAGGTGGCTATTCTTCTTGGAAGAAGAGTAACGCAGGAAGCTGGTTTGATGGCTGCTTCCAAAATCTCCGAAAAGACAGGTGCAAAACTTTATGCCGAAGTATTCCCTACGCGATTGCAGCGCGGTGCTGGTTTGCCCAATGTGGAGCGCATCGCTTATTTGGCCGAGATGGCAGCCGTACAATTGAGTGGGTATGACCATTTAATTCTGATTGATGCCAAAGCACCTGTTTCATTCTTCGCTTATCCGGGTAAGAAAAGTTATTTGGTTCCCGATGATTGCAAGCTTCATAATCTTGTAGAGAAAGAGCAAGATGCGTTGAAGAGTTTAGATGCCTTGGTTACTGCTGTTGGAGCTGCCGATACGACACCGAACCTTCAAGAAGCCAAGCGACCAAAATTGGCCACTGGCAAACTGAATGCTGAGAAAATTGCTCAAGCCGTTGGTGCGCTTTTACCTGACAACGCCATAATTTCTGATGAGGCACAAACTTCAGGTCTAAAAATTCCAAGCAATACGGCTGGTGCTCCAAAACATGATTTGCTTGCACTCACAGGTGGCGCCATCGGACAAGGCTTACCAGTTGCCGTTGGAGCGGCAATTGCAGGAAAAAACCGACCTGTATTGGCGTTGGTTGGAGACGGTTCTTCTATGTACACCATTCAATCTCTTTGGACAATTGTTGCCGAAAAACTGGATGTAACAACCGTAGTGATGAACAACGGTTCGTATGCCATTCTAAACATAGAATTAGAAAGAGTAGGAGCCGAAAAGGCAGGTCCCAAAGCCTTGGCACAATTGGATATTTCAAAGCCTGGAATTGATTTTGTTTCTATTGCAAAAGGAATGGGAATGCCTGCAGAACGTGTTAGAACTGCCGAGGAATTTAATTCAGCATTGGAGAACGCTTTCAGAGAACCCGGTCCGCATTTGATAGATGCCATTGTGCCAAGCGAATACGAAGGATTGAAGCTGAAAGCACTGCCTTATTTGTTGAATTCGCTGGATAAAATCCCAAATTCAATAGCGAAGGCACTCAAGAAAAAGTTAGCTCCTTAAATAAAAGGATTTTCGATGGACAATTGGCGATATACGATTTGCGATTTTTGCTACAGCCAATCAATTGTATATTGAAAATTGCACATAGTAGATTGCAAATTTTTAACAAGAACTTGTCAAGACAGTATGATGATTATTGCGGTTCGGGGTAGTATGCGAAATAGTCATTTTGGCTACTTCTTCCTGATAAACTGAACGGCAACGCTTAACCAAGCGGCTACAAGAATAAGTCCGCCAATCGGTGTTGCAAAACCAATGGCTTTCACCCCTTCCATTCCGTGAACCGGAATAGTGGAAAGCAAAAAGATAGAACCAGAGAAGAACAGAATCCCAATAGCGAAAAGCCAAAGTGAAGCATTCAAGTTTACGTTGAATTGCTTAGAAAGAAGTACACAGCCAGCAATGGCAAAAATGTGCCACATCTGATACCGTACTCCCGTGGCGAAGCTGTTGAGTTGAACATCCGATAAAACATTCCGCAACGAATGGGCTCCAATAGCACCAAGAATGACGGTTACTGCTCCGAGAATAGCTGCAAATGCAATCCAATTTTTCATGCTGCGAATTTAGGAAAGAGTGAATAGAACGTCATTGCGAGCGCAGCGCGGCAATCCCAACGGTCAGTTCGAGTTCGTGCAGCGAGTATCGAGAACTAGTTAGGTGGGTGGAAACTTCTCGATACATCCCGATAAAAATCGGGACACTCGAAGTGACGATTATTTATACCCAATTTCTGGGGTTAGTTCAACCCTGCTTCGCATGAAAGTCCCCGTTCCAAAAGCGATTTCTTTACCGTCTTCATTGTAAATGGTAGCTTCTGCAATCAGCACGTTTTTCGATTGTGAGCGCAGTTTTCCAACGGAACGTAGTTTGCCTTTATTGGCAGGACGGATTAAACTCAAATTGAATGAGGAAGTCAGCACAAAAACATCTTCAATCACCGAGTTGGCAGCAAAGAATGCCGCATCATCTAAGAGTTTAAAATACACGGCACCGTGCATGGCAGCACCCGCGTGATGATATTTCTCCTTAACGATCAGTCCAACCTCAGACTCACCTTCCGATATTTTGATTGTGGTTGTTTCAAACATCAACTTCTGGATGTTAGCAACCAGATACATACGTTCGAGTTTTTCGAAATGATTCGGTGTCATATAAGGTCGTCCTTTTTGTAAATTTCTATTCCCTTCTTTACCATTTCGTCAATTTCCTTTTCCATTTTCGCACTTAGCTTTTTAATGTGGAAACAGCTTTTGCCTTTCAGAGCTTTTTGCAGATCATCAGAAAGAGAGAACTCACTTACATGCGTGTAAATTGGGAAGTAATAAAACCGAATGTCTTTCGGTTTTGGAACTATGCTGGCAAAATAATAACCGTCCACTTTCTGTTTGCCTTGCATCACTTCTTTAGTACCACACATTTCCAGAACGGTTGGTTCGTCTTTTCTAACTCGTAGTGTTGGAACCTGCGCTTTTAGAATGCTCTTCAGTATTTCCTGTATTTCCGACACATCTGTTTTCATGGCTCTAAAGTAACGACCTACTCGTCATTGCGAGTGAGGTACGAACGCGGCAATCTCAATTAGTAGGTTGCTTCACTTCGTTCGCAATGACGTTCAAAAATTGTCTTTGTTTCGCGCTAATTCGGCTTTTGTGTTCTGTAATTTGCGGGCGATGAAAAACATTTTTGTGATAGGAGCAGGTCGTTCGGCCACCACGCTCATTGGCTACTTTTTGAAGCATGCCAAGGAGCAGGATTGGCACTTGACCGTTGGGGATATTTCGGCCGAATTGTGTGAAAACAAAATAGCTGGTCACCCTCGGGGCAGAGCTATTTCGTTTGATGTATTCAATGCAGAACAGAGGAGAGAAGAGCTTTCTAGAGCCGATGTTATAGTGAGTATGCTTCCGGCAAGTATGCACATTGAGGTTGCGAAGGAATGTGTAGAGATGGGCAAGCATCTTACTACTGCCTCGTACATTTCTGATGACATGCGCGCACTTGATGAAGCTGCAAAAACAAAAGGGTTAACGCTGCTAAATGAGACTGGATTGGATCCAGGCATCGACCATCTATCTGCCATGAAATTGCTGGATGAGATCAGGAACGATGGCGGAACGATTGAGCATTTCGAAAGCTTTACAGGCGGATTGGTGGCTGAAGAAAGTGATGATAATCCATGGCACTACAAGTTCACTTGGAACCCACGGAATGTTGTGTTGGCAAGTCAAGGTGGAGCCGTGAAGTTTCTTCATAACGGGAAGTACAAGTACATTCCATACAATCGTGTTTTTAGAAGGACGGAACGCATTAAAGTTGAAGGTTGTGGCGAGTTTGAAGGCTACGCTAATCGCGATAGCTTATCGTATAGAGATGTTTATGGTTTAGAGGACGTGAAAACCATTTACCGAGGCACGCTAAGAAGGCCAGGCTTTAGCCGAAGCTGGAATGCTTTTGTGCATCTTGGTTTGACAGACGATAGCTATGTAATGGAAGACTCGGAAACGTTGACCAATCGTGAATTTCTCAACTCGTTTTTGCCGTTTAGTCTCACAGATAATGTCGAACTCAAACTGAGAGCAAGCTTGAAGTTGGATCAGGATGACCAATTGATGGAGAAAATCACTTGGTTGGGATTGTTTGAAAATACAGTCGTTGGCTTGAAAAATGCCACTCCAGCTCAAGTTTTGCAACACATTTTGGAGAAGAAGTGGAGCATGAAACCAGATGATAAGGACATGATTGTGATGTGGCATAAAGTCGGTTTTATCAAGAATGCACAGAAGTTTGTAACTGAAAGTTCGATGATTGTTGAAGGAGATGATCAGGATAATACAGCCATGGCAAAAACAGTGGGACTCCCGCTGGCCATTGCTACACGAATGATATTGGAAGAGAAGATTACAGAAAGAGGTGTTTTGCTTCCGCTTTCTAGAGATATTTACAAGCCAGTACTTTCTGAATTGGCGAACAATGGCATTGTTTTCAACGAAAAGACGTATCGGGTAGAGGAGTTCTCTACTTGAAGTGAAAGAAATTGGACAAGGTATAAGACACAAGAGGGGGTAATCGTGCAATCAGTTTAGATGAGACGCTTTCCCGAAAAAATCGGGACAGGCAGTTCTTCAGCGAAACAACTAGACACTGCGGTATTGCCTGTTTGTTTCCCTGACGAAGGAAGGGTCTCACACAGAATGTTTTTTTCTTTGTGAAAAGTTCCGTGCCTTCTGAGTCTCTGTGGCTAATTCATGTATAAGTATCTTCGCAAATCAGCATAAACATCATCCATGAAAAAAACAGCTGTTTTTCCAGGGTCTTTTGACCCAATAACTAAAGGACACGAGGATATTATTCTTAGGGCAATTCCACTGTTCGATGAGATTATTGTTGCCATCGGAACCAACTCAAGCAAAAAGTATTACTACAGCTTAGAGAAGCGATTGGAAATGATTCGTTATACGTTCAGAAATGAACCGAAAGTGAAAGTGGAAACCTATCTCGGAATGACGGTTGATTACTGCAAAGAAGTAAGTGCCAACTATCTTTTAAGAGGTCTTAGAACCTCTGCCGATTTCGAATTTGAACGAAGTATTGCCCATATTAACCAAATGCTTTACCCTGAATTGGACACAGTTTTTCTCCTCTCTTTACAAGAATACTCTGCAATAAATTCAACCATTGTCCGTGATATACTTATCAATGGAGGAGACGCTCAGCGTTTTGTTCCCGAAGGACTTGATTTGAATAAATGAGATTTCTGTGGTTGTTCATAATCCTTCCATTCATCACGAATGGCCAACACGCTATGGTCCGTGGTGTAGCTCCTCTGTCCATGGGTCAGGAAATTCAACTTAGAGTTTATGACGACCCAATTAGCGGAAAGGAGCGAATTCTTGCAAAACAGATTATTGATGTTGATGGCAGTTTTGAACTAAAAGTTTTTCCGAACAAAGTGCAGTACGCGTTTCTTCAAGTTGGGCAAGAATGTGCAGATTTTTTCATTGAGCGCGATAAGGATTTAGAACTAACGTTTGTCCCTCGGAAGAAAGACCCGAACAAACCTGAGGCTTTTTACGAGCGGCATTTTTTTGCTCCAAAAATTCTTGGTGGAAAATCTGCTAAGATGAATCAGCAGGTAATCGCGTTTAACGATACGCTCGATGCGTTTTTGGAAGCGCTCTACCCAATCTTAGTGAATCGAAAAAGCCCAGCGCTTGTGGCGAAAGAGTTGGAAGGGTTTGAAAAATCAGCATTGACTGAATTCAAGGGAGTTGAACCATTTGTGAAGGATTACATCAAGTACTCAATTGCAGCCGTAGAGCAAACCTTTTTGGGTAATCGCGATAAGCTATTTGCCAAGTATTTAAAGGATTCGCGGGCTCAGTTTAATAATCCTTCTTATGTCGACTTTCTGTTACAGTTTTATCAGGGAGCAGTTTATAAAATGGCGATAGTCAATCGCTACGAAGAGTGCAAGAAAGCCTTTGATGGCAAGGAAGCTTTTGCCAAACTCGATCAAATGTTGTTGGAAGAAGAACCTATGCTCCAAGATGTGTATGTGCGGAGGTTGGTTCTGATTGAAGGAATTGATGGTTTGTTTGGGCAACGAGAATTTGAGGACGAAAAACTCATCAATGCCCTAAACAACTTTGGCATGTTCTCTTCCAATTCATATCATGGGAGTGCCGCCAAAAACATTGCAGCCAAACACGAAAAACTAGCCAAAGGAACAGATGCTCACGAAATTGAGTTTCGAGATTTGGATGGAGTGGAAAAGCGATTGTCTGATTTTGAAGGAAAGTATGTTTTTCTTGAGCTAACCGATGCGAAAAACGCCTATTGCCAGCGCGAAACGAACGTGATTCCTAATTTGAAGGAGGAATTCAAAAACTTTCGATTTGTAACGGTTTGTGTCGGTAATTCAGATGCGGAAATGAAATCTCTTCAAAAGCAAATGAACATCAATTGGGAATTTGGAGGAGTTCAAATTTCCAGTTCCGTTATGGATGATTATGATGTGAAAAGTCTGCCGCTGTTCTTCATCATCAATCCAGATGGAAAATTCTACAGCGTGCCAGCCAAAGATCCAACGAAGGGCGCGCAAGACGAGCTGATGTCGCTTACCGAAAAGCTGAAAGCTGAAGGTCGGAGAGGAGTAGGGAAATAGCTTGAAGCGTCATTGCTAGTGAGGAACGAGCGCGGCAATCTGTCAATTATTACTCGCTGGATTTAAAAAGAGATTGCTTCGTTCCTCGCAATGACGGAGTTTATCAAGTCAACCCTTCCTTAACGACTTCCTGAATAGAGCCAAAGCTGCCATCCGCAAGAAGGTGCGCTTCATCTGTAGAAACCCATTTCACCTCCGTAATTCCTTCTTCGGTCTGAGGAATAAGCTCCGAAACATCGGTGCTCTTCATTAGATACCAGTAGGTCGGTTTCAGGATTTTTTCGCTTTTTAAAGTATAGGTGTGGTAGGTGGTGGAAAGCTGTCGGACGATGGTCGGTTTTGCGATGCCGCATTCCTCGGCCACTTCGCGCACCGCGCATTCCTCAATGCTTTCGCCTTTTTCCAATTTCCCTTTTGGCAAATCCCACATGCCGTTTCGGTAAATGAAAAGCCAATGGCCCTGCTCGTTTTCTACCAATCCGCCAGCGGCTTCAACGGTTTTATAGTGCGAACAAAAGTTTTGCCAATTAGAAGCCAGATTGCCAGAAACCAAGGTTCTGAGTTCGTTTCCAACCTCAAATTCTTCTATCACTTCAAGAAGTTGGGTCACCGTAGGGTTGGCTACATTCCTGTTGAAAACTACCTCGTTATTAGCCTCATTACTAAACAGGATAAAAGAGCTTCCTATGAAAACTTTATAGCTTTGCGACATGGATATTTTGAACTCAGAATTGGCTGCTAATGTAGCCAATGAACTGCTACGGATAAAGGCCGTGAAACTGCAGCCCAACGACCCGTTCACCTGGGCATCGGGCTGGAAATCTCCCATTTACTGCGACAACCGAAAAACGCTCTCATATCCTGATACAAGAAAACTGATTGCCAAAGGTTTGGCGCAAGGAGTTAAAGAGAAGTTTGCCGATGCGGAGGTTGTAGCAGGCGTTGCAACAGGCGCCATTGCTATTGGCTTAATGGTAGCCGAAGAACTCGGATTGCCATTCATTTACGTCCGCCCAAAGCCAAAAGAGCACGGCTTAGGAAACCAGATAGAAGGCTACTTGCCGGAGAACAGTAAAGTAGTTGTGATTGAAGACCTCATCTCAACAGGAGGAAGTAGCCTGAAGGCAGTTGATGCATTGAGAGAAACGACTTCCACAGTGTTGGGCATGATGGCCATCTTCACTTACGGCTTTGCCAATGCAGATGAGAACTTTGAGAAAGCAAACTGCGAGATTTATACACTCTCAAACTACTCTGAGCTTGTAAAACTGGCTGTTGATTCGGGTTATGTTTCAGCAAACGACTTAGCGCAACTGAACGAATGGCGTAAGTCGCCATCAACTTGGAATCAATAACCAAACAAACCGTAGAGACACATTGAATGCGCCTCCTTTATGTGGAGACGAAACACGAAACGCAAGACACGAGACGCGAGACACGAGACGCGAGACGCGAGACGCAAGACACGAGACACGAGACACGAGACACGAGACGCGAGCATCGCGTCTCTACGGGTTCCAACCAATCTCGTGATGCTGATGCAGCGTATTACTGCCATCTTGGTGTTGTAATTGCAATTCGCCAGATGGTCGGGCTCCCAAAATGGTAACCTGC
>Ga0316208_1001083_pt1 | contig 27740 bp, 22 predicted proteins | sample 3monopyrite_MG_FD_204944 | JGI IMG/M metagenome (GOLD analysis project Ga0316208, IMG submission 204944) | Microbial mat bacterial communities from mineral coupon in-situ incubated in ocean water Damariscotta River, Maine, United States -... | ecosystem: Environmental > Aquatic > Marine >... | reverse complement strand
TAGCCACACTCGCCAGAGTATCGAAATTCCGCGGTCTGGTGACTGCAGTGACAATGATCACACAATTCCCAATGTCTGTTTGGCGTTCCGGTTGTTCATATCCAGATGTTATCGATGTTTATTGTGTCAAATTTGACAACTTTCAATTGGTGTTTAGATTGTAACTATTTAGCGACGGTAGGTTTTACAGAAAAAGCAGATTGATAGTAGGGTCCGTAATAGTGGCCCTACATCAAAGCTGAATCATCACCCTGTTAGAAACTGCTTTTGGCCCGGTGATGCCGTTTTCTTCTTTGCACTGCCTCGACAAGCCATTTCACCAGGGGGTATGTCGGCAAAGCACAAACAACACCGACGATGACCGAACCAAGCAGTAGTGGCCACCCAATTTCAACCAGTAAGGCCCACATGCTTTTGCTCCATTGCCAAAGAGACTGATAGCTAAGAACAGTCGCCAGGTGCTCCCGTGTTAGATTTCCGGAAATGAAAAAACTGCCGATCCAGTAATTGAACCAATAAATCGGCAGTGTTGTGACCGGGTTTGAAATATACACAGCAATTAAACCAGCAAATTTATTGAAGCGGAAAAATGGTTTCAAGATCCAGGCGAACGCAAGCACGACTAACATTTGAATACCGACCGTGGGCGTAAATGCAACAAAAGTTCCAATCGCTGCACCCAATGCAATCGAATGAGGCGTATCGTTCAGGCCAATTATTTTTCTTAACCAAAGTCGGGGCGAAACGTACCAAGCCAACCCGGCACACTTTTGCTGTGAAAGCGTACACTTTTCCTGTTTGGTTTCTAAGGATGGGGAAGACGACATAGTCTTCATTCTCGGCAATAATAGGCTCGGTAGTCTAAGCACGCCCGCTGGATTAGAGAGAAACCGTAACCACTGTGAGGATTATAAGGGTTATTCTGACAATATCGGTATTTTCAGGTCTGTTTTTACCATAGAGACTCAGCACATCATTGATCTAGTCGAACACTGGGGAAAACCAACACTGGGGAAAACCAACACTGGGGAAAACCAACACTGGCAAAAGGGAAGCAGGGATCTGGCTGCATCTCCAAGGGTTTCAGTCGTTTTACAGCCATCTTCTTTACTTGTTAAGAGGGGTAAAATTTTGACAAATCCGGCCTGATTTCGCAAGTCATTCGATAGCGACACATTGTCACAATTGGTAAGACACCTGCTCAGGAGAAAACATCGACCAAGAGATTGCAATTCGTGACTTGTTCTTACTGAGCTTTCTGTTATCTTATGCTCGCTGGTGAGGAAGAGAAGAGAGAATTTTGCTCTTTTGCGAACCTCTTCTTCATTTTTTGAGTCAAAACAGCAATGAGAACTTTTCGGTTATCTAATTTGGTTTGTTTAATGGAAGCAAGACAAACAGAGGACGGAATGTCAGCATTCAAGAGTTGACTGACTGAAAATTCTGTTGATCGTATTGCATTTTTGCCAAAATAAGTTTTTTGACTTGAATTCAAGCTGTATCATTCCGAATATCTCCGTATCAAAAGATGTTTCGGTTATCGATACAAATGCAGCATATTGGCAGAAACATCAGGGGACGTAGCTCAGCTGGTAGAGCAACCGACTTTTAATCGGTAGGTCCAGGGTTCAAATCCCTGCGTCCCCATTTTGTCAAAGCCCCTGCGAAATTCTTTTTTCGCAGGGGCTTTTTTGTTTGAAGATGAAAGCTGTAGAATTATTGCCAGGGAACCTCTATGAATTCAAAAAAACATATTTGAACGGAGGGTAGACATTCTTGTCTGACTTTAATACAGCCTTCTGTTTCGAGACAGACAGGAATGTTTGTGCTCCTTTTGAATAAATAGAGGCTCCCTTAATATAGAGGTTCCTTTAATAGAGGTTCCCTTAATAGAGGCTCCCACTATTGCCGAAGCTTCACCCAATTCGCAATTTGGGACAGCATTTCATTTGCTTGCGGGAATGTCTGTATTTGCCGTAAAAAACCGTGAATGAAACTGACGACATCGTGATGTTCTACCTTCACTCCTGCCGTTTGCAATGCTTTTACATACGCGATTCCTTCATCTCGTAAGGGATCGTATTGGCAGGTGACGAGAAATGTTTCCGGCAGCCCGGCGTGATCAGTTGCCCGTAATGGTGACAATGCTGGCTCGAACCATTTTGTTTCATCGGGGCAATATTGCTTCCAGAACCATTTCATCATCGCTGTTGTCAGAAAATATCCTTCGCTGCAACTGATGTATGATTCTCTTGTGAAGTCGGCATCGGTAATGGGATAAATCAGAACCTGTCCTTTTAATGGATGAGGTTGCTCGTTATTAAGTTCCAACGCAACCACAGCAGCCAGATTACCGCCGGCACTGTCTCCCATAACAAATACGCGGCTTGGATCGGTCTGCCAAGTTGCGGTAGAGTCTGCATTCGATGACAACGCTTCCTGCAGTAACCACTTCACGCTGTCGATGCAATCCTCAACCGCTGCGGGATAAGGGTGTTCGGGGGCGAGGCAATATTCGAGACTGACAACCGCGCACTCACTTCGCTTTGCCAACGCACAACAAAGTTGATCGTAAGTATCTAGTTCTCCCATAACCCAGCCGCCGCCGTGCATGTAGATAATGACAGGTAGGTCGCGAGGCTTTTTATTTTCAGCAGCAGCTTCGGGAACATACAGCCGGGCGCTCATTGAGCCTGATCGAGTTGGGATAAAAAGAGGACGGATTTCCTGAACAGGTTCAATACTTCCCATCACCGGCACTTTGCGGGCGCGGACTTCTACTGCGGTTAACTGTTCAATCGGCGGAAGGTCTAACTCGGCAATGCCATCCAAAAACTGTTTCACGCGGGGATCAAGAGGCATAATTTTCTTTCATCATTCTTCAGGACGCCGGGTTTCCAATGCAGATTATGAGGCAGAGATTTATTATCATATTTGAAACCGGATTACCAACAGGTCGGCGAGCCGGGGGTGTTAACCCCGGGTTACACAGATATATTTTACAGCGAGGAAACAATGAATCTCAAACCGCTTTTCATTTTATGTGTAACACTTTGTTGTTACCTGGGGCAAAATGTCAATTCACTTTTTGCCAAGGCGACGCGAACATCCCGTCCGAATATCATCTTTATTTTCTGTGATAATCTCGGCTATGGCGATATCGAACCGTTCGGTTCAACGCTGCACCGCACACCCAATTTGAATCAGTTGGCAAAAGAGGGCCGAAAGTTTACACACTGTTATTCTGCCAGCGGAGTTTGTACGCCTTCCCGAGCCGCATTGATGACGGGCTGCTATCCGAAGCGAATCAGCATGACAATGACCGACGGCTGGGTCTTGCGTCCTGTTTCCCAGTTTGGCCTCAATCCGAAAGAACTGACCATTGCAGAACTGCTGAAACAAGCCGGTTATGCCACATCAATTTTCGGCAAATGGCATCTGGGGGATCAACCGGAATTTCTGCCCAATGCTCAGGGGTTTGATTACTTCATGGGGATCCCTTACAGCGACGATATGACACCGCGAGCCGGGCAAAACTGGCCGCCACTGCCGCTCATGGAAAATGATCGTGTGATCGAAGCGCCGTGTGATCGCGACATGCTGGCTCAGCGTTTAACCAAAGCAGCCTGCGAGTGGATTGTCGAAAAGAAAGAGGAACCGTTTTTTCTTTACTTCCCGCAGTGCATGCCCGGCAGTACCCGCGCGCCATTTGCCAGCGAAGCATTTCGTAACAAATCGAAAAATGGTCCGTGGGGAGATTCTATCGAAGAGATTGATTGGTCACTCGGCGAGATGGTCCGCACGTTAAAAGAAAATGGATTGACAGAAAACACACTCATCGTCTGGACTTCCGATAACGGCGCCCCACGCAGGAATCCAATTCAAGGGACCAACAAACCGCTCGCCGGTTGGGGATACACAACCTCTGAAGGAGGGATGCGCGTCCCCTGTATTATGAGTTGGCCCGGTCAAATTGAAGCCAATTCGGAATGTGCAGAACTTTGCACGATGATGGATTTTCTACCGACGTTCGCTGCGATGACAAAAACACCAGTCCCCAAAGAGCGAATCATCGATGGGAAAGATATCGAATCGTTAATGTTCGAAGGATGCGAAAAAAGTCCTTACGAAGCGTTCTACTATTATCAGAAATACCAACTCCAGGCGGTTCGCTCCGGCCCGTGGAAATTGAATCTGTCTCTTCCTTACCTGACAGTCGGTTCCAATGCCAAGGGAAAGCCTCGCCCGGCAAGCCTGTATAACCTTGTTGATGACCCAACCGAGTTGAAAAACGTGATTGAAGAACACCCAGAAATCGTTGCCCACCTGAATAAACTGGCAGACAAAGCCCGGCGCTCAATGGGCGATCTTAATCAAAAAGGAACCGAAGTTCGCCCGCACGGCGTTCACAAAAACCCGAAACCAATTTTGAAACGCTAGTGAAGTAGGGTCTGCTGTGCAGACCAATTGCGGGTTGTTAAATTCACGGAATATCAAATTTCGAATACCGTCAGGCACCCGAGGTATTAAAGTGAAAATATTGAAGATTAGATAAGCGTTACATAAAAAAACACCTCGGGTTGCTACGCAACTCAGACAACCCTGAACGGGATTGTCTGAGCTACTCGGTACTGCAACAAAAACGCTCATACATTAACGGCGTAATCAATGTCAGGCACAGCCTGACCTACAGACTATCCGGCTACACACTGACAATGACTTATCCCGGCAACAATTCGCAGAATGATAAACGGTCCCCCAAAAGACTGCGGGCGTTTGCTCATGCAATCAGCGGGATTACCGAAGCTTGGAAATCGGAACCGCATCTTCAAGTCCAAGCCGTCATTGCCATTGTTGTGATAGCAATGGGATTCTGGTTGCGTATCACTCTGGTTGAGTGGTCCCTGATTACACTTGCGATTTCTCTTGTATTGACGGCAGAGTTGATCAATACCGCGATTGAAAAAACACTCGACCGTATCAGTGATGAAGTTCATCCGTTGACAAAATCCGCCAAGGATATCGCAGCCGGTGCGGTCCTCGTCAGTGCCTGTGGCTCGGTGATTATCGGCCTGCTTGTTTTTCTGCCTCGATTGCTTGTTCTGTTCTGAAGGAGATTAAAGGTGTCAGGAACCTTTTTTCGTAATTTCACCCAAAAAGTCAATCAGTTGTGACTCGAAAGAACAATAATTACTCGATAAATACCCATAAACCGAAATTAAAGGTTCCTGACACCTTTTTTCTGTGCATATTTATGGCCCATATTTATGGCACCATATTTACATGCACCATCTTTACACCTGGTTTCGGTTTATCCGAGTTAGGAATAATGCGTGAGATGCAGGCTTGACTTAGTTGCAGCCAGTTGGCGGGCTGTCTATAAACGGTCAAGACTACTTTCCTCGGATCATTTCAGGTAAAATGTCCCCTCTGCTCGAATCACCTTCGTTTCTTGCATCAATAGTTTGTATTACTAACGGTAATAGTTTGCGAACGGCTCGCAAATTATAGAAAAACAGTTTTTGGTTACGGCGGTCAGAATAGACCAGCCGTGCTGGGTTATCGCTGTCTCAAGGGAGAGAATTGTAATGGATGATTCCGATTCACGTTCTAAATCAGGCTCTACCAGCCCTTCAGGTGCAAATGAGCAGGTCGTTCGTATTGTTGTGGAGAATCAGTCTCGAAGCAGAGGGTTTTTATCGCGACTATTTCAGATGATCTTTGTTTTTTCGATTCTGCTGAACATTATTCTGCTCGCCTCTTCAGCCTCGAATATGAATACAGAGGATGCTCCTCTCGAAAAGCATTTTTCGGGGGATAAGGGAGCTAAAGATAAAATTGCGATCTTCAATGTTTCGACAACTATCATGCCTCCTTTCACAGAACGGCTGCTGAAAGAAATTGATCAGGCGATTGAAGATGATGATGTCAAGGGAGCGATTGTTGTTGTCGATAGCCCGGGCGGTTTGGTTGCAGACAGCCATCAAATTTACAACAAGCTGACAAAACTTTCCAAACTGAAACCTGTTTACGTTTCGATGAAACGAATCGCAGCTTCGGGCGGTTATTATATTGCGATGGGAGCCGGCAAAGAGGGGCGAATTTACGCAGAACCAACCACCTGGACCGGTTCCATCGGCGTGATCATTCCTCATTACAATGTGGTCGATCTGGCTGAAAAAGTCGGGATGAAATCGGAACCTCTCACCACCGGCGAGTTCAAAGATTCTCTCAGTTCGTTTAAGGAAATCAGCCCGAAAGATCGCGAAGTTTGGGACGGAATTCTGGATGATGCCTATCAACGGTTTTTAGATGTCATTGCATCGGGCCGCCCGAAAATGGATCGTAAAAAGATTGAATCGGTCGCGACAGGAAGAATTTTCACTGCAACCCAGGCGAAAGAAGAGGGGCTTGTCGATGAGATTGCGTATCTCGATAAAGTGATCGAAGATTTACAAAAAAAACTGGGGCTTTCCAAAGTGAACGTGATCGAATACGGTTACCCGCCTACTCTGGCTGATTTTTTACTCGGATCCGTTCAAGCGAAAACAGAACTTTCGATGCTCAACGATCTACTCAATTCCCCCTCACCGCGAGCATTCTACCTGATGGGGCGGCAATAACCTGACAAGCCGGGGTGTTAATCCCTTGGTTGCCTTGTATCAATCTACTTTCCACCAATCACAAGACATTTGAAATTTACCAGAGGGTTAACACCCTCGGCTCGCCTGTCATTTTTATAAAAAAATGGAGTAAGTCATGACGAGTATTGATTATAAATCTGCCGGTGTCGATCTGGATGTTTATCAGGAATCGATGCGTCGAATTTCCGGGCATGTGCGAGGAACAAAAACTTCGCGAGTGATGCCGCTGGAAGGAGGGTTCGCGGGGCTGTTTCGTTTGATGGGAGAAGGTTCGCGCAAGTATAAAGACCCTGTGCTCGTCTCGGGTACCGATGGTGTGGGAACGAAACTGAAACTGGCACAGATGACCGGCATTTGCGATACCATTGGGATCGATTTAGTCGCGATGTGCGTTAACGATTGCCTTTGCCTGGGAGCAGAACCGTTGTTCTTTCTCGATTATTTGGCGATGGGGGAAGACGAACCGGTTCGTACCGAGCAACTTGTTAAAGGAATCGCGCAAGGATGTAAAGATTCCGGGATGGCGCTCATCGGCGGCGAAACCGCGATCATGCCCGATGTCTATCGCAAAGACGATTTCGACCTGGCTGGTTTTTGTGTCGCAGTCGTCGAAAAAGAAGAGATGATTACCGGCGAAGCAATTCAGGCGGGCGATGTCGTTTTGGGACTGGCGGCTTCCGGGTTTCATTCCAACGGGTATTCATTGATTCGCAAAGTTATTTTTGAACATGCAGAATTAAAAGTGGAAGATCGTTACCCCGGTCTGGAAATAACGGTGGGCGAAGCGTTACTGACGCCGACCAAAATTTACTCACAGGCATTACGGCAGATTTCAGGCGATCAAGAAGTACCGCATGGCATCACAGGAATTGCACACATTACCGGTGGTGGTTTAGCAGAAAATCTGGAAAGGATTCTTCCTGAAAACATCGATTTGAAAATTGATCAAAGCGGTTGGGAAGTTCCTACATTGTTCACCGAATTGCAAAAACTGGGCAACATCGAATTGGAAGAAATGCGACGAGTTTTCAATATGGGAATCGGGCTGGTCATCATCTGCAAAGAAGAAGCGGTTAAGAGCATCCAATTGGAAATGGAAGCCATCAATCAACCTTGTTACAAGATTGGCAAAGCGGTCACTGGTTCCAAAAAAGTTTCTGTTTCATAATCTGACATGTTCGGAACCATCAGCAGAGTAGGCACTTATCATTGAAATGCTGCGCAAAAGTGGCAGGATATTTTAAGAGAATTGGGTAGCTCATCCGCTATTAGCGGTTGGGTTGCGTAGCAACAAGAGGATCGCGCCATATGGTTTCGTTTATATTGGAAGTTTCAGTGATATTTAACGCACATGGCGCGAGCATCTTGTGCCTGAGGGCACCCAACCACTGAAGTGGTCGGGCTACCCTCATTATAAGTTTTTTGGTTCCGGGTTAAGCGTTAGTAAGCATCGGGCAAACAATAACTGTCGTCACTTCGATGCTCTGTTTTCTTGGCTGAAGGCCAAAATTACCATAGCCTGGGGCATCGCCCCAGGCTATGGTGAAAGAGGCCTTTGGCCAAAAAAAAATTGTAAAACCCGACAGTAATTGTTTGCCCGATACTAAAGTATATCAGGCTTTCAAAACTATTCACGCATCAAACAAGCGATAACCATAGCGTTCGAATTCGCTGAGGACGTGTTCCAGGCGGTCGCGGATTGCTTTGCAGGCGATTTCATCAAGCGGTATTCCTTCAAGCGTGGTAACATAAAAAACATCGACAACCTGGTCAACGTGCGTCGTGATTCGCGCTAACGTGACAGAAAGATCCAAGTCGTAAAGTGCTTTGGAAAGCGTGAATAACAAACCTGGAAGATCGTGGGCGAATACGTCGATTATTGTTGCCGTCTCTGAAGTCGTATTATCGATGGAAACATGCGATTGCTGATCGGAGATCGGTTCGGAATCTTCAGCCGATTGATACCGGCGGTGCTTCTTGAAAAGTTGCTCGAAAGAAACAGGTCGGGAAGCCGCCTCTTTTAGTTTATGGGCAATTTTCTCCAGCCTTGCTTGTGGAGGTTCCCCCGTCATATCCTGATCTTCAACCAGAAAACGATCACATAAAAGTCCCGTAGGACTGGTGCAGATATCAGCCGAGAGAATGGAAAGATGTAACGCGGTGAGAACTCCGGTTAAACGATGAAAGCAGCGTTCCAGACCACGCTGCCGAGTGATGACCGTTAATTCCAGACTGCCTGTTTCGGCATCGTAATGATGAGCAATTTTGACCTGCTGATCTTCAAGACGAATCGCAATTTGTAGATCTCTGGCAATACTTGCTACAGAAACCGAAAGTAAATAATGCTCCGGCATTTGAGCCAGTTCAAAAATAAGAAGTTCGAGTTCGTCTTCACTCAATTCATATTGTGTAACTGCTTGCAGAACCTGATCTCGAATTTCATCGAGTTGTTGATTCAAATGAGGCCGCGCATATTTTCCAATGAGCGAAAGTCTGGTCCGCTCAAACAATTCGTGAAGCAAACGCTCTTTCCAGTCATCCCAGATACCTGGTGCAACCGCTTGAATATCACAGATGGTCAGCAGGTACAATTTGCGTAGCGTATCGCTGTCTCGAACCGTGCGACTGAATTCAGCGACAACACGCGGGTCGGAAGTATCTCGCCGAAACGCAAGCAGTGACATACTGAGATGTTCGCGAATCAGAAGCACAATTTGCCGCGTTGCATCTTTTTCGAGATGAAAACGTTCGCCAATTTGCTGAGCGATTTCTGCCCCCAGTTCGCTGTGGTCCTGTTCAAAACCTTTTCCCAGATCGTGCAACAATAACGCCAAAGGCAAAAGATATTTCTGTTTTAGTTTTGAGATTTGTTCACGAATTTCTCCCGACTGTTTCGTGATCGCATCCAGCGCATCGAGCGTTCGCAGTGTGTGTTCATCGACAGTATAGGCGTGATAGTGATTGAATTGCAGCAACCCGCGTGAGTGAGTAAATTGCGGAATAAGAATTTCAAGCAGACCACATTCAAACAGATCGCGCAGCGTTTCTCCCAGATAGCCAAATTGGTCAAGAATTTCCAGGAATATTGCTGCTTCTGTTTGCGAAACCGTCCGAGGCAATTCCGGGAGGCGTTTTTGAATCGCTTCTATAAATCGTGAGGAAACACGAACCTGATGCCTGGCGGCGATAAGAAAAGTTTTCAGAATTTCTTCGACAGATGTAACAATCTTTTCGATTTCGTATCCGGGTGCATTCAAGCGACCTGCAACGATTAAATATTTTTGCTCAACCACTCTACGGTAAACCCGCGAAGAAATTCGCTCCTGAAAAGTGCTGGGGCGATTCAATTCAAGAAATCGTTTTGCCGTCTTGGCGACGAAATCTGCATTGAGGTAATACTGCTGCATAAACTGTTCTACATCGCGCTGCCCGGCTAAATCGGTCAATCCTACTTGATCGGTCAGTCGCAGTTGTTCCTGCAACGTCAGAAGATCCTGCGCCCGATCTGCATAAATATGCAGTTGCATGCGAATATTGGAAAGATAAGCGTGTGTCTGCCTCAACCTCTTTGCGACTTCTTCACTCAACACTCCCTGATCACAAAGAGACTGAAAGTTGGAGAGACCATGTTTGGCAAAGCCGACCCACATAATCATCTGCAAATCCCGCATCGTGCCAGGTGATTTTTTTACATCCGGCTCAAGAGAATAAACAGCAGAAGCCGATTCTATAATTTCGGTCTTTCGAGATACTTCACAGGCATCGATAAAAGATCGTTTCGATTTTTGCAGCCAACCTTCAAACCGGGTCCGCAACTTCTGGTGAATTACTTCACTTCCCCAGATGAGCCGTGTTTCGACCAGCGCGGTAGCAACTTGCGATTCCTCTCGCAACAAAGAAACCGTCTGAGAAATCGAACGTGTTGCTGCTCCCAGCTTCAACCGGGCATCCCAGCAATTTCTGATAAACTGTGACGCAAACTCTCGCAATTCGTTATCTGATGTTCGCTCAAAAGTAATCAGCAGATCGACATCGGAAAAAGGAAACATCTCTGCCCGGCCGTAACCACCAACCGCAATAATCGATAATTGATGATGAATCGATTCCCGAACCTGTCCTGAAAAACCTTCGCTTGAAAATTCAACCAGTTCAAGCAGAAACGAGTCCATCGCTTCGGTAAGCAAACTCGTTGCTTCAAGAGAGGAAATTTCCTCTTGCTCAAATCGCAAAACAACCTCGGCCCGCAACTCCTGCCAGCGAGTTTTCAGGGAATCAGAAATGATATTCGTGGAACTCATGCAATCAGTCTAACCTGGTGTAGCCGGAACCAAAGTAGGTTAGGCTTTCTAGCCTGAGGAATGTGGCATCCATGAAATTGACTCTCTGATTGACCAGTGATCACTGTTATATTCATTGAAAGATCAATGCAATTTGTGTCAGGCTGGAAAGTCTAACCTACGATTCATCAAAAATATCCTGCCTTTTCAGTGACAATAATTCGCAGCTACGAATCACAAAGACTCTTCGCCAGTTTCGCCGGTGCGGATGCGGATGGAGTCTGTCAATGTGGAAACAAAGATCTTGCCATCACCAATATTCCCGGTGCGAGCTGTTTCCATGATGGTCTCGATTGCTGCTTGAGCGGTTTGTTCATCGACGACAATTTCAATCTTCACTTTCGGTAGAAAATCGACCGTGTATTCAGCGCCGCGGTACTGTTCTTTATGCCCTTTTTGTCGCCCGAATCCTCGCACTTCTGTGACGGTCATTCCCTGGATATCCTTGGCGGCTAACGCATCTTTTACTTCTTCCAGTTTGAAATGCCTGATGATGGCTTCAATTTTTTTCATTCTATTTTCCTCGATCTTCAATAATCAGAAGGTGTTTTACATGGCGAAGATTGAAAGCCCGTCTGCATGGGCCTAATTCCAGCCGAAATCGCGAACCGGCAAACCCGGTGGTTCACACCCCCGGCTCGCCTTGAAGAAAGTATACTCAGACGCCCATCCTGCTGACAGGCGTATTTATATTTGCGTAAACCGTTTACAGGAAGATATAGCCTTCTTCCCCATGCTCTGTCTGGTCAAGACCGCGGATTTCGCTGAGTTCTTCAACACGCAAACCGATGGTTAAATCAATTAGTTTAAGCAGAATAACCGATCCAACAACCGCCAGCCCCGCAGATGCAGCGATGCTGACCACCTGATTGATAAATTGTTGACTGTTTCCTTCAAGTAAACCGTGACCACCTCCGGTGACATTTTTTGTTGCCAGGATTCCCGTCAAAAGTGCTCCGGTAATTCCTGCGATGCCGTGAACACCGAATACGTCAAGTGAATCATCGTATTTCAACGCATTTTTCAATTTCGTACAAGCCAGATAGCTGGCAACACCACCTGCAAGACCGACAATAATTGCAGAAGGGATTGAGACCGAACCACTCGCTGGTGTAATACAAACCAGCCCGGCGACTGCACCAGAACAAGCACCCAGAATGGTTGGCTTTTTGAGAACAATCCATTCCATTCCCGCCCAGGCAATAACGCCGGCAGCCGCTGCGATGTGCGTGACAACAAACGCATTCACTGCGAGTGAATTTGCAGCCAGGGCACTTCCCGCATTGAAACCAAACCAGCCAACCCACAACATGGTCGCACCGATAAATGTGTAGGTCAGATTATGAGGAGGCATCGGCTCTTTCATATAATTTTTTCGCTGGCCAATCATCAACGCACAAACCAACGCAGAAATTCCGGAACTGATATGCACAACGGTTCCGCCTGCAAAATCTAAAGCACCAAAAGCGGCTCCCTCGTTCCATTCACATAACCAACCATTATCCGACCAGACCCAATGGGCGATCGGACAATAAACCAGTAGTCCCCAAAGTACGGAGTAGATAACCATCGCAGAAAACTTCATTCGCTCTGCAAAAGCACCGACAATCAACGCAGGTGTGATGATGAAGAACATCAACTGAAAAACCATAAACAAAATGGTTGGAATGCCACCATCAGACCCCGGCGTGACAACAACTCCCAATCCTTCATCAAAATAGGGCAATATGCCAGCCAGCATTACGTGATCAAATCCGCCAACGTAGCCACCGAGAGGATGGTCATCTCCCCCAAATGCAAGCGAGTATCCGCACACAACCCATACAATAGACATGATGCCCATTAGCGAAATACATTGCATCATTACGCTGAGGACATTTTTTTTGCGAACCAGTCCGCCGTAAAAAAGAGCCAGTCCGGGAGCAACCATCATCAGCACCAAAGCAGAGGCGACCAGCATCCAGGCGATGTAAGCTTCATTAAAAACCGGTGCAGCAGCCGCATCAGAAGCAATCTCTATGGCAACCTCACCAGCCGGGGCTTGCTCATCAGCGTGCAAATTCATCATGCCAAAAGAAGGCAGTGTAAATAAACAAAGAGCGATTCCCATCACTCTGAGACGAATCTGTTTACGAGCGCTCGTAATCATCGGTTCTCCCATCAGGTTGAGTTCAACAAGTTATTCCGAAAATCTCTCCATCTGCTCTCTCGCGAGACAGAAAGAGCCTTGCTGAAACAACAAGCAATTCTCGCGCCGAAAACAGGGCGAGGCAGCAATTGTCAGAAAGAATAACATGCAAACACAGACATAACTCTTTTGTGTCATGGGGGTTGTACGAATTGTAGTATATTCAAAAGAAGCCAGCCTCAGAAATCACTGCCTGCTTACTGCACGTTTCGCAGGCATGGAATGCTTCGCCAGTAAGCATTGGGTAAATGCCTGACTCGATATCGCTCGAACGATAGGGAACCTCTTCTAATCATTCAAAAAGAACACAGACATTCCCTCCGTTCAAAAAGGAGTTCTGAATGATTAGAGGTCAAACCTTAAAGAACCACGAAAGAAACGAAAAACACGAAAGAAGAGACAAACATTCGATTAACGGCAAAGCCGAAGGCGACTGCGTAGGCAGGTTTGCTTGATGAGAAGGTGCCGAACCGCGAATAAACGTGAATTTTCGCGAATTAATTTTCAGTCAAAGTATCTGTTCTTTTTTTCCTTTTCTTTGCGTCGCCGCGTCTCTGCGTGAGTTTTCCTTTTTCTTTTTTCAGAAAGTTAGAAAATCAGGAAACGACTCAGATATCCTCTTCTGCTCGACCTCTCTGAGTGACCAGATAAACAGAGTGCTTTTGCCGGTATTCTGTTCGGGTAACTTAAAAGAGAGTCAACAACATTTTCATCAGCCCACCCTGGAGCTCTTGGTTTGAATAATTACAGACTAATTTATTCTGTTTTTCCGTGACATCGTGCAAAAACTATCATTTCGCGAAGTAGCTACTGGACAGGTTCTAAGAGCTTTAATGAGCGATTGAGTAGCGGGGCGGCTAGTGCAGCTTCAATCCTAAAAGAAGGGGTTGCAAAAGATTTAAGGAGCGACAACGGAGCGGGTTATGGAAACAAACACCCCAAATCTAAGCCCTGAAAGGGCACTAGTGTCAATCTTCCGAATTGATGTGGAACGTTTTTCATGGTTTTTCACTTACGAAATGCCCAAAAGCGTTACACATCAATTGCTGCTTGCAGCACTAGCGGTAGCTTGGTATCGATTTTCCGATATCGTGTGCCATTTTATTCTGTGGCCCTTTTGGCTGTCCGGAAGATTTTTTCGTTGCGTTTATTTCTTCAGAGTTGTTTATTTCTTCAGAGTTACTGGCTGGCAAAACTGGAAACGCATTGAGAGATTGCTTCTGCGTTGACCAGTCATTCTCTTTCAGGTGCCAACCTCCTTTTTCTTTTGATTTTGCACTGGTCGGGATTTGGCTCGCCGCATGGCTGCTCTGCTTTTCAGAAGTTGGAAATTCCGGGGTGTTTGATTCAAGGTCGGGAATCGTCCTGGTGATGTCAGTTGACGGGAATTTTTCTGTAGATGATTGAGAGCTTCCCTTTTGAGGGCTTTCCAATAAGGGCAAGTCTAACGATTTCTTATCCTCCTGCTCAAAGTATTTGGGCGGATTCAATGGAGCAAGTTTTTTATTCCCTGAATCGCTTGCAGGAAATTCGCCAGGGGCTTGCGGAACAGTGGGGCTACTCGCATCTTCACTTACAGGTTGAGGTGCCAGAGATTCGTCGCTGGGTAAGGGCAATTCCAGTTCTTCTGGTAATGAGGGTACCGTTTCTTCTGACATTTTAGCTGCCTCGGGGCCAGCGAATCCAATTTGATTCAGATGCCCGTCCGCTGCAAAGGGAGCAGGTAGTGTTTTCAAACGGGGAGCAGGAATCGCGTGGGCACGTGCTTTCGCTCTGGCAAACGCCTGCTGATATGCCTGTGGATGCCACTTCCCTTCCATCAGGTGAATACTGTCCTGCCGCAATAACGTTCCCCTGCGGTAGTATAAATTGACAAGTGCTTTATTGTAATCGACAAGACTTTGATGGTAAGAACTTTCAGCAGCAGCGAGCGATTCTTGTGCTCGCAAATAACGGTCCAGCGTGTTGGCCCCGGAACCAACTTGCAATTCCTGTCCGATCATTTTCACTCGTTCGAGCGCTGCAGATCTTCGGCTGAAGTTTGAGACCGCGGTGGCGTAAGTTCGTTCGATATCCTGGAAGGCGACGGCCAGTTCATGACCGATTTCCAACTCCTGGGCGGCAAGAACTTTACGAGCCTTTGTCAACCGCAATTCAAGATTACTGACTTGCGATTTTGCCAGCCGTAGCCCGAATGGAACGGTGAATTCAAAGCCAAGATCAAAACCGGTTTCATTACCTTGGGCAATTTTTTCGTAGTAGGAATTGCGGTCACCACCAAATTTATCTCGATCATTCGTACTGGCCAGTGTGTCGCCAAATCCGTTCGCTCTTGCACGTGCAACCAGATCAAACCGGGGTCGTGCAAAGTTTTTTGCCGCTCCGAGTTGCAGTTCCAGCGATTTGATATTCCATTTCTGACGACGCAGTTCGACTCGCTCGGTGAGCGCTTCTGCTAAACAGTGGTACCAGTCCACTTGAATTTTTGCAGAAATTGGCTTCATCGATGGGCGAATGATTCTATTATCGTTAATGGGAAGCCCCATCAGATTTCGTAAACGCTGCTCGGTGACATACAAATTTCCTAAAGCCGTTTCTGCCTGGGCCCGTGTTTCAAAATAACGATCTCTCGCTTGCGCTTCTTCAGAATTACTGAAACCTCTCACTCCACCCAGGCGCCTTTTGGCATCGGCAACGCGCCAGGTATCCAATGCTGTATTGCGAGCAGTCACTGCGGTATCGAAGTTTCGATAGACCAGGTACAAATCCCAGTAAGTATCTTCAATATCCTTGACCAGGTTGCGCACGTTTGCTTCGAAATTGGTAATCGAAATATCTGCATTGATACGGGCAATGAGTACACCATTGCTCACCCCGGAAATGCTGGCAAAGTTAGGATTAAGCGGACCGGCGACACGAGCAAATTCCGACCCGGAACCAGCCAGTAACTGGTGACGATATTCCGCTTGGACATTACCCGTAAAGACAGAAGGGAATAAAGTCGCTGTTGAATCTGTGCCAAGCGAGTTGACCAGATGGCTGACCGTAAACTGTGCCCCATATCCGAACTGCTTTGTCAATGAAGTATTGAAATTCAAAGTATCTTGCAGTAAAGATGACCCGGTTGCTCCTCCACCAAACGGTGAATTTTGCACCGTTTCGTTGCGTCCCAAAAACATAGACGTGGCCCAGGTGGTATCGAATGCAGCCAGCGCCGCTTCGGTCCCAACTCCACCAAACAGCACACCAGAATTCTGGATGGCAGGATCATAAATAGAAGGGGTGTTTAATGGATTCGTCAGCAGGTTATTTTGCGGGCTTAAAAACTGCCCGGAAGTACGAATGATTTCGCTGTTCGCTAAAGCCAGGTGGATTGCTTCTTCAACACCCAGTTCCCAAATTTCGTCTCGTTCCCGATCCGCCAGAGTTCGGGGAGGAGCCGTCATTTCAATACCTTCCGGTGACGCCTGGGCGACATCAGAAGAATCAATCTCAAGCATATTTTCCCGATATTGTTCCTGATGCGGTTTTTCCTCGCCCATATACCACCAGGTATCAAGGCCAGTCTTACACCCGGAAGAAAGTGACAACAGCATCGCCAGTAGCAAATTTAACGGCTTCCATGTATTTAAGCGATTCAGTGAAAACACAACTGACTCCGTTTCCTGCTTACAACAATCATTGTTGATAATTAGACTCCAAGCAAATGGAATCATCACTAACCGGCAGGATCCCCCCTTCCGGAATATGCGCATCGTTTCCTACAATCGCTATCGGCGTTACAATCGTTATATATTCACATCAGTGCTAAATATTGAAGAAGAATTTCAAAGAGAGAAACGAAAAAGAGACCGTCATTTCATATGAGTAATGTCCCACGATATACGCAAAAATGGTTCGAACAGGCTTACTTAGCTTCTCGCCCTAAACTTCGTGCGTTTATCCGAAGCGTCATATTCTCGGCTGAAGACTCCGAAGACGTGATGCAGGAAGTTGCATCGATTGCCTGGGAAAAGATTGAAAAACTACAATCAAAAGAGCAGTTTCAGCCCTGGTTATTTGGAATTGCCAAAAACAGAGTCATGAAATATTGCACGAAAATGGCAAAACGAAAGCCTCGTTCACTCTCCCCGGAAGCATTGGAAGTATTATGGAGTGAACATGCAGTCACAACCGGAGCCTCGCAGGAGTCTCTACTGGATGCCTTACAAACTTGCCTTTCAAAATTATCCTCCGAACACCAGAAAATTCTCCTCGAAAGACACCAGCCGAATGTAACAAATCGCATGATAGCTGAGGAAAAAGGCTACTCAGAATCAAAGACCAGTAGGCTTATGAACACCCTCTATGCTGAATTAATGAAATGTATTCATAAAATCCAGGGAAATTCCTAAATAGGTTGCAATAATCCTGTTGAAAGAGGAAGTTATCAGTAGTTCTAATTATATATGACTATGAAGGCGGTTAAAAGATGGATCGGATCGCTGCCGGGGGATTGGTATGACAAATCTCAGTAAGCCACAAACGAAGCTGGAATTATTGGCGCTATTTGGTAAATCTCGCGACGAAGAACTCGATTCGGCTCAGACCGAACTTCTTAACGACCTGCTTATTTCAGACAGCAGCATCCGTGGACTCTATCGCGGATTTATCGCGATTGAATCCGGCTTGGAAGAGATTGCAAAAATCCAGATCAGCAAAGCTGCCGTTACAAATAGCGATATGTTAACCATCGATGATACAATCGCTGAAATTCCCGTTGCGGAGTCTTCTGATCCTGCTGTTCGCAAAAATAAGAAGTAGTCTTGCTCGAACGTGGCTATTCAGCGACGGTAGGTTTTTACAGGAATTTAGGCTCTTATCAATGAAGTGCTGCGTAAAAGTGGCAGGATATTTTGATGAATCGTAGGTTAGGCTTTCCAGCCTGACACGAATTGCACTGAACTTTCAATTAATAAAACAGCGATCCACTGGTCAACCAGAGAGTAAATCTCATAGATACCACATTCGTCAGGCTGGAAAGCCTAACCTACTTTTGGGGTTCCGGCTCTACTGGGTTAGGTTAGAGGCAGGGGCCGCAATAGCTGTCGTATCTTCTAATGCTTATGAAGGTCAATCTCATCTAGCCCTCGTTAATCCTTGGCGTTTTTAGCGATCTTACAGGGACGTGGGACTCAATCGACTTAAAAAAGGCAAGAGTTGCAGTAAAAGAGTAAATGAATCGGTCTTTCCCCGATTTGTTGTTTTGTGATAAAATCAGCGTCTGGTAAGACGAGCCGGGGTGTTAACCCTCTGGCTGAGCGGTTCTTACCGGCAAAGTGACCAGGGGATTAACATCCTCGGCTCGCCTGAAGTGTTTATTTTGCCTCTGTAATATGGGGCGTTAGCCAGGGAAGGCTCGATGAAAAATCAACTTTTAACTACTTTTGGCCTGCTGTTTTGCTTCAGTTGCCTGCTGATTTTAACCGGTTGCAATAAAAGTACAGAGCAAGGCGGCGATGTTCTCGATGAAGCCTGGTTTGCCGGGGGGGACGAAGAAGAGGTGCAATCTGTGGATGCACCTGCTGATCCGACAGAATCAACCGCGAGGCTGGGAGTTCAGTTGACCCAGGGAGCCAAATTCCCGTTACAAAAAGTGGTCGAAAAAACGCTGACTCAGTCAACCTTGCAAGGACCGATTGAAAGCCTTGAACGAGTTGAATTGTTCATGTCAGTCACTGTTGAAGAAATTCGAGATCGAAATAAAAAATTCTCGGTCCGATATAACCGCGTGCAATACAGCAGCGATATCAGCGGGCAACGAATTTTTTACGATTCCCAGCAGCCGCCTTATCCTGTTCCCGATGCAGCCTTGGCTTATCACGGCATGGTCAATCACGGGTTCTCTTTCTGGGTTGGCGCGGATAACCGAATTACTGATGTGGTCGATTTTCACGCTTTCATGCAGCGATGTTTAGCAGGTGTGCCTGCACAGAAAGCGGACCTGGTGGCAGATACGCTCGCGAAGTATTCCGGGCAGGAGGGAATTGCGAATTTTGTGGATGATACCATCGGGCTGCTTCCGTTTGATCCGAATTCAAAAGATGGTTCCACGTTTGTACGCTTAGGCGGAAACTGGACAAAATCGCGTCACTATTCCGACCCCGTTCCGATGTTGCTGAATGTTAAATATACCATGAAAGACTTAAGCAATGATGTTGCAGAGATCGAAATCCAGGGCGACATCTCCCCTTCGGCTGCTGTCACCAGCACTGATAAAAAACCGATAGCCCTGCAGGTGCAAGATGGCTTTTCGATGGGGACTTGCACGATTGATCGCAAAACTGGCTTGCCGGTTAAATCACGCATTGATCACGTGATCAATATGACCGTTCAGGTTAACGGACGCCAGTTCAAACAACAAAAACGAGTCGTCACTTCAATCCGCATGTTTCCCGGACAGGAAATAAGCAGCCCGGCTCAGTCGACTGCCCAAAGGAAGCCACAAAAATCAGATCTGGTTCTTAGACCCGCTGCTCATCAAACACAAAAATGATCGTAATTTTGAGTTCCTGGTGGTTCCGTTGAGGAATGATCGGCTATAATTCCTGTAGATTGTCAACAAGAGCATTTGCAGGAAATGATAGTGAGCGAAGCCGAACTTATCTTTATGATGGGGCAGTACGAAGCCCGAATTCCGACTGATCGGCTTTATGCTGAAAATCATATGTGGGTCCAGCAAAAAGACTCCCGTCTGTTTGTCGGCTTCACCTCCTATTCAGTACGGTTATTGCAGGATGTTTATTTTCTCGATTGGGGACTGGATGCCGGCTCTTCGATTGAAAAAAAACAGACGATTGGCGAAATCGAAAGTTCCAAAGCGGTTTCCAATCTTACCGCGCCAGGCAGCGGCACCGAGATTCAATTCAATGAAGAACTGCTTAACGATCCCTCGCTGATTAACACCGATCACCATCAAGCAGGCTGGCTTTTCTCTTTTGCAGCCGAGGTGATCAATAATGAGGACTACTTGACTGCCAGGCAGTACGTTGAATTTCTTGATGAAGGTTGGGAGAAAACTCAACGGGTCATCAAAGGGCAAATTCAGTAGCTGGTGTATGTAGACGGTGTATAAATAAGAAAGGCTGCCCCAGTTCATTCCGGTTTCCATGCCCGTGCAGCTTTGATCGCCTTGGCCTGTGTGGGAAAGTGAGGCCAGAGAGTATCGATTTTCATAATCTTCAATATTGCCTGCATGTCATCGGAAGCATTACAAAGAGCCATTTGACCGCCTTGTTCTTTGACCAGTTGACCGAATAAATTAATCATTCCAATCATGATGCTGCCAAAATAATTTGAATGCCCCAGATCAATGACGAGCCGCTTCAGATTTTCCTTGCGGATCATCTCTGTAATCTCATCCGATTCCCGATGAATATCGACATCGCGAAAACTGAGGGTGTCTCCCAAAGGCGCAATGACAACAATACCACGATGTTTCGAAACATCAAAAGCTTTTGTATTCTGAGTCATGCGATGCCCTTCAAATTACTGACGGTTAATTTCTTTGCGCGATAGTGCAAAGTTCTATTAAGAATTAATATCCCGATAAAACGTACATTCTTTCGTCGTTTTTCTTCATCACAGTATAACTGCAGAGTCAGAAGAGAACACCAAGGGGCGATTGAAAAAAAAGGAATGCTCAGAATCGGATTATTCATTCAAGTTTCAGCATTCGCCCACTCTGCCCCGGTATATCCAATACCAGGCTGAATAAGAATCGTAGGTTAGGATTTCCAGCCTGATAATTGTGGATTCCCTATAATCATATTTCGATTTACCAGCAAACTCATCGGTTTGCGTCGAAAAATTTCATGTGTTGATAGCGTACCCTGATAGTTTCCTACGAGGGGATTCGGGAGTCCGTTGGCGATGGAAGTGCGATTTGTTAATTTTTCCGACAGACAGAACCAACCCCGAAATATTTGGCTGAAAAAGGAAAATAGAAGGGACTGAAAACAATCGACCGAATTTTTGATTTTGCGTGACGGGAATCTTTCAAGGAAGGCCTCTGTTCGCAAGCTGGTAGATAGCCATAAGTGATTTATACAATGGGAGTTACGCCGATTCCTCTTCTGTTCCCTGCTTTGCCGTGTTATTCATTTCACTTGGGGTGCGACCATTTCGCCCTCTTTTTCGATTGACTCCGTTGACATTGTATTGTTCAACTACTAGGCACCAGGTGGATATTCTATATATTTAGGTCCAGTTTTCTGGCAATTTAGCGGCATTCGGTATGGCATTTTGTATTTATCGGGGACAGACTCTTGAGCAGTAACGAAAACAGAGAAATTGTTGATGTCGATTTGGCAGAGCGTTCGTATCAGATTGTGATTTGTACCGAAGAGCTTTCACAATTCCCGCGCATGGCACGAAATTGGCTTGATCAGTTTGCGCATTGGAAATCTGAATCGCCTCAAGCGATGCTCATTTCAGATGACAATGTCGCCAGGTTGTACGGAGAGTCCTTCCTGAAAAATCTCTGCGATGATGGCTGGCAGGCGGAACTGTTTACTTTCGATGCGGGAGAAGCAGCGAAGTCGATTCCCAGTACGCAGAAAATATACGATGCTTTGGTTAACATGCAGGCAGATCGTAAAACCTGCATTATTGCACTAGGTGGCGGAGTGGTCGGCGATCTGGCTGGATTCGCAGCAGCAACTTATGCCCGCGGTCTTCCTTTCATACAAGTTCCAACGACACTGTTGGCTGATGTCGATAGCTCAGTGGGCGGCAAAGTTGGCGTGAATCATCCGCGAGGAAAAAATCTCATCGGTGCCTTCCATCAACCGCTCGGCGTATTTATCGACACCGCTTGCTTGCAGTCACTTTCGGATCGAGATTATCGTTCCGGCCTGGCAGAAGTGATCAAATACGGTGTGATTCTGGATGCGGAATTTTTCGAATACCTTGAAGAGCATGTTGAAAAAATTAACAATCGAGACCCGGAAGCATTGCGTGAAATTGTTTCAAAAAGTTGTCGATTAAAAGCAGATGTTGTCGAAGAGGACGAATTCGAGCGATCCGGCTTGCGTGCGATGCTCAATTATGGTCATACCTTTGCGCATGCTTATGAAACTTTGTGCGGATACGGCGAACTGACCCACGGCGAAGCGGTTGCCATCGGAATGATTGATGCCTCTTATCTGGCAGAAAAAATGGGACGTATCGATTCGCATGTGATTGAACGTCAAAGGAAATTACTGCAGGACCTCAGCTTGCCAACAGCCTTGCCCAGCGATACATCGTTGTCGCCCGAAGCAGTTCTTTCCTGCATGAAGCTCGATAAAAAAACAGTCGCCGGGAAACTGCGTTTTATTCTACCGACACGCGTCGGGCATGTTGAAGTTGTCTCCGATGTTTCAGAAGTTCTGGTTCAGCAACTCCTTGAGCAGCGACTTTCGCAGAAATAACTTGTATAGTTGTCTCCTTAAAACTCTTTCTCAGAATCTATTTGTGGGCTTTTGAGAGTAACTGTAGAGAACCTCTATTTTTTAAGAAATTCCTACTGGAGGGGGGAGACATTCTTGCCTGCCTATCATATAGCATGCTCTTACGAGACAGACAGGAATGTCTGTACTCCTTTTGAATGTCTGTGTTCCTTTTGAATAAATAGAGTCCCTGCACACATCAGTTAAACCTGCACCGTAGCCCTGTCTGGCTGCCTGTTTGGCTCAGGAAGTATCTTAGTGACAAACGATAACAAATCTCATCTTCAAACCTGGATTTCACTGGGGGCAATCAGCGACCAGGGTGTGCATGGTATTTCTTTGGATGTTTCGCAGATCGACTGGTCAACTTTCGATGGCGAACTCCCCGCTTTACCATCGAAACTCGATAAATTGGTGATGGAAGATTGCCCCAGGGCGACAGAAATACTTTCGCAAATCAAAACAAAAAACCGTTTGCAGTCACTTTCCCTGCGTCAGGCAATTTTATCGCCGGGACTTCTGGAAGTGTTGGATCAATTTGTTTCTCTCGAAACGTTGGATTTTTCCAATTCCACACTGATTGATGACGGCTTGGAATTGCTTTCTCATCTGGAAAAAATTCGTTCGCTTTCTCTTGAGGGAACGAGCATTACCGATAACGGTTTACGTGTTTTGAAGTCTCTCAGGTTTCTTCAAAAACTGAATCTCAGCAAACTCCAAATTACGGAAGCAGGATTGCATCACCTTGAAGGATTGGTCTCGCTTAAAGAGGTGAAATTGCGTGGCTGTAAAGTAACAGGAGCCGCGATGAAATGGTTGCAGCGTCTTGCACTTCTGGAAAACCTTGATCTTCGCAACACCTATTTTACGCACAACGGGTTGTTCACGCTCACGCTTTTCCGTAGATTGCGAGCATTGAAATTGGGCGGAAATCGTATTGAAGATGAAGGGCTGTTTCATCTGCATCAATTAGTTCGGCTTGAATCACTCGAACTGGGAGGGACGCCAATTACCGATAACGCAATGGTAACCTTGTCTCAATTACACCGTCTGAAACGACTCTACCTACCGGGAACCGCAATTTCTGATGCAGGTCTTGGCCACCTTGGTTCACTCAATTCTCTTGTTGCGTTGGATCTGAGAAAAACAGCCGTCACCTATCAGGGGATTGAAGATCTTAAGCAAATGCTCCCTGGCTTGAAAATTATAACCGATCTCAAGCATGAACTTGCCAGCGATATTATACGCAGTATCGATATCTTAAAAATGCACCATGTCCGAGTCAAAAAAAACAGGACGGGTGATATCATTGCCTGCCAGGCAGCCGAGTCCAGCGCACCGGCAATGCACTGGTTCGATTCTTTAACTTCGTTTCGCTCGTTAAAAAACCTGGAGCTAAAAGATCTGCATCTCGATGCCGAGCAGTTTCGTGAAATGAAGCATCTCACCCAATTGCAGGCTCTGGCTCTGAAAAGATGTGTGTTGCCAGAAGAGGAACTCTCTGTACTGACTCAATTATCGCAACTCGCCTGGGTTGATCTCAGAGACACAACAGTGACAGATAAAGGGTTACAAAATATTGCCCAGATTCCCTCGCTGGCAAACCTCTGTTTAACCCGCACCTCTGTTACAGACGCCAGCGTTCAATCGATGGTTCAAGCCCCGCTGCTGAAAGACCTCACCTTGAAGCAGTGCGCAGGTATTACCGATGCCTCCATCGAGTACCTTGTGCAATGCGATCAGGTTAAGCATATCGACCTGCGGGGTACTTCAATCTCCAAAGCCGGTTTTTCACGATTGGCGAAAGAACTTCCCAGTTGCAAAATTCGGCACTAAGGAAGAATCGATACTGAAGAACAGCTTGTGAATAAACTTCTCTTGCTGAATTCTTCCATTTTGAGTTCATTCAATAGCGAACAATGAACCGGTTGGCTATTCTCTAGGAGGAAATCTGCAGGAGATTTTCACGAACGAAAGATAATAAATCAACAGGAGCAAAAAAATGAGTCAGTGGCCAATTGGTGTGTTTACTTCTTTAGATGCCGGACTGGGAGTGCGAATGGATGTTGTTGCGGAATTGAAAATCCCAACCATTCACCTGCATTCCCCTCACCAGGGAGCCAGGGACGAACAGCGTGCCAAAGACTTTCTTGTTCAATGTGAACAGGCAGGTACAACCGTCAGTTGTGTCTTTTGTGGATCTGAAGGAGAGAGCTACGCCGATATCGAAACAACCGCCAAAACGGTGGGACTGGTCCCCGAAGAATTTCGCGCCGCCCGCGCTGCCGATGCTCGTCTCACCGCGCAGTTTGCCAAGTATCTGGGATGCGATACACTCGGAATGCACATCGGCTTTGTTCCTCAAGATCGGGAATCGGAATCGTATCTCGATTTGATCAAAGTGACCCAATCGCTGTTGGATGACCTGGCAGAAAATGGACAAAAGTTGCATTTGGAAACCGGGCAGGAAACCGCCGATCATTTACTCGAATTTATCAGTGATGTCGGGCGAGATAATCTGTTTATCAATTTCGATCCCGCCAACATGATCCTCTACGGCACCGGAGACCCGATTGAAGCATTGAAAAAAGTAGGCAAGTACGTCAAAAGTATTCACTGTAAAGACGCCACCTGGGCAGAAGAATCTGTTCGAGGAAAAGAATGGGGATGCGAAGTCCCACTCGGCGAGGGGGATGTCAACATGCGGCTCTATCTCGAAACCCTCAAAGAGATCGGCTACGACGGTCCGCTGACCATTGAACGAGAAATTCCTGAAGATCGCGAAAAACAAAAAGCAGATATCTCCCAGGCAGTCACGCTACTCGAAAAACTTCGCAGCGAAGTTTTGGGAGAATGAGTCTGTTTTCAGTGATGTTTACCAATGAAAGATTCCCAAACAGGAGTTCCTTGAGCCGTATCTTGAACCTTCCATCTGAGGTGTGTACAATCACAGATGCAGGAACTATCGATACAGTAAGTGTAGTCTTTTTGCTTTTGCCTGATGGTTATAATTGGTATAGACGTGACTTAATTGGTTGTTGTAAGACAGTATCCACAATGATTAAACCGTTACCTGAATTCAAAAATCCACCCGTTACTGAAGTTGCAATATCAGTGCAATTTGATCGGCTTGATATTACTAATACGCAGATGGGGCTTGTATGGCAAAGATATCGTCAGCGATTTAAGCGAATTGAGGAAAAGCCTGAACTTGATCCAGAGTTTGAAAACTTTGGGTTAACTGAAAGAGGAGCGAATTGAATTCACTTTAGAGTTAATGCGGCTCCTGCATTTCGTCTATGGTTCATCAATGAAACAGGAGACGAGCTGGTACAGGTACAAAAAGACCGTTTCGTTCGCAATTGGCGAAAAGCAAGCGACCATTCAATGTATCCACGATATAACAAGTTAAGAAAGGCTTTCCTCGACGACTGGCAAATGTTTTTTGATTTTGCTGAGGAGGAACTTGGCAAAAAACTACCCATTAATCAATGCGAAGTCACTTATGTAAATACGATTGAGGGTATTGAACCAGGCGATATTAACCAAGTTTATTCATTTTTTGGTGACGCTTATTCAAGCGGTTACCTTGGTAAGCCTGAGGGAGCAGATATTCGTTTCCGATTTGCTCTAAAAAAAGATGGTGATGATAAGCCATGGGGACGGTTGCACGTAGAAACTTCTCCTGTTTACCAGTCGCAAAGTAATAGACCAGTTATTCGACTGAGCCTTACAGCACGAGGGGCACCGACTGGCGCAGAGATGAGCGAAGCAATTCAGTTGCTTGATGCATGTCACGAGACTGTGATTCAAGGATTTGCCTCAATTACTACAGATCAAATGCACAAGAAATGGGGAGTAAGTCATGAGTGACATCACCACTCTACACGACAATGTAGATGCTTCGCCTCGTCGAAAAATCGCACCATCTCCATACGGTCGTCTTACATCGAGACAAACCGGGGATGAATGGCCTTTGGTTTTTCCATTTCGGGATGGGTACTTTAATTTTTCTCCCAATCCACCAGAATGGATTATTCCTATTTTGGAAGATATTTGCAAATTAGATTTACTTCCACAAAACTGGGACAGTTATGGTGCCGTTCCAATTGGTCCTGAGACCGCTTTGAAAGCTATGATTTTAGTAATCAACCTGTTGTCTCCCAATGATCCGATCCCTTTAATTGTTCCTACACGTAATGGCGGGATTCAGCTTGAGTGGCACGATGGTGGCATCGACTTGGAGGTTGAGCTTGTGTCTCCTACTCGTACTGACATGCTGTTCGAGGATGACGAGCGTGAAGAGGAAGTTGAATCTGTGGGTCTTGGTGCAATTAAGGAAAAACTGACGATTCTCCGAGAGCGATTGAAGTAGGACTATAGATGTCAGATGATTTAACGGAATACGAAAACGATTTATCAATTTCAGACAATATGGATTTATGGCGACGCATACCGCCAGATTGGATTGTCTAGGACAATAACCTCAAACGCTTTCGACCTACATCAGCAGCATTCCAAGATCACAAGAATGGTACTCCAATGTCAGTCTTTCTTGGTCAAGAAGTTATTGCGTCTGGGCGAGATGAAAATTCCATCATTGTTGGTCATAATGGGTTTCACCTCGCATCGGTTACGGCTGGGTTTGCCAGAGAGCTCAAGCAAGGCATCATGCGAGAGGAAGAAACAGGTGGGCCAGCACATGCTGAAGTTTTTGGACGTAAGACAAAAAGTATATCTGGTAAATTTGCTATACCTTCCATTTGGATTATTGCCCCAAGTAATATTACTCCTGAAGATTAGAAGGCTGATGCAACGCAAAGGACGTTTCACTATTTATAACCCTGCTCCAGCTTCAACAGTTTTTGTTTGAGAGTAAGGCCTCCTGGTGCGGTGAAGCCGGTTAGTTTTCCTTTGCTGCCTATGATGCGGTGGCACGGAATGATGATCGGGATCGGATTGCGAGCCATCGTGCCTCCCACTGCCCGGGCGGCTTGGGGGCGACCGATTCGCTCGGCAATTTCGCCGTAAGTTTGCACCTTTCCAGAAGTAACCTTTCGCGTTGCATGAAGTACCTGTTGTTGAAACGGAGTCATTGCAG
>Ga0316208_1001082_pt1 | contig 27759 bp, 37 predicted proteins | sample 3monopyrite_MG_FD_204944 | JGI IMG/M metagenome (GOLD analysis project Ga0316208, IMG submission 204944) | Microbial mat bacterial communities from mineral coupon in-situ incubated in ocean water Damariscotta River, Maine, United States -... | ecosystem: Environmental > Aquatic > Marine >... | reverse complement strand
GAATGCTTCTCCACCGGCAACGGATTTAAGACAGCGGACATATTCACACGTAACGTGCAGTCACAGACAGACTGCAATCAGTACGGTTTTCAGGATTCACTTTCTAATGCCAACGATTAACCAACTCGTCCGGAAGCCTCGCAAGAGACAGCAAGCCAAGAGCAAGACTCCTCTGCTGGAAGAATGCCCGCAGAAGCGAGGTGTTTGTCTTCTGGTGAAGACAGTGACTCCGAAGAAACCGAACTCGGCTCTCCGTAAAGTGGCTCGTGTTCGGCTTTCAAATGGTAAAGAAGTCACCGCCTACATCCCAGGTGAAGGTCACAACCTGCAGGAGCACTCAATTGTGCTTGTCCGCGGTGGTCGTGTCCGCGACCTTCCGGGTGTTCGCTATAAGGTCATCCGAGGCGTTCTCGATACGCTCGGTGTGAGTGGCCGTAAGCAGGCTCGCAGCCGTTACGGTGCGAAGCGATCCAAGTAAGTCTCATCGCTTTCGGCGTTCTGAGATTACTCTAAGAATTCACATGCCAGCCTGATGGTCAGGTTGAACTTGTACTTGAACTGCGGGAAGAGATTCTCGACCAAACTCGGGAACAGTACCATGAGCGAAGCAATGGGCGCAGAGTATGTGCCAACACATCGTGACATCGAGCCAGATCCACGCTTCAATTCGAAGCTGGCCACAAAGTTCATCAACTGCCTGATGCTTGATGGCAAGAAGAGTGTCGCGACCCAGGTGTTTTACGATGCTCTTGAGATCATCGAAAAACGCATGAGCGATGTTGAGCCGTTTACGGTTTTCACCGTCGGCCTGGAAAACGTGAAACCTCACATTGAAGTCCGGTCAAAGCGAGTCGGCGGAGCGACCTACCAGGTTCCAACCCCCGTTAGCCCACGACGACGTCAGGCACTCGGCATTCGCTGGATGCTGGAAGCAGTCCGCGGCAAAAAAGGTCGTCCGATGGCAACAAGCCTCGCTGACGAACTGATGGCCGCCTACAAACGCGAAGGCACAGCCTTTACCAAGCGAGACAACGTCCATCGCATGGCCGATGCAAACAAGGCGTTCTCACACTTCGCGTAAGAACCAACCTGAAGAATTCACTCGAGCCGACGGAGCATTTGCGCTTCGTCGGCTCGTTGTGCGTATGCAGGTAATGTTTCGGAGTGTCCCGGGGATTTCCTTTCGCGGCGTACCTGAAGACTTTTAATCAAGACTCCGAAGGCGAGTCACCGCACTTAAGCGACTCGCCTTCAAACTAATTGCCAAGTGAGAAACGCGATGACCGGCAAAATGGAACTCGTTCGAAACATAGGCATCATTGCTCACATTGACGCCGGCAAGACGACGACGACAGAACGCATCCTGTACTTCGCTGGAACGTCGCATCAAATGGGCGAGGTCGATGATGGCACGACAACGACGGACTTTGACCCCGAAGAGGCTCAGCGTGGAATCACAATCTACTCAGCATGCGTGACGACATCCTGGAACGGAGCGACCGTTAACATCATCGACACTCCAGGACACGTCGATTTTACGGCAGAAGTCGAGCGTTCACTCCGAGTCCTCGACGGCGCGGTCGTTGTTTTCAGCGCTGTCGAAGGTGTCGAAGCGCAAAGCGAAACGGTCTGGCGTCAGGCGGATAAATACAACGTCCCACGAATTTGCTTCATTAACAAGCTCGACAGAATTGGAGCCGATTTCCAGCGGACGTTTGACGAAGTCAAGACTCGGCTATGTGAAAATACAGGGTCCGACAGACAACTTGTCCCCGTTACCATTCCGCTCTGTTCAGTCGGAGAAGTCGATGGCCTTGATCCAGACCGCACCGTTGTCGACCTGCTCAACCGGAGACTACTCACGTTCTCTGGAGAAGACGACAACTGGAAGATGGTTGAGTTAGCGATCCCGGACCAACTGGCTGACGACGTCGAAGCATGGCGAACCGGACTGATCGACACCGTATGCCAATTCGACGACGAAGCGATGGAGCTTTATTTCGCAGAGGAGGATCTTTCCGCAGCGCAATTAAAGAAAACGATTCGTGCTGCCACCGTCGAAGGAAAGCTGACACCGGTCTTTGCCGGCACCGCATTGAAGTGCGTCGGTGTCCAACCAGTGCTCGACGGCGTCGTGGACTTCCTGCCCAGCCCTCTCGAGCGCCCGTCTGTCAACGGCATCGCCCCATCGTCACCAACCGGTGTCGCCCCTGAAGTCCTGACCCGAGCTCCAGACGCCAAAGCTCCATTTTGCGGACTCCTTTTCAAAATCGTCGCCGACAAACACAACGACCTGTACTTTATGCGAGTCTACTCAGGGACGATTAAAAGCGGCTCTCGCATGGTGAATCCTCGAACGGGGAAGAAAGAATTCATCACGCGGCTATGGCATATTCAAGCCGACTCGCGAGAAAAGATCGATCAGGATTCTGCTCAGGCTGGAGAAATCGTCGGCGTTGTCGGAATCAAAGATTCGGTCACCGGCGACACGCTGTGCGACGTAAAATCGCAGATCATTCTGGAGCAGATCACGTTTCCGGAAACGGTCATTTCGATGGCTGTCGAACCCGAAACGAGCGGCGACAAAGACAAACTGGAGCAGGTGCTGGGACGACTGGGCCTGCAGGATCCAACGTTCGCCGCTTCGATTGACCAGGACTCCGGACAGACGATTATTTCGGGAATGGGTGAGCTGCATCTGGAAGTCTTGAAGAATCGCATGGAGCGCGAATTCAATCTGCAGATCCGTGTCCACAAGCCGCGAGTCACCTACAAAGAAACGATCTCCTCGGCCATCTCCGTCGACGGAACTTTCGACAAAGAAACGTCGACCGGCCCCAACTTCGCCGCAGTAAAGTTGAGGCTTGCACCAGCGGCAGAGATTATCGGAGTCGACGTCTCCAGCGAGATCGACCTTCGCGACCTCCCGGCAATTCACCGTGAGGTTCTGATGAGTGCCGTTCGAGATGAAGCTCAAACAGGCATCCAGGGATTTTCGATGACACAACTAAAGGTGTTCATCACTGACTTCCAACACCGTGCCGGCGTCACGAACGAAACTGCAATTTACGCGGCTGTCGGCCAGGCATTTCAGTCAGCACTACAAACCGCAGAATCGGTAGTCCTTGAGCCGATTATGAAGCTGGAGATTACCTGCCCTGACGACTCGACAGGCCCGATTCAATCCGACTTGAATTCACGTCGAGCCATCGTGACAGGCACGGAAATCAGAGGCGACCTCCACATCATCGAAGCGGAAGCTCCTTTAGCCAGGATGTTCGGCTACTCGTCAACAGTCCGCAGCCAAAGCCAGGGACGGGCATCGTTCACGATGGAACCCCTCCGCTACTCCCCGGCAACAGAACTCCCCGACTACATGTGAGTTCGACACCGGTTAGCCGATCCAATGTTCGCCGACCGTCGTCGGTGACGTCATCGTCTTTGGCGCCAACGATCACGATCTATACGCCCTTATTCGGCGCAACGGTCGCACGCTTTGGGACTTTCGCACCAGTCGATTGATCATCCAGGCTCCGCCGTTCATGTCATGGCGCATCGAACCGGAATGCACGTGAGGGGCCAAAGTCTGAAGGCTCCTTGAGTTGCCAACAATCTTGAGTTGCCAACAATCGTGTATGGCAATTTTTGGGAACGCGATTTACGGGACAGCAATGCCGCTTGACGACAGCGGCACAGCGTTGAAGATGACGCACTCCCGTTCCTCCCGGCCAACTTCAACGGAGCCTCGCACATGCGGTCAACCATTGTCTCTTGCTTCGTCTTGATGATCTCGTCATTTCAGTTTGTCAATTTGGTAGACGCAGATGAGCGGAAGCCGGTTGCTGAACCTGAGGAAATCAAAGTGGCCGCCGCTCAACTGCTGACCGACGTCGGAGACCTGGATGTCAACAAGCAGAAAATTCTGCAGGCGATTCGTGATGCGAAGTCGGCTGGTTGCCACATTGTCTTGTTTCATGAAGGATGTCTGACGGGCTATCCCTCCCGTGACGATCTTCCGGCGATGGATTTCGAGGAGGTTAGAAAGGCGGAACGCGAAGTTCGGCATCTCGCCGAGGAACTCGGGATTGCTGTGTTACTCGGCAGTACCGGCAAAGAAGGTGACCGGTTTTTCAATTACGTCCTTGTCATCAACGAGCAGGGACGTGTGCTGGGTCAGTACAACAAAACGTGGCGAGCGGGAGAGGCACACTATTGTGCGGGGCGGGGACCCGTCATTTTTCGCATCGCCGGTGTCGAGGCGACTGTCATCATTTGCCACGATCTCCGCTACCCGGAACTGTCGCGTCTGGCGGTGACGGCTGGTGCAAGAATCGTCTTCATTGCGAACAACGAAAGCGGGATCACCGCCGAGCACAAGCAGCTTGGATATCGGTCGATGCAGATCTCGCGAGCGACCGAAAACCTGGTCTATTCGGTCATGACCAACTGCCCGGCGGACCCCCAGAACGTGACACGGCCCAACTGTTCACACGGCAATTCGAAGATCGTCGATCCACTGGGAAATGTGATCGACGAAGCCGGCATGTTCGAAGAGAGACTGGTCACCGCTCAACTGAAGATCAAACAAGCGACAGCCAGTTCCGCTCGACGCACAGTCGGGCAGAATGAATCGACGGCCAGACTGTACGGCACAACTTTTGAGAACGAGGCTTATGCTGATTGGGTGAAAGCCGGACTAAAATTGGTGCGGCGGCTGGACGGCACGGAAGTTCCCGCTCATTTCAGAGCTGCAGTGGTCGCTCCGTAAAATTTGATGGTGCCTCAAACGCTTTACCAGCAGCGGCTAATCGATTCCCGTTTGTAGTACGATAGTGTTCGCTCGTTTTTCTCAGCCAACAGGAAAAACCAATATGACCAGGCAGGCGCATTTTTTTGACCGACGTCAGTTCTTTCAATCGACAGCCTTGTCCGCCGCAGGACTGGCCCTCGGAACGCCGCAGGCCTCCTTCGCGAAGCCTTCAATCGGTCAGGTTCCTGAACTCGCCAACGCGATTGGAATTGTCTCCGCGTCGGCGCATGCTCAGATGACGGGAATGGCTCAGGGGCGAGCTTTCACGCTGCTCGATTTGCCCGGCATTTTGCGAAACGAGCTCGATCTGAAAGTCGTTGATCTGAACACGTCGTCGTTTCCTGACTTCGCTAAAGTTGATCGAGCGTATCTTGATAAGCTGCGAGCGGTCGTCGATGACGCAGGCTGTGTCATGACGAATCTAAAGATGAACCAGCGGGGCATCGACATGAACAGTCCGGATAAGCAGATCCGGGACAAGGCATTGCGCGAGTACAAACGGTCGATCGACATCGCGTCGCAGCTTGGTTGCCGATGGGCTCGCCCGTTGCCCGCCAAACCGAAGCCGGACATGTCGATTCATGTGGCGAGCTACCGCGAACTGTGTGACTACGGCGTGAAACGCAATGTGACTTTGCTGGTCGAGAACTTCGGCTGGATGCAGGCGGATGCTGATTCGGTCGCGAAACTGGTCAAGGCGATCGGCGGCAATGTCGCTGCCGGAGTCGACACCGGAAACTGGGACGGCAACGAGGTTCGTTATCCCGGCCTGGAGAAATCGTTCCCACTCGCCGTGACGTGCGACTTCAAGGCTCGCCGGTTTGGACCGAAAGGAGAACACAAAGAATACGACCTGCGTCGCTGTTTCGACATTGCCTGGGCCAGCGGTTTCCGTGGACCGTGGGCTCTCGAACATGCAAACCCGGATACGAAAGCACTGTTAGCCGGCTTCGCGAAATTGCGAGACATGCTGCGCAAGTGGACTGTCGAAAATTCGACTGGCGGCAAGTAACGAGCCCGGTAGAAATATCGAGTGGAAGTCTTTTCACCGTCGAACAATTATCACCGTCGAACAATTATCACCGTCGAACAATTATCACCGTCGAACAATCAATCGTCGAGGCAACATGAGCATCGCAAAAGAGCCCACATCCTTATCACGCATTACCTTGATGATTTTCTGCGTGCTGTATTTTGGTTTCTCAGCCACGCTCGCGACACAGCAGGCTTGCGGAAATGATCACGAGTCGGGTGCCGTTGATATCGGATCGCGGCGCGAGCTGTTTGTCGATCGGCACATCGTCGGCGAGCTGAACGGGACGTCGCTGAAACTTCACACGCCGCAACCGATGCTGCCAATTTCGCCGCCTCGGCCACACGGGCATTATGCGACCGTGTTGAGAGCTGACGACAAGTTTCAGTTCTACTACCGAGGCGACACGACGCCGGGCAACCACTGGAAGAAAGGCTGGGAGCAGTATCACGAAGGCGAAGTGACGCTCTACGCGGAGAGTAAGAACGGCATCGATTGGACTTTGCCGAAGCTTGGCATCTACGACGACCATCCGACCTTTCCTGCTGGGAACGTCGTGCTGATGAACGAGTTTCTGGTCACTCACAACTTCACGCCGTTCATCGATACGAAGCCCGGAGTTCCGCCTGCCGAGCGGTATAAAGCGCTCGGCGGACTGGCGTATCAGCCGCACAAAGAGCACCTTGAAGTCCGCAGTCGCCGCGGGCCGGGTGGACTGAAGGCGTACACCTCGCCGGACGGAATTCACTGGAAACGTCTGAGGGATGAGCCTGTCGTACCGGAAGATTGGGGCAAGTATTTTGACTCGCAGAACTACGCGTTCTGGTCGGACTCGGAGCAGGCGTACGTCTGCTACTTTCGCCGCTTCATCAAAGGGTATCGAGGCATCGCCCGCACGACGTCGAAAGACTTCATCAACTGGACGCCGTTCGTCGAGATGTCAGCCAATCTTCCGAACGAGCATCTCTACACGCCGTGCACACAGCCTTACTACCGCGCGCCGCATATTTACATTGCTCTGCCGACACGGTTCATGGCGAAGCGAGGATCGGCGACGGACATCCTGATGATGAGCACTCGCGGCGGCGATCGGTTCGACCGTGAGTTCACTCAGTCATTCATTCGGCCAGGCATCGGTGTCGAAGGATGGGCCAACCGAGCCAACTACGCCGCCATCGGCATTCACCAGACGAGTCCGACTGAGATGTCGCTCTTTCTGACCGGCGGTCGTCGCTACTCAATGCGAATCGACGGTTTTGTCTCGGTCAACGCTCCACTCGAAACGAGCGAATTCGTCACGCGACCGCTGAAGTTCACGGGCTCGGCCGTTGAGATCAACTACTCGACGAGCGCTGCCGGACAGGTTCGCGTCGAGATTCTGGATGCCGCAGACAAAGTAATTCCGGGATTCGCCCTCGACGATTGTGAGCCAATCTACGGTGACCACATCGCAAGATCAGTAACCTGGAACGGCGAGACCGACCTGAGCAATCTTGCAGGGAAACCCGTTCGCCTCCGCTTCGAAATGTCAGACGCGGATCTTTATTCGCTGAAATTCAATTGACGAAAACAAAGATGCGATCTGTAAGGGCAAGCAGACGAAACCCGTCAGAAGCGATGTACGATGCCTCGGCGGCGCCCAACGGACCGTTGAAACAGGTAACCGAAGCGTGAGCGAGGGATTTCGAGGCACAGTTCTTCGGAGTTGTCGATGGAATTGTCCCTCGCTTACGCGTTTTGAATTTGCGCACTTCAGCCACGAAGTGGCGACAGCACATAGCCGTGGGCGTCAGCCCACGGATAAGGGTTAAATCGAACATATGAGCCGCGAAGCGGCGGCAGCGAAATGATTGCTGTCGCCGCTTCGCGGCTAAGGAGCTGTGTCACGTTTTTCTGCGGGCTTACGCCCGCAGCTATGTGCTGCCGTCGCTTCGCGACTCAAAAATGCGCAACTTCAAAACTTACGCGTCGGGTTGCCAGCAGTCGTGTTTTTCAACGGGCTGTTAACGTCACTCGGATTCAGTTCGTGCTGAACGCGACAGTTTGAGACAACTCATGGCCGACGAACTTCAATCGCTGCTCGCGGAAATTCGACAGTGTCGAGAGTGCGAAGCTCATCTTCCGTGTGGGCCTCGCCCGATTCTTGCTGCCAGCAAAGAAGCTCGCATTCTTATCGTCGGGCAGGCACCGGGGATCCGTGTTCACGAATCGGGCATTCCCTGGAACGATCCCAGCGGCGAACGCCTGCGCGACTGGATGAGCATTTCATCTGAGGACTTCTACGATGAATCGAAAGTCGCCATCGTCCCGATGGGATTCTGCTATCCGGGCACTGGAAAAAGCGGTGACCTTCCGCCACGCAAGGAATGCTCTGAGCTCTGGCACGACCGACTGCTTTCTCAACTAACAAACGTCAAACTCACGCTGGTGATCGGTCGCTATGCCCAGGACTATCGTCTGGGAAAAGGCGTCAGGCCAACGCTGACGGAGACCGTGAAGAGTTGGAAAGAGTTCAGACCGGCGAATCTTGTTCTGCCGCACCCGAGCCCTCGAAACAATCGCTGGCTGAGAAACAACCCGTGGTTTCTCGACGAGGTCGTGCCTTATTTGAGACGGCGCGTGAAGACACTCCTGAAGTAACTGACTCGCCGGATCGCGAACGATGCCGGGACGAGGCTTCGGTCACTCGGATGGGCAGTCACTCGGATGGGCGAGCGATTTTTGCAGGTGGCTCGGTGCCAGCCGGCACAAAATCCATCGATACTGAATTCACGCAGTGCCGGACGTTCTTTTCGGTATGACGCTCGCCTTCGAAGACATGGCCAAGATGTCCGTCGCAGTTTTCGCACAGGATCTCGACTCGGAATCCGTCGGCGTCGCGATCATGCCGCACCGTTCCTGGCAACTCGCCGTCGAAACTCGGCCACCCACAGCCCGAATGAAATTTGTCGGACGATCGGTACAGAGGAGCGTTGCAGCGGCGGCAAATGTAGAGACCGTCGTCTTCGTTATTGAGTAAGTCGCCCGTCCCCGGAATCTCCGTTCCTTTGAGCAGGATGATGCGTTCTTCCTCTGGCGTCAGCTCGTTGTATCCCTGGGTCATTGATGACTCCTGACCTGTTTTCGATGATCGACGTCGCTTCTTAACGCAGTCTCATAAATTCTGATTGTGGAATCCTCACTGGATCGAACACTGTCCGCTGCCGCATGTCTCTGAGTTGTCTTGTGACTCGCGAAAGTGGATCCCCTGTCGAAGCTCGTCGACCGGGATCCCGTAGCCAGCGCACTCGCGTTCGAACAACTCTTTGCTGCCATACCCGTAGAGAAAACCGTTCAGACGGGCGGCGACCGTCGAGTTAACGAACGCCGAAGCGTCAGAATACATTCTGGCGAAGTGTTTCAACAAAGACGGGGACTGCTGCAATCGATATTTCTGGTGGTAGCCTTCGGCCAGATAAAACACGTCCAGCGGAAGGACCGGCGTCTGGACGGTCTGGCCCAGCCGGTTAGCGACCGAATCTCTGGTCCTGTCAATGATCTCTCGCTGAGACTCGTCGTGGTACCAGACTGCCGCCATGTATTGCCGGCTGGATCCCTGCCTCAGCGGATTGTGATTGTTCCAGAAGATTTCGACGACTTGCTCGAAGCTGATCACGTTTGGATCAAAGTCGACCTGCAGAGCTTCCGTATGGTTTCCCAGGTTGTGATAAGTCGGAGATTCCAATTCACCCCCTGTGTAGCCCGCGCGAGTTCGATACACGCCGTCGATGACCCCAAACTGGGCGTCTGGTCCCCAGAATCAGCCAAACGCGAAGGTTGCCGACTGCAAGTTCTCGGGCACCGTTCGGTCGAAGGGAGGAATCGTCGTGACGGATGTCTCGGAGACTGATTTCATCGATGGGTTTCCTGAAGTTCTGAGGACACGAAAGAATTTCCTGCCTTGTAGGTGACCGTGGTTCTTTCTTGAATCTTACTGCAGGAATGCCCCCAGTTTCTGCGCCAGACGTTATGAGGATTGGGGTTGGGCAAGAGGTTGAGAATCGCCAATGGCCCAGCGACGTTGAAGTTTGGTTTGTCGTCGTTTTCGAATCGCCTGAATTACGGCTCTCGCACCGATCGGCATTGTTCCAGTCGCCGATGCTACCTGGGCATAAGTCATCTGTTCTGCAGATTCTTCCGGCTGCTCGTTGTCTCTATCTGCGGTCGTCAGTCCCTGCAGCTGGTCGTCCAATGCAGAGTGAGCAAAAGCCGCGATGGTTGCTCCCAAGTTCATGGCCAACGATCCGGTGGATGCTGGAACGACTCCGGTATGACGAAATGCGGTCAGGTGGCAAGCAGCAGCTGGCCTGCAGCGCGAGTGCTTCATCCATCCGCACGTCCCATGATTCGTTCTTCATCACATTGTCCTTTCGGAGAAAAGAAAACTTCCGAAAGAACTCTGCCACACTCTTTCCCACTCGTGACGAACAAACACCCTACGCTTACAATAACACCCGTCGCGCAGCGGCTTCCTTGAACAATGCGGTCAACCCGCGCGGCGGATGACGCGGGTTTGTGAAGTCAAAGTCACTTGGCCGCCGCCCGGTTAGCTTGGGTGTTCGCCGACTGAATCGAACTAATGCCGACACTCTACGTTGAAACATCAATCGTCAGTTACCTTCGGCAGCGACCGAGCACTCAGGTCGTAACGGCGGCTCGGCAAGTTCTTACCCACCAGTGGTGGCATCATGAGCGAGCCAACTACGAACTCGTGGCATCGCAATACGTCATCGATGAAGCTTCAGACGGCGATCCGGATCTTGCTGGCGAAGGTCTTGCATCGCTCGACGGAATACCATTGCTTACCGCCGATCCAGACGTCGAAGACATTGCTAAGGAGATCATGGCTCGTGCAATTCTTCCTCCCAAAGCGTTGTTCGACGCGCTTCATATCGCGATTACTGCACACCATCGGATAGAGTATCTGTTGACGTGGAATTGTCGTCACATTGCCAACGCGAAAATCCTGCCGAGAATCCACAGCGTATTGAATGACCTGTCGATTCCAATTCCAATCATTTGTACGCCAGTGGAGATGGTTGAAGATGATCCAGAAGACTGATGTCGATACAACGATCGACGACATTCACCGAACGCGAGAACGGCTCACCGCAAAGTTCGGCGGCGACATTAAAGCGATTCTCGCAGATGCTCGACGGCGTCAAGCGGAGTCGGACCGTCCGATCTGGCACGGACCATCGGCGAACAAAGCGGTCAACCCGAGCGGCGGCTGACGCGGGTTTTTGAAATCAAAGTCACTCGGCCGCCGCCGGATAGATCGCAATTCGTTAGCTGGCATAGAATGAATCACCTCGAAAGGGAACGTTGGGACTTCAGATAAACTGATGTCTGCGGCAGCCCTTTCAACCACGCAATTGTGAGTTAGTGGCGTTGGCACTTCTGCTCAACGGTACTCAATATTCTCCGTTTGTTCGTAGCTATCGTTACCCCGTGAACAGTGAGGTCGTATCGTGTCTAAACGCTGGCTTAGAATCATCGGCGTGGCATGCGTCTTCCTGCCATTCCTTCACACTCTCTCAGCGATGTTAACTATGTTTACGGCCATGGCAGGCGGCGAAGACCCAGTTCAAATTGACCTTATGCCGTACAATGGCCTTCTTGCGATCACTCAGCTTGTTGGCGTTGCGTTTTCGATTTGGAGCTTTTTCGGTCGATCACCGCATGCACAGAGTGCAACAGGTTCAGTGCCAGACAAACGCGATGGCCCGATTGCCAGCTAACACCAGTGGATTAGAAACTCGCGTAGCCGAGTTCTAATCTTTTGTTCAACAAGCCCGGGTAATTTGCTCGTTTTTTGTGCGCGAGTGGTTGGTTGTTGGTCGTCGTGTGGCAGGTCGTTTGTGTGCGGCGGGTTGTGCGGGTGAGAGCTTCTCTCTGGTTCGTGTGTTTGATGGTGTGTTTCGGTGTCGGCGCGCAGGGAAAGTGAGATCGCCGCCGAATGGGGTCGGCGGCGGATTGTGGGAGAGCTCGCAAGGTTTGCTCGTTAAGTCATTGGCGGAGGGCGGATGCGGTGGAATGTTTGAATGACCAGGCGGCCGCCGCAAGCCGGACAGCGCGGACTGTCATGACCCGAAGCCGCGTTCCCGCACGGACGCAGCGTCGGCACGCGCCAGTCTTCGATTTCCAGGTCGGGTTGGATGTTCCGCAACGAATCGATGATTGCATCGCGGACGTTGTTGATGCTCAGCTTTGAGTGGAGGCTGAGGAATCCGTAGTGGCTAATCTTCTGCAGCCGCCGTGGCAGCACGTACTGCAGGCTCAGGGAGTCGATGACTCAGGGCAGACTTCCAGCGGAGACGGTTCTGAGGCCTGCCCATTCCCTTCGGAAGATTGGCGACATCGCGAATGACCCTCACGAAACTCGCAACTGGATTGGCGAACCCGAACACAAGCAACTAACTTCAAGGATTCGGCAGGAGTTGGACCAACGGCTGAAGGAGAGCGGCGGTCTTGCCATTCCGCTTGGTTTCAAACGTAACCACGGGTCCAATCTTCGCCGCGTGAACGGAACGAACCGAGCAGAATTCCCTGCCACAATAGTTCATGACCAATCGCCAGGAGTTGACTGACTTTGGTCGCGTGTCCCGTCGGACCGTTGCATTGAGTCGGTGTCTGTGGGTGCTGCCCCTTTCACTCATTACCGCATTCAGAGGAATCAAACATGAGAATCAGAAAGCTATCTTGCATCAGATTCGTCTCGCTGGCTGCAGTTCTGCTCTTGGCTGGCCTCAATTTCGCCTCGCTGGCACAGCCCGACTCGAAGTCGAACGAACGCATCAAACGCCTGTTGCAGAAATCGCCCCAGGCAGACGCCAACAACGACGGCGTGCTCACATTAAAGGAAGCAAAGGCGTTTCTTCAGGAGCAGCGAACGCAGCAGTCGAATCGCGTTCGCGAGCGAGCGAAGCCGACACATGCGGACGTCAAATACGGCGAACATGAGCGTCACGCCATCGACCTTTATCTGGTCGAGTCAGAACAGCCGACACCATTGGTGATCTATATTCATGGCGGAGGCTTCGTCGGCGGCGACAAACGCGGTGTGTCCGGCGGTCTGGTTCGGTCGATGCAAAAGGCTGGTATCTCGGTTGCGGCCATCCATTATCGATTCATTAAAGAGTATCCATTTCCCGCTCCCTTCACGGACTCAGCGCGGGCTGTCCAGTTTCTGAGGCACCACGCCACGAAGTACAACCTCGACAGCATCCGCTTTGCAGCCACCGGCGGCTCGGCGGGTGCCGGCATCTCTTTGTGGCTGGCAACACGCGACGATATGGCCGACCCGAAATCCGAAGACCCCGTGAGCCGGCAGTCGACACGGATCAGTTGTGCCTCAGTCGGTGGTGCTCAGGTCTCGTACGATCCGAGGTTCTGGAGAGAAATCGGTCTGGGCAAAGGACTGCAGCATTCCAGCTTCCCGCTCATGTACGGCGTCTCCTCAGATGATCCGTTCGAGGATCCGAAGAAGATTGCCATTGCCAAGGCCTGTGCGCCGATCGAGCACATCACGAAGGATGATTCGCCGGTCTATTTCCAGTACGGAGTGCCGGACGAACTGAGCGACAAGACGAGCGTCGGCGCCGTCGTCCATCATCCTCGGCACGGTCAGCTCTTCAAGAAGAAGGCAGACGACCTGGGAATCGAGTGTCACATACAGTATCCCGGCGGCCCAAAGCCGACGCTGTCGTCAGAGCAGTTTCTGATCAAACACCTGACGCAAACGGCTGACGCCGGCAGTCGCTGACACCGGACAATCAACTGACATCAGGGCAATGACTTTCAGAATGGAACTCCCATGAGATCACGCGTATCGATAGTAATCGCTTTCTGTCTGCTGACCATTTTTCTTGCGATGGCGACGTGCACTGCCACTGTGTCCGCTCAGAAAGCAACGCAATCCCAGAAGCCTCAGCCGGCGAGAAAGCAGACCGCTAAACAGGAACGCTACGACGCTGCCGTGCCAAAGCCAACGGTGGCTGGTGCGCGATATGGCAAGCGTGAGAGACACATTCTCGACTTCTGGCAGGCCAGGTCCTCAACACCGACACCGCTCGTTTTTGTCATTCACGGTGGCGGCTGGCAAGGCGGCTCCAAGGAACGAGTCCAGCGGTTCGCCGATGTTGCGGCACTGTTGAAGGCCGGAATTTCGGTCACGGCACTTAACTATCGGTATGTGCGTCAGGGTGTCGAAGCGGGTCTCAAGCCTCCGGTAAAAGCTCCACTGCACGACGCCGCTCGCGCGCTGCAGTTTGTTCGGAGCAAAGCGCAAGAATGGAACATCGACAAAGAACGGATCGGGGCGGCTGGTGGCTCGGCCGGAGCGTGTTCCAGTTTGTGGCTGGCATTCCACGACGACATGGCGGACCCGCAGAGTGATGATGCAGTCGCTCGGGAATCCACGCGACTGTGGTGTGCCGCCGTCATCGGAGCACAAACAACTCTCGACCCAAAACAAATGAAAGAGTGGACGCCCAACAGCAAATATGGCGGACACGCTTTCGGCCTGCATGGTTTCCCGAAGTTCCTTGCCGAGCGGGAAAACATCCTACCGTGGATCGCGGAGTATTCCCCATACGCCTTGGTCACGAAGGACGATCCGCCGGTGTATCTGATCTATTCTGCTGTGCCCGCCCCTGGCAAGAACCAGCGGGACCCGACGCACACATCCAACTTCGGCGTGAAACTCCAGGAGCACTGCGGAGCTATCGGCGGCGACTGTGAACTTGTCTATCCGAAGGCTCCGAACGTTAAACACACAAACCCGACTGACTATTTCATCAAGACGCTCAAGGCCCCGGCCCGTGGACCTGATGTCAGCGGTCACGCGGCGAAAGGCCGCACAAAGACTGCCGGGCACCAGACGAAAACATCAAGGGTTGGATGGTGCTCGTCGGCTATCGGTTGATCGAGAAATACAAAGCAGCGACCGAACTCGCGCCGGAGCTGCTGACGGTCCAGCTTCAGGAGATTACGCGTGTGGTGCCTGCGGCCGCTGTCTCAGAGCTGCGCTTGGTGCCACTTTGGTTTTCTCCGGAACATCCTGGGGTGCAGCAGCGCGCCGAGTACCACCCCGGAGCAGACTGGTTACGAGACAATAAACGCGACCCGGCAATGGCGAAGGCAGTTGAATTTACAAATATCCGCATCTTCGAGCGTGAAACCGGGCGACTGCCAAACTTTGCGCTGCGCGTAACTGCTCGACGCTTTCCGCCTGGACCGGCTTCTGACGAAGGACGTCACTACACCGCTGGAACTGACCGAAGAGCTGATCGTCCAGGTCGTTGCGATCTGTGAGCACCACCAGCGTGGGATTGTTCATCTGCGAGTGAGAGACAACCAGCCCCGAGTAGAACAGCATCGTGAGGCTTTTGCCGCTGCCCTGAGTGTGCCAGACGACGCCACACTGCCGGTTGCCGTCGGTTCGAGTTGCTTCAACCGTCGCTGTGATCGCTTTACGTGCCGCGTGGAACTGGTGATATCCGGCGAGAATCTTGTAGACCGAATCGCTGTCCGGATCGTCTTCGAACAGGATGAAGTCGCGGACCAGTGGCAGAAATCGAGCCGGAGCAAAGACACCTCGGATGAGGATTTCCAGTTCGAGAATCCCTTTGACCGGTTGCTCATCGTCGATCGTTGGCCACGGCTTGAACCACTCAATGCCGGCAGTCATCGAACCCAGACGTGCGCTGATGCCATCGCTGATGACGCACAGTTCGTTGTACGTGAACAGCGACGGAAACTCGGCCTTGTAGGTTCCGATCTGCTGATGGGCGTCGTCGATCGTCGCTTCTTCGTTCTTCAGGTCTTTCAACTCGATGACTGTGAGCGGCAATCCGTTGACGAATACGACGACATCAAGCCGACGGTGGCTCTGCGAGTCCTGGATCGTAAATTGATTGACGACCAGCCAGTCGTTGGAGTCCGGATTCTCGTAGTCGACCAGCCAGACGTGGTCGCCGGCGATCGATCCGTCTTTCCGGCTGTACTCGACGGGCACACCATCCCGGAGCATTCCGTGAAACGCTCGATTGTTGGCGATCAGCGAGGGCGACTCAGGACGCAGAACCTTCCGTAGTGCTTCTTCACGGGCCTCGGTTGGAATGTCTTGATTCAACCGGTCGATTGCGGTGCGGAGTCTCTCAACCAGAACCACGTCACCAAACGAGTCTCGCTCTGTCGCCGGTTCACCTGGGGCGATGTCTGGGCCAGGCAGGTACTCGTAGCCGAGTTCCTGAGACCAGGAGAGGGTGGCTTCTTCGATGGTCGATTCGTTGAATTGTGCAGCCATCAGGCAATAGGCCTAAACAGGAAAATTCGACGCACATTCAGAATGGCATTTGCGTCTAAGGTGGTAAGTGCTGGATATTTCGTCGGTTATGGGGTTTTCTGTCAGGAATTTCGTGATGAATCTAAGTGGAGATTGACTTTTCGATCAAAGGACCCGATATTCACTCTCGGAGGCTCGGCTGCGGAACGACTTCTTCGGAAGTGGTTCCAAAGGCATTGCCTCTTTTTTTACGCGCCGACCTCAATCACATGATCATCTTGCAGTGTACGGGTCCGGAACAAAGACGATTCCGAATTGGTCATAGGCACGGTCGCCATCGTAGCCCTGTCCTCGCCGTTGCAATTGTCCAAGCCAAGCGCCAAACCGATCAGAGATTTCTTCCCGAACAGGTGCGTCCATTCCTGATCGTGGCAGTCGAAAACCCCAGTTCAAACAGTAGATGCACAGGTCCGCCGCCTGAACGGCGTATGACATGTCGGAAGACACGAAGAATGGCGTTGGGACAATCCATGCAGACCGATACTTTCCCTTCGCAGTGCTCTTGAAGTAACGCTCCAGTCGTCTGACAAAACGTCGATCTTCTGACTTCTCGACTTCGTCCATCACCAGAAGACCATGCTCTTTCTGGCTCTCAAGCATGTAGAAGTATCGTTCCAAAAGGAAAACCTGGTCTTTGCGAAGATACTCCTTGGCTTCGTAAGTCGACGGTTTTGCGGTCCCACATGGAATCGCCGAAGCAAAGAGGGACGCTTTGTGATCTCGCAGCAGTTGAAAGAAACCATCGGCCATCAGGATGCAGGCCTGACCGTAAGAGGTGAATTCATCCCGCGTCGGGCTTTTCTTTTCTAATCCCTTGGCGAACATGCTGCGACAAAGCTTTCTCCGCTGCTCGTTCGGGACGCTTTCACCTTGAAAAGCGAACTTGAACCGTTTTCTGTCGAGCAGAGTGCTGCCCTTCAGCTCTTTCTTGAACTGTGACAACTCACAGCCGAAGCAATCAATTTCGATACGACGAGCACCTTGAACGAATGACCAAAGTTCGCTGGTGTGAATCGCGACACCACCTCGAACCTCATAGGGCATTTGTTTGTGATCATGTCCGCTTTCGTCCATGAATAAGAGCCAGCTCATACAGCGACCTCCGATGCCAGACGTTTGACGTCGGCCACGCAAAATCCGCACGGACACCATTGTCGAAAAACAGCGGCACGATGACTACTCATATTGCTTCTCTCAGCCCCAGGCGATGTGATCTGGATTGACGCTGAATCCGCATTCGAGGCAGTTCGGCTGGCCTGCCGTCAAGGTGCCTTTTTCGCAGTTCGGGCAGCAGTCGGTGTCGAGAAGCAACTTGATGTCTTTGCCCATCTCTGCGCCGCATGATTCGCAGGTCGGAAACTTCGACTTGAAGTCCCAACGGCCCCAGCATTGCGGGCAGTAGTCGTGGGGGACGATCACCATTTCGCCGTGGACGATGTAGCGATGCGGCGTTGAGTCGCCCCACATCTGATACGGCATCGCTCCATCGGATGAGGCCAACCCGGTTTGCAGGAGCAGCAGACTCTGTCCATTCTCGGGATCGCAGGCCTGCACGTTCATTTCGAGCGTGACCGAATACACGCCGAGTTCGCAGCTCAGGTCCGCGAGTTTCTGTTTGAGTTCGCGCAGCGTCTCACCCTCGATCAGTTCGGCGATGTGATCAGAAATGCCATCGACCAGCGGATCAATCTTCTCGAAGAGGTTCTTGTCCATGATTGCCTTTAACTCTTCGAAGCGGAGCGGCGGATTTCGAGAACGCGGGTGCGCGGACAGATAAAAACGCAGAGGCGCAGAGGATCGCCGAGTTCTGTCTCCTGAGTTGTGCTCTTCGGGTCTCTGCGTTTCAAAAATACCATCATGACAATGCACCCTCGGTGGCGGTGAGCGCGGCGGGCACGGGCAACTCGCCGGAGAGAAGCCTGGGAAGCAGCGTGTCGCGAAGGGCACTCAGCGTTAAGGACTCCATCGTGTTCGCGTGAATGCGATCGTTGATGTTCGTCAGCGATGGCGTGAGCTTTTCCAGAATATCCTCTGGCGGGGCAGCGAAACGCAGGCTCTGAAGAATGTCCGTTGGAATTACACCGGTGCCGTGACCGGATGCCTGCACCTTGCCGAACAGATACGGTCCGGCATCCAACATTGCAAAGAGCAAGAAGTCGCCATGAACGGTCGTGGGTACGAGCGACTTGACATCTTGATTGAATGTTACGTCGCGTCGGGCCTGCGAAATTCGGACGCCTTGGTGTAGGCCCATTCCACGTACCATCACGAGTACGGTTCCCTTCGGCACAAGGCGAGTTCCGTTTCCGACAGCTTCCTCCGTGACATGATCATTAGAGTCGAAGGCGTGAAGCGTCATCATCGCTTTGGGGCTGATCCACGGGAGATCGCCGTTCCAATAATGGTCGATGCTCTTCTTCGGTGTTCCTCCTGACAACAGTTCGCTCATTTCCGCGAGCGACTGCACGCTCCAGCCGTCCGGGATATCTCCGAGTTCGGAGTCCTGGAAGGTGGAGGGGCAGAGTTTCAAGGTTGAGGGAGGAAGGCTGAAGGATGACTTCTCTTCAGCCTGCTGACTTCTTCTTTCCGCCTTCATCTGGACCGGGTCGAAATCGACGAACCAACTCTTGAAGATCGCCCGTGCAAGAGACTCCAGCGTCGCATTCATCCGACGGTTCAACTCGATCTTGTCGTCCAACGCACCAAGGATCGACGCGATCGCTCGCTGTTCTTTGATCGAGGGTGCAGGAATCTTGAAGTCGGTTAGGTCCGTTTTGAGAATCCGTTCGACGGTTGTGCCACGGCTTAGCGTCAGCAGACGATCACGATTGAATGGGCAAAGAAGTGAGTACTTCAGGAAGTCGTTGTCAAGCTCGTCCTTCTTGCCTCGAAGCGCAATGATGCGACGTGTAATCAAGTAGGTTTGATCGCCGGGGAACGATGCGACTTCTCCCACCGGAGCTTCGAGCGAAATCAATACGTCGCCTGGTTCTGGAAATCCGCGAGTTGTCCATCGCTTGTAGGTCTCTTCAGAGACGAACGAAACTTTGGTCATGTCGATCTTGCCGTTCTTGACGTTGCCCGCCGTCAAAGTCGGGATTCCAGTCGGCGACTTCGGCGGAGTCTTTCCACGGTAGTCGATGTTTGTTTCCAACATCTCGCCGATAGGTCTGCACGGCCACGGAAATCCGTCTTCAAATGCCATAGCCCAACGCCTCCAGATTGGACTTGATGGCTTCTTCCAAACGCGTTGACTCCTTGAACTGACCGCCAGGCTCGCCCGGGATTCCAGTCCCGCAGGGACGATATGTTGTAGCCACGGGCGTCAGCCCGTGGACACCGTGTCCCACACCCCGCAACCCCGAAGGGGTGACAGGCGGACGCAGCACACCTGTCGTCCCTTCGGGACTCGCGCCGTGAACGGGGGGGGGCGTATCACCCATGGGCTCGCGCCCATGGCTTTATCAGGCTGCCGCGTTGCGGCTGACTTGATGGCTTCTCCGAAACGCGACTCCTTGAACTGACCGCCAGGCTCGCCCGGGATTCCAGTCCCGCAGGGACGATCTGTTGTAGCCACGGGCGTCAGCCCGTGGACACCGTGTCCCACACCCCGCAACCGCGAAGGGGTGACAGGCGGACGCAGACCACCTGTCGTCCCTGCGGGACTCGCGCCGTGAATGGGGGGGGGCGTATCACCCATGGGCTCGCGCCCATGGCTTTATCATGCTGCCGCTTCGCGGCTGAAACGGGACGCAGCGCCGACGGTCTGCGAACTGCACTCATTCGACGATCTCCTGCTCGAAAACATAACGTGGGTCATATTCGATGCCGTGCCGCTCCAGCATCGCGAGCAGTTCTTCTTCGAAGCTCCTCGATCGATGATGCTCTTCCTGATTGTCGATGTACTGCTTAACGGTTGCCGCCTGGGATTCACTGACTGAAAACGCCGCATACCCAGGCTGCCATTCAAACTTTGGCGCGACCTGATGGTGGTCGTTGATCCATTTTGACGAATTCGCTTTCAGAATCCGCAGCGTGTCAGAAACAGTGATCGTCGGGCTAAGCTTTGCGAGAAGATGAACGTGGTCCGCGACACCTCCCGAGCGGAGCAGGATTCCTTTCTGCTCCCGAATGATCCCGCCGAAGTAGGCGTAGAGTTCGTCCTGCCACGCGGAGTGAATCAATGGTCGACGGTATTTCGTGGAGTAGACAATGTGGAAAAGCAAATTTGTGAACGATGACATCATCGACCCTCCGTGGTTGGACTCAGTCGAATTCCAAGTTCCTGCATGTTCTTTCTGATGGATTCCTCCAACCGCGACGACTCCTCGAACTGACCGCCAAGTTCGCCGACCAGGCGACGCATCTTGTCCTCAAACGGCTCGCCGTCGTCCTCGACTTCTTCCGCTCCCACGTAGCGGCCCGGCGTCAGAATGTGGCCGTGCTCGGCGATCTGCGACTGGCTCGCACTTTTGCAGAAGCCAGGAATGTCTTCGTATGTCGCCGCGGTTGACTTTCCACCGGCCAGATGCGGCTCGCCTTGCCAGGCGTGGTAGGTGTCGGCCAGACGCTGGATGTCGGCGTCGGTTAACTCGCGATGGACTCGGTCGATCAGCGAGCCCATTTTTCTCGCGTCGATGAAGAGTGTTTCGCCGCGGCGGTCGCGATAGCCCTTCGCCCGCTTGTCTCTGGTCAAAAACCACAGGCAGACCGGTATCTGCGTGCTGTAAAACAACTGGCCCGGCATCGCGACCATGCAATCGACCAGGTCGGCTTCAATGATCGCTTTGCGAATTTCTCCTTCGCCCGACTGGTTACTGCTCATGCTGCCGTTGGCCAGCACGAACCCGGCGGTGCCCGTTGGACTGAGGTGGTGTATGAAATGCTGCACCCACGCAAAGTTGGCGTTACCTTTGGGTGGCGTGCCGTATTTCCAGCGAACATCCTCGTCGTTGCGGTGCCAGTCCGAATCGTTGAATTGTGGACCCGCAACGATCACATCTGCACTCAATCGAGGATGTAAATCCGCGAGAAATGGATCAACAGCGTCGTTGCCGATATTGGCTTCAACGCCGAATATAGCGTGATGCATTTGGGCAAACCGTCTGGCAGTTGGGACGGAATCCTGTCCGAACAGCGACACATCATTCCGTCGCCCACCCTTCCGCTTCACGTACTCCGTCGCAAGCACAAGTCTGGGTCCTGACGAAAAAAACGCGATCGCCTGGCTGAGGGGCTGCCATTGAAACTATGAGCCAATCGACACAACGAGGCGTGTAGAACTGCCCGCCCTTCTTGCCTTCGGCACTGGCGAACTCGGACAGGAAGTATTCGTAGACGCGACCGAGGATGTCCTTCGAACGGTTCTCGGCATCGCCCAGCCCGATCGTGCCGATCAGGTCGATCAGCTCACCCAGCCGCTGCTTGTCCAGGTCGGCTCGGCCAAAGTTCTTCGGCAGTGAACCCTTGAGTTTGCGGTTGTCGCTTTCGATGGCAACCATCGCGTCGTCAACCAGCTTGCCGATCTCCGGCTGCTTCGCCTTGCTCTGAAGAAAGTCCCAGCGAGCCTCCTGCGGCACCCAGAAGACGTTCACCGCCAGGTACTCGTCCGGGTCTTCAGGATCGGAGCCTTCGTACTCGCCTTCTCCGGCGACCAGCTTCTGGTGCATCTCGTTGAATGCGTCGGAGATGTACTTCAGAAACATCAGCCCGAGCACCACATGCTTGTACTCGGCAGCGTCCATGTTGTTGCGGAGCTTGTCAGCCGCCAGCCACAGCTTGGCTTCAAACCCGAGATTCGCTGCCTGGTCAGCCTTCTTCCCGCTCGCCCGTTTTTTCGCCATACGTCACTTGCACCATCCAGAACCGTCGTGAACACGCCAACCAACTGCCGCGTTGATCGGTGCGTCAGTTCAGAACAGCGCATCCTGACACCAGTGAAGCTGGATTTGAAGGGAATGAGAATGGCAGACAGGTGCAGGCATCATTCAGCGACTGGGTGACAGGTCGGTCGAACTCGCTGGCAAACCATCGACTCAACTAACAGAAACGTTTGCCATCCACGTTGACAACTCGACGACGGCCTGCTTCCGCCTTAATGCGGCAGCCTGGTGTTCCATCGACTGATTGGCCTGTTCCATCGCCAGAACCGTTCCGACGGCAATAGAGGACCGCCTGACGTCTCCCGACGTCAGTGATGACGCGACCGTTCGAAGTGCCAGTGACCAATGTCACGCTTTCTCTCGAAATTACATTCGAATAGCCTCGGTGTCGTTGTGGAGCTTGCAGCCGGTGTCCGACGTTTGCCGTGCCGGCTGCTTGTCGTTGTCGTGCCGCGTCGCCGTTGCGTTGGTACCGGCGATCAGCCGGGCGAGTGCCGAATGCTTCATTGCGTCGTCCCTTCAGTTGGATCAAATCAGTGGTACGCGTCTTCGTTTGCCCGTTACTTCTGGAGCGGCTGGCAAGTTCAGTGGTACGTGCCCCTTCTTTAAGGGCACGTACTACTGCCAACCGCCTCAGTGGTACGGTGGTTCGTCAGTAGTACGAAGCTGGCGTACCACTGAAGGTTCAAGTCTGTTGGCAAGCCGATACTCCGTCGTGGGTTTGTTCTGATATGTTCCCGACCGAGAAATCAAGTCGCTTTTCTTTTTCATGACGCCGAGCAGCTTCTCAACACGCGGCAAACCCATGCCGGTTGTCTTTCGGATGGCCGAAACGCTGATCCACGTTTCGCTGTCTTCGTCAGTGATGCTGAGCGCGTCCCGAATCTTGCCGATACCTTCTTGATCCAGCTTCGATTGCTTCGTGACCTGCCGTGTTGCGAGCTTTGGGGCAACGTCGTTTGCGACGTGCCACCTCGGAAACTCCCAACGCAAGGTCACCGGTTCAATCGGTGGGAACGAACGCAAGGCCGCATCCAGCACGAAGTGATTCGGCTTCTCATGTTCCCGAAGCACAATGTGCGAGTCGGCCGCCCTTGCCATGCTGCTGGCACCGGAGCCGACATCTGTAACTCGTTTGTCGGCTTGATCGCCCTTAGTGCTGTGATGGATCAATGCCAACGCAGCTCCGGTTCGAGCGGCGTATGCGTCAACGCAATTTGCGAGTCGCGCCATCTCTGAGTTGCCATTCTCTGACACGCCTTCGGGAATCATCCGATACCACGCATCGATTACTATCAACGAGTACCAGTCGCGCGGCAGTGAATTGATCAATGGGCCGATTGAAAAAATGTCCTGGACGTCTCCGCGCAAACACTTCGCGTCGTACGAGTCGTGATAGTCGCTCGCAGAAAGCCCCATCGCGCGGGCAACGGACTTGATTCGAAATGCCAGAGTTCGGTCGTGCAGTTCGTTGTCGATCAACAGCACGCGGCCTTGGTTCGTATCAAATTGGCTGCACCATGCTTTGCCCGTCGCGACGCTCAACGCCAAGTCGTACGCCAGCCAGCTCTTTCCGATTTTCGTTGCCGAAATGATGTTGCCGGTCTCGCCACAACGAAGTAGCCCGTCGACAACGACAGGTGCCAACTCAGGATTTGAGTCGATCAAATCGGTAACGCGAACGATGCCGAAATCATTTCCGCCCGTTGCATCGTCGATCCTGTTGAGTTGCCGGCGAACGTTTGCAATCCGCTCATGAATTGACTGATCGGGTGCTTCGATCCGTTTTTGCAACGATTGAAGCTGTCGCTCCTGCCATGCTTCGATCGACTTCTTCGCGTAATAGTCGGCATGTGCGGCGTTGGGGACTAGGTCCAGGCAGGGCATCAATACGGCGGCAGCGTGATCTTGATCGTCACACACGCCGGCTTTAATCAGTTCGTGCGGCAATGTCACGGCATCAATCGGCTCGCCTCGCTCGAACATTTCCATGATGACGCGAAACACGTCATCTCCGCCGGGCAAGAAGTAGTCAGCCTTGATGCCCGACTTCAGAACATCGGCTAAGCAATTGTTATCGATGAGAATCGAGCCGATCACGCATTTTTCGAGGTGAGTCATCGTGACCACCGCCGATCGACTGGCCCCGCCTCGGCTTCGGGGTCTCTCGGTGGTCCCTCTAACGCTGACGATCCATTTCTGCGCGGCAGCATCGAGTTAGTCATCCGACAGCCCCAGTTCCTGGAGTCGACGGGCTGTGCGTTGGGATCGTGTGCGAGATTCCGAAGGCGTGTCCTCAGTCGAGCATTGTTCGTCTCGGGCTTGCGTAACAGCGTCAAAGAATCTTTGCAGGGCCTCGGATGACGTATAACGAGTCCCACCAAGGCAGACGGTTTCCAGTCGGACGCCTGCAATCCCTTTCGAGTGCCAGCGCCAGATCGTGCTGGGGGCTGCTGGACGTGAGTCTTTGGGCCGGGCCCTACGGGCCGCCTGACCAAACGTCAGAAGCTCTTCGTTGAGTGCATCGATTGCCATTGAAAACGCTCCGATCGAATGTTTTGAAATCGAACAGAGCTTCTCTTAATTGTGAATTCCACGGCGCGAAGTACATTCACCATTGGCTTGGGTGATCTTGGGTGGAATTGGGTGATTCCTGGGCTCGTCACCGAGTTTAGTCATGCTTTTTTATGTGAGCGGGGTTGACCAGATACAGTCCAACGCGAATGTGCCGGACCACGTCGTGATTCTTGTTTTTCCAGTTGTCCAACGTGTTTTGGCATATACCAAGTGCTTTCGCCGCTTCCTTTCGACCCATCCGTTTCCAACCCTTTGCCTCAAGCTCTTTCTCCGGGAATGCGTTCCTGGCCAATACCATGCACTCATGACAGAGCCAAGCTATCAATCTGAGAGTTCTGTGGGCCTGCTCAATTTCCTCTGCTCCAGGGTGCCGTCTGCGAGTTGCAAGAAACTCATTCGTCAGGTGGGCTTCGGCCTCGATTTCACTGGCCAGTTGACTCACAGCGAGGCACTCCATGACGAATTCATGAGAGCCTTCCGGAGCGCCAGCGTAGTTGGTCGACCCGCCGCCCCACGACCAGATCAGCGACTGTGAGAAGATCGCGACTGCTTCGTGGAGTGTGGGATAAGTTGCCGATCCAAACGAAGACACTGGGCTAACTGCCTCAAACAGACTTAGCGAATCCTCTATCACACCGCCCGCTTGAAACTGGGCCTTCATGAGCTCGAAGACCTTTTTCGAGATCTTCTTTTCACACGCCTCTATCGACGTCGACATACCACGGTCCCGTTCGTGATCGTGTCCCGTGAATCCAAAAGCGGGCGTGGGAAGTCGGACGGGACTGTGCCAACGTTTCGGGAGCTACCCTATCCCACGCCGCAGAAAGCTTATCCAAGTTTCTCCATCACAGCTCGAACCTGATCCAGTGACCGCTCCGCATAGACGAGCGTCACGTCTGGCGAACTGTGCCCGAGCGTATTCTGAGCCGCCTCAATTCCGAATTCGCGACGTATCTCGGTTGCCGCTGTGTGGCGTAGCTGGTTCGCGCTCCAGCAATTGGCCTCACGCCATGCTTTGGCCTGCTCTTTCAGCGTCTCACGCTGAGTAGCCGGAAGCCGCATCGAAACGTTTCGCAGTTCCTTGGGCATCCCGAATGCCCGCTCACAGGCCCGGCGAATGGCGGTTCCATAGCTCGTTGGTGTCGTATCGTTCTCGGGGCGACCACTGCGGCCTCGACTTCGGCTGGCGAGCGGCCTGGCTGGGCGTCATGGGTGACTTACAGTTGGCTCGCCGTTTCTCGTTCCACGCTTTGCGGGCGTCTGCTGGTGAAAAGAGATAGTCACTCAAATCAGGTCGAAGAAACTCACGAACGATCTTTTGCGCTTTTGGTCCCAGAACGATCACACGGTCTCGCCCATGATGCTCAGTCTTGTGGCTCTCCGGGCGGTATTCCCATTGTCGACCGGACGTGTTGAGATCCTGTCCCCGCATCAGCACGACCTCACCGGGACGCATTCCGGTCAGCCGCTGAAGCTGAATCATCGCCCAGACCTGACGGCTCACATACGTCTGAATCGCTTCCACCGCATCGTCGGAGACCGGGGTTACCGGAATGGATTCAACGACCGCACTTCGACCAGCACGCAGGCCGGAGACCGACTCAAGAGATGCCAGAACATCCGGCTGAACAAGCTCCTGGCTCACGCCCCACCGGAATGCACGTCGAATGCGATTGATCTGCTGATTGATGCTCTTCCGCCGCCATCCGGCAGCGATCATCCGGGCACGTGCTTCCTGCAGCTTCAGCGGGCCGAATTTCTCGACTCTCAGTTTCCCTGCGACCTTGACCAGAATTCGCAGAGCCGACCGAATGCTGGTGACTTCAGAAGTCTCGCTGCCGTTCTTTCGGTAGTGCTGGCACGCATGTTCGGAGTATTTGATGGCCAGCTCATCGATCGTCAGACCGAAGCTGTCGACGGACTTGCCAGCCAGCGTTGAATGACTTCCTCGTACCGATCTCGGACACCGTCAGGGATGTCACCGGGCTTAGCGGCACCGAGGTAGACCATCTTTCCGTCGAGTCGAACATAAGCCTGACCCACGGGCTTGTGAAAGCGGATTTGCGGAACTCTTGATCGTCGTGACATGGCAGTTTCTCCCCGAAAACGTGTAGTAACACGTGTAGTCAGGACTGAGATTCTGCACTGCCGATTCCGACAGGTAGTCGCAAGTTGTGACTCAGTAACGGTTTAGAAAAGTCGGGGCGACACGATTTGAACGTGCGACCTCCTGCTCCCAAAGCAGGCGCTCTACCAAGCTGAGCTACGCCCCGAATTTCTGTCTTCTCTGTTGCTGGTCCGCCTTCAGGTTTCGGAATCGACCGCTTTTGATCGGCGAATTCTGCTTCAATTGTGACGAGGTGGCGGGAGTCTAGAGAGCTTGCGTGAGACCGTCAATTCGGCTCGGTGCATGAATTCTGAAGTCGCGAGTTGCGGTTTCTGCCTGATTTACAGTTGTCTGAGCTTCATATTTTTCTTTCGCAGAGATTCTCGTTTTCGAATTCCAAACTGCCTCCGGGAACTGAAACCCGAAGTTGTGAGAATTCAATGTGGTTCAGCGCGCCTGATCAATACATGCGTCAACTGCGGGGACGGCCAAGCTTCCACATCTGCCTACCGTTTTCCCAGTTACCTGAAGCGACGAAGCCGCCATCAAAGAAAGAATCACGCAAAGGCGCGAAGACGCAAAGTTTTGAATCCAAATCTTCGCGCCCTTGCGTGAGATTCGAAAGCGCGCCCGGCGCGCATGTTTGATGACGTAAGAATCTAATATCGACGTATGACCGAAACCTGAGTCTCTGAATCAAAGAATCGTTCGTCGCGATCGAGTGGGACGACGACGGCGACTCGGACGGCGGTGTTGCCGCTCCAGTCTGAGTGCACGCCGGCTGTCAGATTCAGGACGTCGTATCGATTTTCGCGGTTGCCGATCAACGCGCCATTCAGGTTCGCGGTGTCGGCATCGTTGAGCGTTGTCGTGTAGTGAAGTTCGACGACCGATGCCAAACCGGTCAGGCCTTTGTCGTTTGCGGCCTGGTACCACCAGTAACCGGCTGACGCGTCCAGGTAG
>Ga0316208_1001081_pt1 | contig 27763 bp, 22 predicted proteins | sample 3monopyrite_MG_FD_204944 | JGI IMG/M metagenome (GOLD analysis project Ga0316208, IMG submission 204944) | Microbial mat bacterial communities from mineral coupon in-situ incubated in ocean water Damariscotta River, Maine, United States -... | ecosystem: Environmental > Aquatic > Marine >... | reverse complement strand
GGGAATTGTGACATTGCTTAGTTCCTGTTGAAGCGATAATGGGCAGTACATCGCAATCAAGTGATGATGCCAGGCTAATCGATATAAATAAATTCATTCGAGTTGAGCAGCACATGGCAAAGTGATGCCAGTGCGAGTAAGTCAGGGGATTTTGTATTTGTATTTGTATTTGTATTTGTATCTTTAACATTGGTGAAAAGAGTCTTCTGAGAATCGATATGCTGAAGCGAACTTTTGAATTCCGTTTCTGAAGGTTGGCGACTCAGAGAAAGTTGCCATGCTGTTTTGATGCGATTGGCAACCGGTGTTCCAGCCTGTTTAGCAACCCGTTTCGCCAATGCTCTACTTTGTTGATGGACGAAATCGTTATTCAAAAGTGCTAATGCCTGCGGTGCAACAGTTGTGATATCACGTTTCCCACATGGCAGCGTTGTCTCGGGGAAATCGAAGGCAGTCATTAACGGGACCAGAAGCGAACGTTGTGAAAAAATATAAATGCTACGGCGGTTCTGTTCCTCGGGAGCAGAGGCTTTCCAGGCACTTCCTTTTCGGGAAAGTCCTTCCAATGCTGCCGGGACAACCGAAGGGCGAAAACCGGGACCGCCCGCCTTCATGTTAAGACGCCCACTAACAGCCAGCATCGAATCTCGCAGTGCTTCTGCATCCAGACGACGGCGATTCGCTCTCCAAAGCAGACGGTTATTGAAATCACGTTCGCTATATTCTAAACCACGAGGATGCACTGAGGCCTGCCTGTATGTTTGAGACATAAGCATCATTTTATGGAGTCGCTTTGTCTTCCAGCCTCCTCGAATAAGTTCATCAGCAAGCCAGTCCAAAAGTTTTGGATGTGTTGGTTGATCGCCAGTAAAACCAAAGTTGTTGGGGGATCGAACAAGCCCGTAACCGAAATGGTGCTGCCAGATGCGATTCACGTAAACTCTTGCAGTGAGAGGGTTTTTCGGAGAGGCAATCCACTGGGCTAGTTGTAATCGTCGTTGTGAAGTGGTTGATTCTTCAGGAGGAGGAGAAATCGTCTGTTTCAGATTTGTTACCATTGAAAGTTGTGCAGGGGCAATAACTTTTCCGAGCCTTTTGGGGTCTCCCTTGATGAGCAAATGGAGCGGCGGTGGATCACGAGAACGGTCGGTCCAGCCAAATACATCATAACCAAGCTGCGTTTTATCGGGACCGCCAAGTAACTTGCCACTTCCCGGTGCAATAAACCCAGCCCAGAACGTACTTGCCATACGGTAGTAATCTTCTTGTTCGATCGGATCAAATTTATGCTCGTGGCATCGGGCGCATTTAACCGTCATTCCCAGGAAGGTGCTGCTGGTGACGTGAACCATATCTTCCAGTCGTTCGTATTGATACTCATGCTGATCGTTCGGCTCATCATTCCAGGTTCCCAGGCGAAGAAATCCGGTTGCGATCACATTATTTTCTGATCGATTCGGCAACTCATCACCAGCGAGTTGCTCGATGACGAAACGGTCATAAGATTTATCATTGTTGATCGATTCAATGACCCAATCTCGATATTTCCAGACGTTTGGCTTTACCTGATCACGTTCATAGCCACACGTGTCGGCATAGCGAGCCAGATCGAGCCAGTAACGCGCCCATCGTTCTCCAAAATGCAGCGAAGCGAGTAATTGATCAACCATTTTTTCGTAAGCAGCAGGAGAGTTATCCGCAAGAAATGATTCAATTTGTTTTGAGCTCGGAGGCAAACCGATAACATCAAAATAGACTCGACGGATAATTACTCTTTTGTCAGCTCGTGGTGCTGGTTCATACCCGTTTTCCTCAAGACGAGACAGAATAAAACGATCGATCGGATTGATAATCCACTCGGTATTTTTTACGGCTGGAATTTCAGGACGACTTACCGGTAACAGCGACCACCAGTCTCGCCCCGCATGAATGGATGTTGTTCGCTCGAAAAGGTCGAGAGTTCTATCTTTGGGCCAATAGGCTCCCTCTGCTATCCAGGTACGTAAGCGTTTAATTTCTTCATCGGGCAATGGTTGTTTTTGCCCTCTTTTTTCGGGTGGCATTTCGTGATCAAGAACCCGTTGTAATAAATCACTGCGATCCGGCTCCCCAGCTTCCAGGATCTTTCCGCTATCGCCCCCTTGATGCAATCCATCGCTGGTTGTTAAGTCCAACCCTCCCGATGCTTCTCGATGATTGTGACATTCAACACATCTTTGAATCAACACCGGAGCGATTTTCGATTCAAACGAAACCGATTGTTCATCATCCACGGCAACAGCCAACTTGGGCAGACAGGCGAGAATCAAAAGAGAGGCAACAGTTTGCAATGAATCACGTAAGAATCTATGAATAAATGCACTTTGCTTTTTCTGCATAACACGCTCCCGCATTTGAACTCCACATAATAAACAATTAAGTATTGAGGCTATTGTTAGTTTACGTGTGCTGTCAAGCCTTCTCAGAAGCATAATGAGTCTTTTTATCTGATGAAAGATGAAGCCCGCGGTGCCCCTTCCTGTTTTCGTTCCTTGACAATAAATAAAAGTTCTACAGACTATTGTTTGGTATAAGACAGTGATTCCCGGAAAATGAAATGGCAGTTTTATTTGGAGAAATTCTTTATGGATACTCATCGCTCATCATTAAATTGGATCGCGGAATTTGTCGCTATTTTTTGTGGAGTAAATTCTGTTTTCCTGCCGATTGTGCTGCGTGCCGGAGAACAAACAAGGCCCAATGTTGTTTTTATTCTTGCAGATGATCAGTCGTATCGAGACTTTGGTTTTATGGGGAATCACATTGTCCACACGCCAAACCTGGACAAGCTTGCTTGTCAATCGGCTCGGTATCCGAATGGGTATGTGCCGATGTCAGTTTGCCGTCCTTCATTGGCGACATTATTGACAGGACTCTATCCGCATCAGCATGGCATTCATTTTAATCACCCGCCGCCTGGACTTCGAGAGATGAGAAAGATGACTGCTCAGCAGTATCGCCAAACTCGTGCCAAGGCAGATTATCTGATACAGCAAGTCCCAACGATACCACGCATTCTGGCGAAACATGGTTATGTATGTTTGCAAACGGGCAAGCATTGGGAAGGCAATTTTCACGTTGCAGGGTTTACGCATGGGATGACGCTCGGCTTGCCCTCTGCGAAAAAAGATTCCGTTCTGGGAACCAGACAGCAGTTAAATGGTGAGTGGGTCGCTCACGGAAATGGTGACGCCGGGCTGACTATCGGACGCGAGACCATGCAGCCGATTTTCAATTTCATCGAACATCACGCCGGGCAGCGCCCGTTTTTCCTGTGGTACGCTCCCTTCCTGCCCCACACGCCTTTCGATGCCCCAGACCGCTTTCATAAAGTGTACCAAAATCGAAATGTCTCCAATCATCTGCTTCCCTATTATGCAGAAATCACACGCTTCGATGAGACAGTCGGTCGATTAATTGAGGTTCTGAAAAAGAAGCAATTGCTGGATCAAACGCTGATTATCTTTGCCAGCGACAACGGCTTTCGCCCGGACAAAAAAACAAAAACCCGCCAGAACAAGAGATCAAAACTGTCTGAATATGAAGATGGGTTACGAACACCCATTTTAATTCGCTGGGAAGGGCAGACAAAACCTGCTGAGCATGTGCAACTTATCCAAACTGTTGACCTGGTTCCAACGGTACTCCATGCGACAGGACTTGCCAACGAAATAACTCCCAGAATGAAAGGCATTAATTTGCTGCCCTGTGCATCGGGGAAAGAGCGTTTGAAAAATCGTCCTGCATTTGGGGCGATCTACCCGAATGATGCGCAAGTTTTCGGTAAGCCATCCATACATATTCGTGGAAGATGGGTTCGATCAGGAGATTTCAAACTGGTCGTTCCCGGCCCAGCCAGACCAGCCGTACCATTCAGTTTATTCAATTTGAAGCTTGACCCAAACGAGCAGACCAATTTAGCTCGTAGTCCAGTCGCAAAAAAATATGCTGCTAAGATCACCCACTTGAAAAAGTTGCTCGATCAGTGGTGGACCGCGAAAGATGATTGCGATGTGACCAGACACCCTGATGTCAATCCCGAGTGAAGGCAACCTCTATTCATTCAAAAACATCCTGTTGAACGGAGCGTAGACATGCTTGTCTGCCTGCAAGAGAGCGTGCTCAAGCGAGACAGACAGGAATGTCTGTACTCCTTTTGAATGAATACCGGCTCCCTGAATCTCTAAAAAACTTTGTGAACCAGCCATCGTTCACCGTGTCTTCGATGTCGTTAATTGATGTTACTTCTCCATCGGCGTTCTGGCGGCCCGGCAGGGTTGCGCTTTGCATGTTCCGTGAATGGTTTCTGAAAGAGTAGCATGAACTCTGGTTAGCTCAGTTGGTAGAGCATCAGACTCATAATCTGACTGTCACAGGTTCAACTCCTGTACCACTTGTTGGATGAAAATCCGGCAGCAAACACCACAGCGGCACTGGTTAATGTGCTGTACCACCTTATTGCCTGAAGGAGGCAGGCGTTTGATTGATCCGCTTGAGGGAGGCGCAAATGGATGAGTCTGAATGTTGTGAAAACAATGTGAGGAAGCACCTTTGTTGTCGTCCTTCCAAGCAACACGTTGTGACGCTATGCAGTGCATGGATACCGGGTTCGTTCTTTATTGATAGAGGTTAATGGCTGTTGAGAGATTCGTCTGAGCGGAATTCTTCGGAACTTCGTGCAGGAAATCTCGATACAAAAATTAGCTGAAACCGATCAAGACGTCCCCTCAAATGCACTCCGCGATTCACTCGTGTGATCGAGCAAACGATCTGCCTTTGGACGGTGTTTGTGAACAAAATAAATTGTAGGTCAGGCTTTCCAGCCTGACATCAAGACAGACAAACTTTTCGAGAAAAAAGTCCGTTCGCTGGTAAATCAAAAAGTGAGTTTTATGGAAACCGCCTTTGCCAGGCTGGAAAGCCGAACCTACTGCGGTTCCGGATACGCTGAGTTAAATATAGGAAAAGAAATGGGGAATTCCCCGAGGAGGTGAAAGATGGTTCTGTTAAAACGATATAAAATTCGCAGCTACGAAGTTGGCTTGCTGTTCAAAGAGGGCGAGTTCCGGGAACTTCTGGAAACCGGTACGCATTGGCGATTTGATCCGCTTGGTAAATTGCAGGTCGAAATCGTTTCACAGCGTGATCCGTGGTTGGCTCACGAAAAGCTCGATTTGATTGTCAATTCGGGAGCACTCAAAGACCGCGCCGTCGTTCTGGATTTGACCGATGAGCAGCGTGCATTGGTGTGGATCGAAAATCGATTCAGTCATATTCTGCCACCCGGTTTGCACGCCTTCTGGACTGGTCAGAAAGATGTTCGCACCGAAATTGTCGATATCAAATCGGTTCGGTTTGAGCACGAAAACCTCAAGAGCATTGCACGTTCAGTTCGGGTCGATACGTTACTCGATATTTGCCAGATCGGGCGTGACCATACTGGTGTGTTGTTTATCGATGGGCAATACATCAAGACACTCGCACCAGGACAGTACGCTTTCTGGAAAGGTCAGTCGGTGGCTCGTATTGTTGAAATCGATTTGCGGGAAACAATGGTCGATGTGGGCGGTCAGGATATCATCACCGCTGATAAAGTGACGCTTCGCTTAAATGCGGTCGTTACTTATCAAGTTGAAGATGCCCGTGTCACGGTCAGCCGTACCGATGATGTTCGGCAGGCGTTGTACCGAGAAACTCAACTCGTTTTGCGAGCAGTCATCGGTTCGCGCGATCTCGATACCTTTCTCAACGACAAGGAAGCGGTCGCGAAAGAAATTGAAGAGAACGTTCTTCGTCGAGCCAAAGACCTGGGTCTGAAAATCGCTTCGGTCGGAATTCGAGATGTGATTCTGCCTGGCGAGATGAAAGATTTGATGAACCGGGTCACGGAAGCAAAAAAAGTTGCCGAAGCGAATTTAATTTCGCGTCGTGAAGAAACCGCTGCCATGCGGTCGCAAGCCAATACGGCTAAACTGCTGGCAGATAACCCGGTTCTCATGCGACTGCGGGAACTGGAGGTGCTGGAAAAGATTGCTGCCAACGGAAAACTCAATATCGTCCTGGGCGAAAAAGGGTTGACCGAAAAAGTAGTGAATCTTCTGTAACTTGATCGCAGAAATGCGGATGACCTCTGGATTGAATATTCGATCCAGAGGCTTTTTTTATTCATTGAGAATGAGTTGAACCCGACGCTGCCAAAGTCTACGATCAGTCGCGGAATGCTTCGTGACATTTATCGCAGGCGTGGTTGCCGGCTTTGTAATGAATTTCTATCTGCTTGCGATCTTTGGCTCCAATCGCTTTGACCAATTTCTTCATCGCTTCAAGGTATTCGTGGGAATACCTGTCCCATTCTTTTTCCTGATCTTCTTCTTCCACATAATTATGGTCAGCGAGCATCGCCAGGCCGAGGATCGCATTGGTTGAAGCGTTCAATTTTTCTTTCAGGCGACCACGCGGCTTGCGAAGTGAGCGAGACAGACCGCCGTTGCGATCTTCCATTTCTTCCATCATCGAATACATATCGACCAATTCGTCCCAGGGGTGAATTTCGTCGTGGGCACCAGTTGATTTTCCCTTCCATGCCGCCTGAGCAATTTCCAGAACGGCTTTGGCTTCTTTGTGATCGGCGGCCTCCTGCAATTCGATTCCTGCATCGCGAAGCGCGGGGCCGGCACAGGTTGATTTCTTTCGATCCGGGTGTTCAATCAACGCTTGTGAAGCACATGCAATCACGCCGCCCGCTTGTGCAATATCTTCTTGATTTTCATCGAATTCTTCGGGATCCTCGAGCAGTTCACTCACTTTTTCCAACTGGCTTTCCAGCTCAGCGGTAATCAATTCCATGGTCGCGACTTGTTCAACAGGAATCGGCGATTTAGCTTGTAATTGTGACGCGATTAAAATGGGAACAAGCAGGATAAAAGCAGATAACATTCGACGCATGGATTCTCTCCGTATTACTAACGGTAAAAATTTGCGAACGGCTCGCAAATTATAAAATAATGTCATTTTGGCTACGGCGGTCAGAACAGAACAGCCGTGCTGGGAATGTTTAAGGTGTCGTTCAAAGATGGTAATAGTGCCATGAAGCAGCTTGCGATATTATCCACTTTTTGTTCATCGAAATCAACCAGATTGCATTTTCAATTTCAGCGAAAGTATCCCTGCCAGGGGAATAGCTTTGATTTTTTCAGGATGTTTGCAACTTGATGGATGATTTCATCGGGAATGAACGAGCCTGCATGCAGTTTTGGTGGCGGTGTCGATTCTGCTTCTGGTCCCCAGGCCATGAAGTGATCAATCGCTTTGTTGGCGTTGGCAAACGCATTGCCATCGGGAAGGGAGGCGACCAACTCGAACGTTTGATTAACAGCCGAGCTTAACTGAGCAGAAACTTTTTGAGCTTCTTCAATATTCCCCGCTTCCAACAGGTTGATGATTCTTCTAAGTGGTTCTGGAAAACTGTTTGCGGTACTTAATAATAATCCGCGATAAGGGCCGCCCGTTTCATGCAACCAATCTGCATAATTTCCTTCTGCTCCACGCACAAGAAACAACCGGCTGGTTGCATGAATTGCCTTGGCGACTTTATCTTCACCGCTGGAATCTTTCAGAAGTTGCAGGTTTGGATAATCTTCCGCCAGCTTAGTCACAAGCTCTGCAGTCATTTCGTTTTCGGTAATTTGAGGCAACTGATAAACAGCGATTGGAAGCCCAAGTTCCAAAACAGATCGCATTGCCGTTTCCATTGCTGCTTCAGAAAGATCACGCCCTGTTGGCGGACAAATCACAAACCCGCAAACATGGCAAGCCTGCATCGCCTGTAAAGAATCTTGTTTGCCGGAAAATGATTTGAGCTGTTCGAGCATCTGTTCGATACAAGCCAGCGTCGTTGCAGCATCACTCTTCAAGGCACCCAGCAGTAATTGTGAATTTAATTTCTGTGCCAGATCGAGCGATAAAGTCAGAACAGTATCGATTTCAGCATCGCTCATTTCCCAGGCATCTCCCGTAGAACCGGGAACGAGAAACGCATTCACGTACGGCTGCATAAACTGCCAATGTGCAGTAATGCGTTCGATGTCTATTTCGCCATTCGTTTTGTAATGCGTTAACGGAGGACACCACAGGCGTGGGAATTGCGGGGGAGCAGATTGCGTCATAGATGTCCTCATCAATTTGGCATTAAAAAGTGTTCAAAGAATGCATAGATAACTTCGTTTGATTCTTTCGTGGGGCCATGTTTGGGGCGGTTGGTCATGCCGACACGATTTTTGTAGCCCAGCAATTGATTGACTGCTACTGAATGATTCAGTGCCTCCCATCGCTGAGGCGGATCTTCGGAACCACCCGAAACCAAAAAGGGACGTGGTGCCATCAACGCATGCAGTTCGTGCAGGTTTCGATTTTGCTTCATCAGTTTGGGATACAAGCCGTACGCCGGGTTTTCTTTGGTGATTAAGCCACGTTTTCGCCACGGCTTGGGGTGATATCCAAGATACCACGGCTCCCAATAATTGATCGAACCGCGATCATTTTGGAAGACGATGCCGGGATCGGACCAGGCCGCACAGGCGAATTTATCGAACAGGCAGGATGAAAACATCGCCCACTTCCCGCCGAAAGAATGCCCCACGATACCGATGCGGGTTTTATCAACTTGTTTATGATTTGATAAAGCATACCAGGCGTTGGCAGACGCACAGGCAAGCATCGAAAGCGGCTGCACTTTCGCGTTTTCAATACTGGGATAATACAGTGAATAAGTTTTCGCTGCGGTTGCTTCGGTTGTGCCCAGTGAAAGGGTGACAAAGCCCCGCTTGGCGAGTTGATACGCATAATCTCGAAGTGGACTCCCCAATCCGATCCCTGTTTCAGGTTCATAATAAACGCAAATGACAGCCGGCATCGGTTTACTACCTTGAGGAACAAGAAGGTAGCCGGTTGTCTGCTGACCGGGAATCCACTCAAAACGGATTCGATGCTGCGTGAAGTTTTCCCGCTGAGTCGTTTCCAAGATTTCCAACTTCTGTGTCGTATTCAATTCAGGCCATTGCCCCAGCATGGATTGCCAGTCGGCAAGAATTTCACGACGTCTCTGCTTCCACTGGGCCGCGGTTTTGACGGGTGTGCCATCATTGAAAATGAGTGGTGATCGATAATTGCCGTATTTATTTTCCCACTGTTTCGCAGGAGAAAAATAAGGCGATATTTTATTCCAGGCTTGTTGCGATTCTTTTTCTTCACAGAAAGAAATCTCTGGAGCCAGGCCGATCAACAAGCCGGTGCCGAGTAACATTATTTTCGGTAACACTGTTTGAAACATCACGCAAATCCTCTTAATTAACGACATTCACAGGCTCTTCGCCGCGCAAAACTCGCAGGCAGTTTTCGCTCCCTTTTACTCGCATATCTTCCAGCCCCTGTTCGCAGTAGAAAGCAGAGTGCGGATTGATAATGACGCGATCATAAGCGGGATGCGAAGGATCTCGCCAGGCGGCAATAAGCGGGTTATCTGCCTCTGGCGGTTCGATGAGCAAAACATCAATACCTGCTCCAGCCAGATGTCCGGAATCAATCGCGTTCAAAACCGTTTGCGGCATTAACAATCCGCCCCGCGCGGTGTTAACAAGATAACCGCCAGCCGGCATCTTTGAAAGAAGTTTATCATCGACAATGTTGCTGGTTTCGTCTGTTAATGGACAATGCAAACTGAGTACGTAAGCATTCTGCACAAGTTCATCGAGCGAATTGGCCCGCTTAATGCCGAGTGCTTTATCAACCCCTTGAGGCAGGTACGGATCGTAAAACAGAACACGAAAGCCGAGAGCCTTGGCTCGCAACGCGGTCGCGGTGCCGATGCGTCCCAGCCCGATAATTGCAAATGTTTTGTCTCGCAAACGGTGTAACGGCGAAAGTTGCGAGTAAGACCATTCACCTTGCTCACGTTGCAATCGGTTATTCATAAAGTGGATGCCTCGTGTCAACGAGAGCATCATTCCAATAGCAGAGTCTGCAACTTCTTCAGTGCCATAGTCGGGAACATTGGCAAGCGGTATCCCCATTTCCCGGGCGACCTGGCCATCAACATTATCGTAGCCGACCCCGCAACGAACAATTAACTTGCATTGTTTAAGAGAACGGATCGTTTTCGCAGAAAGGGAAATCGCATGATAAACCATAATCGCGGCTGCGCGATCAACAACATCGCCAAGTTGCGATTCATCGGTCGCTTCCACCGCAACAACTTCAGCAACATCGCCCAGAATTTTTCGTTCGTAATCTAATGGCTCTGAAATAAAATCGGTCACAACAACCAAGGGGCGCTCTGGCATCGAACAAAATTCCTGTTACAGCAGATGAGGGAAAAGAAGAAGGAAAAACTAAAAGAGAGAATATCTTTATAACCGTGGCAAGATTATACTTCAAGCAGCCCTGTATTGTTTAACGGCAAGCCGAAGGCGACTGCGTGAATCTGGTAAAGAAAGCGGGTAGCCCGACCACTTTTAGCGGTTGGGTGCCGCCAGGCACAAGATGGATACGCCAGGCACGTTCCATTTCAATTGTGCATCCAATGAAGAAGGAACCCGCATGGCGCGAACATCTTGTTGCTACGCAACCCAACCGCCAAAAGCGGTCGGGCTACCCCGCTTCACGACGGATATAAACGCGAAATAAACGGTTCCTGACACCTTTTCTGCCGAAAACAGAATAACGGTGTGCACAGCGTACCCTACAATTTATTTTTCTTCGAGCGGGGTTACTTTGGCAATTTCTTTCTGGTCGGTATCATCGACATCGACGCTATCCCAGAAGGCGACGAAAAAGAGTAGGGTGATTGCTCCCGCCATGGCAGCGGGAACCCACCAGAAGGCTTGCCATTGGGCCATGGTTTCTGAAAGCAATTTGGCATCGACCTTGGGTAAATCGACAGAGAACATTTTCGCCATCGATTGCATGTATGAGAGTTGTTCTTCGGGACGCGCGGCCTTAATGGCATTGGTTAATTCTGTATATTTTGTGACGGTTGCATCTTTTTGAGCGAACGCAACCCAGTATCCAAAGTACATGCCAACGCCTTGCGTGAAGAAGACGAGCATCGACTGAGCCTGACCGCGAACTTCTTTGGGGGCTTTTTTATCGGTGTAGATAAAACCGGTGACGAAGAAGAAGTCGTAACAGATTCCGTGAAGAATGATGGAGAGGAAGATCATCCAGGCGATTTGGTTCGGTGCACCGACTGCAAACAACGCATAGCGTGTGACCCAGGCCAGCATCCCGATTAAAATCATATTCTTCACTCCGAGTTTTCGGAAGAAAAACGGAATCAACAGCATGAAGAATATTTCAGACATCTGCCCCAAAGCCATCGAAGAAGCAGGTTGTTCAAAGCCAACATTAGAAATATATTGAGCGGTAATGCCGTAGTAATAGGCCAGGGGGATACAGATTAAAGTAGAGCAGAGGACAAAGATTGCAAAGGGGGGGCTCTTGAGTAGCTTGATGGCGTCAAACATTAACAGGGTTCGTAAATCGAGCGGTTTTCCTTTTGCAGGTGGCGGTGTGTGAGGGAGAGTAAATGAATATAAACCAAAGACAAATGATGCGATTCCAGCTACCCAGAAAATATTCGGACTATCTGACCAACCCATAAAGCCGATGAATAAGCCGGCAGCAATCCAGCCGATTGTTCCCCAGACACGAATTTTGGGGAAGTCGGTCTGGCTGGGAATATTGCTGAATGCGATTGTGTTGCTTAAACCCAAAGTCGGCATGTAACAAACCATGTGACCGATAAACAGGCTGACGACCATCGTCATGTTACCCTCGATCAGATAATGCGGGACCAGACACATGATGCCGCCAGCGAGCAGCATAAGGACCCCCATCACTTTTTCTGAAGAGAAAAATCGATCTGCAATAAGCCCTAAAAATAATGGGGCAAAGATCGCGGCTAGCGGGGCACTTCCAAAAGCCTGTCCAATATAAGCTCCATCTGCACCGTAAGCTCCCATACATTGACCAAGGGTGACAAACCAGGCTCCCCAGACGAAGAACTGGATGAACATCATGATCGAAAGTTTGGTGACAATCCCCTCGCCAGCCGTTTGGGTCGATGAACTCATGTTGGGTGCGTCTTTCTGTTGAAAATCAGTCAGATATCTGAGGAAATCTGTATTGGAAGTGTTTATCGGAAGGTTCCAATGTATTCTCCCCGGCGATCAATGTCCAGAGTCTGCCGATTTGATTCCCTGATGAAACCGGAAACCCTGCTGCATTTGGTCGCACCTGCGAATTGTGAGTCGCTTTGAACTCGCAACAACGAAACAGATTGATTATCTTTTGCGAAGGAAACGTAGGTTAGGCTTTCCAGCCTGACAAAAGAGGGTCCCGAGTGAATCACCTCCTCCTTGATTCAGTGGCGGAGGTCGTATTCAATCAGAGTTTTTGTCTGTCGTTGTGTCAGGCTGGAAAGCCTAACCTACGAAATTTCCTGCTCCTAATTATGCAGGATTTCAGTAATAAAAACGATCATCCAGATATTCAAATAAAGGTTTCACCATGTACCATCGCATCTACAATTTTTCAGCCGGTCCTGCGACTCTTCCTGTCGAAGTTCTTGAAGAGGCGGCTCACAATATGCTTTCCCTGGGCGATACCGGCATCGGCATTCTTGAACATTCGCATCGTGGGAAAGCGTTTGTTGAAGTGGCTGAGCAGGCCGAAGCGGATTGCAGAAAACTGGCGAACATTTCTGATGATTACGCCGTGCTGTTTTTGCAGGGGGGAGCATCGACACAGTTTTGTATGATTCCGATGAATCTGCTCCCCGAAGGGAAAACGGCTGATTATCTGGTGACCGGTTCCTGGTCGAAAAAAGCGATTAAAGAAGCAAAAATCCTCGGCAATGCCCACGTCGCTTCCAGCAGTGAGGATCGCAACTTCTGCTACATCCCCAAAGAACACACCTTTAGCGATTCGCCTGCGTATGTGCATATGACATCTAACAACACAATCTTCGGCACACAATTTTCTGAAGAGCCTGAAGTTCCTGATGGTGCGCCGCTAATTTGCGATGCGAGCAGCGATATTTTTTCGCGTCCGCTTGATATCAACAAGTACGGCATCGTTTACGCCGGGGCTCAGAAAAATCTTGGACCCAGCGGGATGGCGTTGGTTATCATCCGCAAAGATTTAATCGAGCAAGGTCCAGAAACGCTGCCTTCGATGCTACAATATCGCATTCACGAAAAAGCAGGTTCGATGTACAACACGCCGCCCACGTTCGGAATTTATATGATGGGACTCGTCTTCAAATGGATTTTGAAACAGGGCGGACTCGAAGGGATCGGCAATCACAATGATAAGAAAGTGGCACCGCTTTACAATTTCCTCGATAACAGTTCGCTGTTCAAGGCAACTGCCGATGCAGACAGTCGTTCGCAGATGAATGTCACTTTTGTCACGGGCGATGCAGACCTGGATGCAAAATTCATTGCAGAATCGAAAGCAGAAGGTTTTGATGGCCTCAAAGGTCACCGCAGCGTCGGCGGCATGAGAGCCAGCATTTACAACGCCTTCCCCGCAGAAGGAATCAACGATTTAGTCCGCTTCCTGCAAAACTTCGAAACGCAAAACGGTTGATGTGAAATGGCTGGGGCGCTGTTACGAATTATTCGAGACCGGGTAGCACAACCGGGTAGCACAGACAATCCCGTTCAGGGTTGTCTGTGTTGCGTAGCAACCGAGAAATTTAATTTCAGGCAATGCCTACTTTGATTCTCAAACTTTCATTCAATGCCTCGGGTGCCTGAGGTACCCTACGTCAAAGATGAATAGTTACGATTATTATCAGTTTCATCAGAATGAGAAGCTGCCATTTGTTTTATGTCAACCTCCATCGAGAGTTTAATAGATGGCGCATTTGTTTCTGGGTTCACAGGAAGTTGCTCAGCAGCAATTTCTAATAATCTCATTTGATTGAGCAAGGTTTCACCAAAAGCCTCGGCGACCCCTTTTGCGATTTTTTCATCTTGTCGAGCAAGACTGGCCAGGTGAGATAACTCCCGGTGAATTGCAAAAGAGAGTCGCTTGATTCTATCGAACGCTGTTTCATTTCGTTTAGTAAATTGCAGAGTAATTTCACAATCGGTTGCTTTTGCATAAGCTCGAATTTCTTCTATGCAAATGGCATCATCAAGACCATTTTCAAGTTTAGATATTTTTGCCTGCTTGCATCCTAGCACCTCAGCAATATCCGATTGAGTCACTCCTTTTTCATTTCGCATCGTACCTAAAAGGTTCACAAGTTGGCGATTTTCAATTTGCCGCTGCAAATCGTCTGTAAATTGCGGATCATCATCGCCCAAAATATCGCGAGCCAAATCAACGGCATTTGCATATCTTTTGCTCTTTTCTTTACTGCTCATTCTATTCCCCTTCGTCAGATTGATTCCGACCATGCAGAAGTCGGTTAACGAACCGTTTACAAGCCTCGATATCTCTTTCCTGTTCGTCTTTGCCACTAATTAAGATCAAGTACAATGTTTCTGTTACTTCATCTGGGTATCCGTATAAGCGAGTTTCTTTTTTATGTGCGCCCGGTCCATTCTGGTCAAATGCTTTGATACCAAGTGGCTCATGATGAAGAAATCCACGTTCAATTTGCTGAGGCTTTAAGCCAGAGTTTAATGCGTTCAAATAGGAGTTTGTATTACTGATCGCATTTAGAGATTCAGACCGGTGGGCTTTGGCAAACTTTTTAAGTGAACGGGCGAATCCATCAACATATTCAATTTCCCACACAGATTTATTTCCTTGTGGAATTATACCGACTGCCAGGACTCTTCACGAATACTATCTTATTCCACAGGGGAATATACATCAAGCGGCGATTGTCAGAAATGACTGTCAAAGCCGGTTTTAGAAAAGACCAGACTTTACAACTCCTGTAACCGGGTCATTACTGACCCGGCTCGCCTGAAACTTATTTGGTTCTGATTACGCCGGGTTAGAATTTGCTGAATTCAATCCTTCTTCAGAATGACGCCAACGACTTCTGTTTTGTAATCGGTGTAGGTGCGATAGGTGCCGCGGTACCAGAGTAGCATTGTCTGTTTCTTATTCCATTTTGGTACGATGGGGCGTAAGTTATCGACGGTCGAATTGCTGGTGATGGCGGTCCATCGGAAATTTTTTCCGCCGTCGTTGGTAACACCTTGAAAAATTTCGTAGTGCCGTTTGCTGTCCGCATTGCTGATCAGGGCTTTGCCTGTTACCGGGTCTGCATCGGTGGAGATAAAAACCTGATTCAGGTCATCGGGGTTCAGGCAGATGTTGCCGGTGTAATCGTATTCGACAGGATAAAGACGGGTTCCTGCATGGGCGATTTCCTGGTCGTTCCATTTTTTGCCATCCCACCAGGCGTATCGGTAACGCAGGTCGTTGCCGTATTCTTTTATTGTTTGCCCCGCTGAATTTTTTCTGACCGTACAAACGGCATACGCTTGACCATCCTCACTTAAATGTAAATCGCTCGTCCAGCCGATGTTGTTGGAATCACCTCGAAAAATAAGCGTTCCCTCTCCCGGATTATTCAGTCCTTTTGCAAGCGGACCAATGACTGATCCATCACTGCGATACAACATTTTGTTACGGTAATAAATGTGGTAAATATTGTTATTGAAGTTACGAGGGTGGGCATCGGTGTAGAGCAGGTGAATTGTCTCTTTGCCGTTGGAAGCGTACTTCACGTAGGGGCGATGTTTGAATGAGGATGGGAAATTGATAACGATGTTTCCCGTATTCCAGTTTTCTCCCTGATCATCAGAGAAAGCATAAGATGGTTTGTTTGAACCGTTCAATCCTCGAAAGAAATTGTAAACCCGTCCGTTCCCTGCGTTTTCTTTTTGCAGGTAATGTAAATTCGAATAAGTGATGTGAGACGTTTTCGACGGGACAAAATCTTTTACCGGCGTCCACTTTGTCAAGTTATCCTGCTGGCTGATTCGATAGTAAAATTTATTTTCCGGTCCGTGCTTCGAATAGACAGCCAGGACTCTCCCATCGGGAATCGCCAACAAGCCCGGCACGTTATGGTCATCCGGCTGCAATCGATCATGTAATTCAATCTGCACGCTCTTCTTTGTTTTGAGGTCAAACAATGTCAGATTGATATCGCCCTGCCTTGTTTGGTCCTGCTTCCCGCAAGCGACCGAACCAACCAGCAGTTTTCCCTGATGAATAATCGCTCGCTCGTCTTGATACCAGCACCAGGCTCCGTCATCGGTCAGACGAAACAAGCCTTCCGGTTCAGAAGCCCGTCCTGTTACCGAAGCTGCGGCGACCAAAACAATAGCCAACAAGAGCGGAGAATAACTTTTCATTGTTTCACCTTTCATTAGAACCTTATAGGGTATCTAACCTACTTTTTACCAATTTCGTTCCGGCGATGTCGAGTTTAAGGTTTGAACTTCGTTTTAACGTTGGATTATACTAAATAAAGATGGTTTTGTTTAGTTACAATATGAAGACGATTATAGAAAATTGGTCGTTCGGCCCACTTGCGCAGTCCCCTTTGGCTTGCTGTTAAGCGAATTATCTGTGACCATGCAGAGCCTAATTATTGTTTGCGTGATGCTTCCCAACCGAAAATGAGGTTACAATGCGATATAATTTTATGCTGCTGTTTGCTTTTTGTTTGGTGTCTATCGTTGTGTCTGATGCCTGTGATGCCCAGCAGCGATTCGCGCGTCAACAGCCAACGGTCCCGGCTGGTTGGACGGAGAAGCCGTTTATTGAAACGGTTCGTGAGCCATCACTGACGAAACAAGAGCGTAAGCGGGGCTACCTGCTTTTCCAGCGAGCGATTACCGAACCTGTTTACGCCAATACGCATCCGCGTGCTGATGAACGGATTACCTCATTGAGTGCGTTTGCGACCGCGGGAGAATTCGAGCCGGTGACGCTCAGTTTGTATCCAACTGGTGCATTGAAGAATCTATCTGTTCGTTGTTCCGATCTTACTTCGGGAAGCAATCGTATTGCGGCTTCGCAAATTGATGTCCGCCTGCTGACTTACTGGAATACAGGTTATCCTCGTTACGCCTCGCGCGAAACGTACCGCCGGGTTCCCGAATTTCTAGAGTCCGTTACGGCTCACAGTTCCCCTGCAAAAGAATGTCAGCGATGGTGGTTGACGATCCATGTGCCGGAAGATGCAAAAAAGGGGCTGTACCAGGGGACGGTTACGGTGCAGGAAGAGGAAAATAGTAAACCGGTCAAAATTCCGCTTTCATTTCGAGTCCTCGGGTTTCGTCTCAAGCAAGATCCTCGCAAGCATCTTTCCGCCTATTATTATCCTCGCAATCGTACGATGTTTGCAGGAAAGGATGAAGCGTTTATCGATCAAGCAACTGCGAACGAATTTCGTTCGATGAAAGAGCATGGCCTGGATATGCTCCCTACATTTTATCTGCAATACGACAATACAGAAAAGAAAATTTATATCCAGCATGAAACAGAAATTGACCGTCTGCTTGCAGCCGGTTTGCAAGGGCCATTACCTCTGTTGGGAGGGAATGCGATTGCGAGAATTTATTCCCAACTGACACCGGGTGGCAAGCGAGCAAGCCACTGGGATATTAGCAAAATGCCCCCTGAAGAATTCTATGAACAATTGAAAACGGAATTCATCCAGTTAAAAAAAGAGTGCAAGAAACGCGGTTGGCCGGAAATAATTTGTTGTCCGCTGGATGAAGTATCTGCTGCTAAAAGTGAGTTCGGCTCAAAGGTTTACAAGGCTGTTCACGATGCCGGCGTGCGAACTTACGCCACAAAAAATCCGCGGGCAACCGATGCGGTTGCGTATCAACCGTATGTCGATATCTGGTGTTCTCAGCCGTATGCCACACCTTATGAAAAAGCGATTTCAGACAAAAATCACGAATACTGGAGCTATCCGAATCATAACGCGGGAGAACGAAAAAACCGCAAAGTGATGTGTAAGGGAGGCCGCATGACTTACGGCTTCGGCTTTTGGCGAAGCGGTTACACAACCCTCATTCCCTGGCATTGGGCCTGGACGATGGCTCCGGATCCGTTTGATTATCTTCGTTCTAAACAATCCGGTTGCGGGCAACGAATTGGTGACGATGGCGAAGTGATTCCCGCGGTTTACTGGGAATGTTTTCGCGAAGGGTATGACGATGCCCGCTACATTTTCACGTTGCAGCAAGCCGCCTGGGAGCGAGTTGATTCACCAGATGCGAACTGCAAAAAACTGGTAAAACAGGCACGTGAAATGTTGCAGGAAACATGGGAGGCGATAGAAGTGCAGGAGCGGTATCTTGCCGATCAAATGTGGCCTTCGGATGAATTCAACGCCAGACGCTGGCGCATGGCGGTGCTTATCGAGAAACTTTCAAAATTTCCTGCCACGCGAAAAGGAGTTGCCCCCAGTGTCTATCTGGAAAACACTCAGCAATCCGAACCGGTTGAAAAGAGTGTGATCGAGCAGGCAGCCAGGTTGGACAATCTTGAATCGTTCGATCTGGAAGAAGAACTTAAACAATGGAAAGCGGAAACACCGGAATCATCTCTTGAATACCAAAGCGAGAAAAACATTTTGAAGTGGACGGTCAATGTTGATCATCACGCAGGAGGGCAGGCTGATGGAAAATACAATGTTGGCTGGCCTCGTTTCAGACGCACGTTCAAAAAAAATGTGATCGATATGACTGCATACGATTTTCTGGAAGTTCAAGTTCAGGTTGATTCGAACCGTGACGAAGTGCAGGACGATGTGACCAAGTTTGGTCTGTCGCTTTCATCACACGGTGTTCGCAGACTCTACGAAACTCGGCGAGATTTGGGAGATCGCCAGCGGGAAAAGATTCAACTTCTGTTTCCCATTGCTGAAATGATCCGTGAAAGTGATCAAGGAGTTGAGCCTTGGAAATCGCTTGCTTACCTGCAATTTTTCATTGCAGAAGCAGACTACCCGCATGGCTGCAAGCTTCAATTCGAGATAGAGAGCATCAAGTTGTTGCGGTTCAAATCGCCCATGTTTTCGCAAGTCGATATTCCGAAATATGTGATGCTTCCTCGAAAAACGCTGGCGATTCCCTTTGAAGTGATGGGAACACGTTCGGTAAGAAAAGGGAGTCATACAATCACCGCGATACTGACCGACAAACTTGGAAAATTCGTCACCTACCAAAAGTTGGATCTTGCCACGAATCGTTTATTCGTTCTCGATACTTCAAAGCTGACTCCCGGCGAGTATCGATTGAATATGACCATCAAAACAAAAAGTGGAAAAAGCTGTTCGCAGTCATCAAAAACAATCATCGCAATTAACGGACCGACAATCGCCGTTTCGCAATGAGCGGTCGACAGGGCTGAGAGGCAGATGTGTCAATCAGGGGTCATAGAAACAGCCAAAACCATGTGAATTGACCACCAATTGCTTGCCTGGCGGTGTTTATTATGTATTATCCACAATAGATCGGGTGGGGTTTCAGCATTGTTAATGTCGAAGTTATGATCTATGAGTTCGGCCTTATTTTTCTGTTTACTGCCTATTTGTCAAGAAAATCAGTGCTTTTATTAAATGTGCGACGTGAATAACAATACTCAGCTTCCTGACTACGACAGGCCTCCTGTCGTAGAAGTCATATTGGGCGTGCAGTTTGAGCATCTTCCTAAATTTAAGAACGCTCATTTGGGTTCATTCTGGAATTCGCTCGACAATGACAAATGGTGCATTATCGAAGACGCTCCGTTTCTCCCGCCGCAGTTCGAGCGGTTTGAGGATACAGCACAGTGGCATGATGGTCTTCAGTTGCGATTAAAGCGGGAGGCTGCGTGTCGCTTGCAAATAAGAAATAGCCTCCAGGACCGTATGATTCAGGTTCAGAATAGCAGATTTCATTTCAATTGGCTCGGCAAGTCCGGAGGAAAATACATCCGTTATCAGGAAGTGTTTAAAGAATTTGATTCATCACTAGAGCAGTTTAGGCACTTTCTAAGGGAAGGAGATATTGGAGACATTCAGCCAAACCAGTGGGAGATTACTTACGTGAACCACATTCCATGCGGAAGTGTCTGGAGTAACCCCGAAGACTGGGGATTTTTCAAGCTGATTAGGCCGCCTGACATTTCAGAGGAGCTAGCCGTAAGTGAGAGCTTTGAAGGTAATTGGCACTTTGTGATTCCACCTCAAAAAGGTCGACTACATATTCACTGGCAGCACGTGGTAGGTGCCAGTGCAAACGGGCAAGAAGAAGAGTTTATTAGGCTGGTGTCTACTGCACGTGGTGTGATCGAAAGCGAGTCATCTGTGTTTGAGTCCGTAACTAATGGACTCGCGCTTGGGCGGAGAGTAATTGTGTCTTCTTTTAAAGAATTAATGAGTAACAAAGCCAATCAATATTGGGGGTTAAAAAATGACAACACTTAATGTTGCATCGTCAATGCATGCTTTTAAGTCTAAGGTTGCTTTAAGAGATGATAGCCAGGGGATTCTGTCGCTGGAAACAATCAATCAAAAAGCATGGCGAGAGACAATCGATAAATTAGCTGGATGGCAATGGGATATTGAGGAACTATATGATGAGGGAATCATCCCTCCCTCTGAGGGAATAATCCAAACTGCCATTGAGCTTTCTTTTCGACTTAATGAAGAAGGGTATGTTGCCCCAAGTTCTGTTGTTCCTGATGGAGATGGCGGGGTTGTATTCACTCATCGAAATGGCGTTATCACAAAAAAAATTCACTTGTGGGATGATGGTAGTATTTGCTTGTCTGAGTACGAGGACGCGTCTCTTGTTCGCCGAACGAAACTGCCTCTAGCCTAATTGGAGAGATGGCGTGGGTGATGAGAGTGATCCTATTGATGGTGAAGAAGTCCTCTATCGTCGAATACCGGCCTCTCAAGGCTGGTACGACGAAGCTACGAAAGAGTTGAACTCTGCTGCGTTTCATCCGAATAGGAATGACGAAACTGGAATTTCAATTGTTCGTGGGAAGTACAAAACGGTCAAGCAAGCAGCAATGGGTCGGACTGGCAAGAAGTACTATGTAGCAGTCCTGAAGGCCAGTGATCTAGCCCAGCAAGGAATCACGGTAGCTTCTAGGCCTGAGTTGCCAGATGGAAAAATAGACAAGGCACATGCAGAGTTGCCAGAGCTTAATAAAGACAACCGCCGAAGTGATGAAGTGGCGAGCTTAGAGGAAATACTTGCCCAGAAGCTAACCAGAGAGGTACTCGGTCCATACTACTCTTGAACCAGTTCGCTACAGTGCCGCAGGTCAGGTTGTACCTGGCGAAATTGTTGTTCGTGATTTGCCGATCAGGTTTTCAGAATTATAGACGCATTGGCACTACAATAATAACGTTCAAGCATGCCCTCATCATCGATGTCAGGTACAATCTGGCTTACGTTACTTTATCATCACAACATCATCACAACGCAAAGTTGAACAGGGTTACGAGAAGCTTCAATCGACAAGTTCAACTCCATAGAGTGCGCACCACTCACGCAATACTTTTTCTACTTGCTCATTTTCAAAATCGTACCATTTTTTGATGATTCCTTTGCACCCAAGAAAATTCCTGAATTGCAAATAGGCACCTTTTCTGCAAAACATCTCCTGAATGTAATTTGCATCGTCTGGCAGGTACTGTGCAGCGAAATCGAAAACCAGATTTCTCCCCAGTTCCAGATCGTTTTTACAGGGAATTTCGATGTATTTATCGTTCTCGTCAAGGTCTTCAGGGAGTTCTTCGAAGTTATCACCAGAATCGGTATAATAATAAACTTTCCCGGTTTCCTTATCAAGAAATGCCTGGTTAATACCCCCGGTATCAAATGCAGTATACTCGTATCCTTCCAGGACATCACTAAATTTAACGACCATTTGATTCTTCCATTTCCGATCATATTGATGGGAATAGCGCGATACGGGTTCCCTCACAGTTTATAAGAGAGGACATAAAGCAACAGAAGAAATCCGAGCATGAAAACGGTAATTTGCATAAACAGGCGAAACGATTTTTTAAGAATCGCTTGCGGATCTTCATACCGACTCGCGCTATAAACGAGCGAAATCGCAGCGGTAAGCGGAAACATATAATACAACACCGGCAACTGAGCCAGGATGAGAATCGAATGGGGAATGAAATTCATAATTTAACTTTCGAGACGGGCGGTTTTTTCTTCAACTCTGTTTCTTGATTTGGCGTTTCAGATTGAGAGGAATGCGGAGAATGCTCATTTTCATTCTCTATCGATTGAGGATGAAAATCGTAGGCAGGGCCTTCGTAGGCATCCCAGATGACGAGAATATTCAGCAGCCCTGCGATCCAGGTAAAGACCATCGCCAATTCCCAGCGTTTTCCCAGTCGGGCATTCATATCCTGAAGTTGTGGATCCTGCAACGGCACCTGATACCAATTATGAAATGGCCTGGGGATCGTTCCCTGCAATGAACTTCCCAATCCTTCTGGTCCTTTCACAACTTTCGCCACTTCAAGTGAAATATATCGCTTTGGATCGGCCGATATTTTTCTCCCCAGAGAACCGCCCTCATTAAAGTTATTTTCGCGTAACTCCAAATCGATACTCTCGCCAGAGGACTGCAATGCCCCCAGAAATCGGCCTTCTATTTCCGGTCCTCTCACCCCGGCAGATTGTTTCAAATTGATTGCTCCTGTAATCTTCTGAATTTGACCATCTTCGCCGCCAAGCAGGACGCCCGCGAAATCGACATCAACCGGGCCATCCAGTTCATTTGTGTTACTGGGAGAATCGAATCGTTTTGTCTGTACAATAGCAGGCAGAGCTGGCAAGCCGACCAGAAACTGAGAAATGTATCCGTAATTGCGAAACCGCCTGGCAGAGCCATTCTGGTTGTCCATGCGATCTGCATTCATTTCATAATAACAGTAAACCGGTCGCCCTTCTCCCATTTGAACGCCGCAAAAGAACATCCCCAGAATACAGATACAAAACAGAACTCCTTTGAAAGTTCTCCCTTGGTACATTTGGCCAGCGCCGGGGATCAGCCAGCTTAAAAAGGCGGCCAGCGCAGGTGTTTTTAAGCTGAGAACGTAGTCGCTATCAGAGGGTGAGACGTAGATTTTTTTATGAGCCATTGAATTTCCCAGCACGGCTGGCTTGTATTGAGCGTTAATGGTGCAGGTCAGATAAAGGAGGAACAGTAAATCCCGACAGATACGCTGCCGGAAATGATAGGGGATTGTAGAAAGATAGACGCAAGATTAAAACAGAGAAACTGATCACCAGCAGTTTCAACACCATTTACGCCATTCAGGGCCGTTTTGTTTGGTCCGATATCAAATTACTGAGAATGCTACTGGAATGGTAACTTTTCAGCGGAACAAACCAGTTTTTTTGTGTTCAGCATTGGCTCTTATCAATGAAATGCTGCGCAAAACTGGCAGGTTTTTATTATCATGAAAAAGAAAAATGTGAACCGCAGAGCGTACCGAGACAAAACAAAAAGAAGAGTCTCATTTTAGACAAAAAAGTTTCACGCCAAGACGCGGCGACGCAAAGAAAAGGAAAAAAAGCACAGATGCTGTGACCGAAAATAATTCGCGAAAATTCACGTTTATTCGCGGTTCGGTCCCTTCAAAATAAAGCAAACCCGTTGACGCAGTCGCCTGCGGCTTGCCGTTAAACGAATGATGGTCTCTTCTTTCGTGGTTCTTTAAGCTCTTATCAATGAAATGCTGCGCAAAACTGGCAGGATTTTTTTTAATCAATCGTAGGTTAGGCTTTCCAGCCTGACATCATTACGCACATACTTTTCGAGATAATAAAGGTCCGTTCGCTGGTCAATCAAAAGGCGGGCTTCATGGAAACCACATTTGTCAGGCTGGAAAGCCTAACCTACTTTTCCCTAACGCCTAACGCCTAATACCTACTACCTAACGCCTATCCCCCTGTTTGGTTCCGGCTACGCTGAGTTAGGGTTTTCCGAAACCAACCTGGAATACAATTTTTCTTTTTTTCTTTGCGTCGTCGCGTCTTGGCGAGAAACTCTTTTTTTAATTTCAGCACGAAAGAACTTAGCTGGAATTTTAACAAAACCGTTGGCAAAATGTCGTATCAGTCTTTTAATGATAACTTTTTCCATCTTACCCAGTCCAATAGATTTTCATCAGCCCAGCCCTCCGCTGATTAGATACTTGGAACGTAGATATCTACGAGCCGTCCGACTCCTGCTCCTCAGAGGCAATCGGGTTCCCGGTATCATCAATCGGGACCATCCGTAAGTCTGTAATCATTGTTCCGTCGAGATAGCAACGTAAAATGTGACGATTGCGAACACGAAACGATCCATTCACGGTTTTAATATCGCTGGTTAGTAATTGAACACGAGCAATTTTCCCCGCCCCCAGCGGCGTTTTGGTGGAAAGATTCGATTGAGATTTCAAATACCATCCAGCGAGCGCATCAGGAAGATCGTTCCGGGTAATCCAGGCGAAAATAATAATCGCAACAGAAAAGATCAACGCGAATATCGTATTGTAGCTGGCAACCAGAATAACCAGCGCCAGCACTGTGGTGCCAACCATCACCGAACGCCGCTGTGAAGCCGGGATCACCGCGATCACTGCTGCGGTCAACGCGAACCAGCCGAGCAGTATAATCGCTGCCAACCCGACCAATGGAATGAGCCAACCCCAGATACTGGAAATTGCATTACTCGTATCCGACCAACTCCAAATTTCCGCAGCGATCATAAAAACGGGGAGAAATACAATCAAATAAATAAGAAGACCAACAAGCCGGGCAATGATATCTGCAAATGCTTCCGTGTTTTCTGTTTTCCTCTTTTCCGAAACAGCTTCTGCATGGCTCTCTTTTTCTGCTGAAGACTGCTCAACAGGTTCCTCTGCAAATTGGGCAATACTCTTTTGAACGGATGAAAGATTCGTTTCCGACAAATCGAAATCGTCCATTCCCTTTTCTGAAACAACTACTTCGCTTGTCGATTCCTGAGTAGCATCTTTCTTTTCATCAACATCAGGAACATGAGGGCAAAACAATTCAAGCTGCCTGCGAACCGTTTGATTCTTAAAGATAGAAAGGACCGCACCGGCAACGACCTTGGCAATCCCCAAGGCAACCAGAATGGTAAGTAGCAGCATCCACGCCTGCCCGCAAAGGTGCACCATCTGTTCGATGAATGGATGAGAATAGCCGCGGTATTGCGTATATCCCCAAATGAGAAAAATCATCGCAGTGACTGAACCGACCCAACTGACAATAATCGATGCACTCCACCGCTCCGATTCCTGTCTATTGAATGCGGGCTTCCAGGGGGGAGTAAACAGCTCATCAAAATGACGACTGCGAAGCAATGCGACAACAATTTTTCCGACACCGTACGAAATCGCCAATCCCAAAACAAAGGCGATCATCAACGAAGCCCCACCATCAGAAAATCCCTTCAATTCGGGTGACTGTTCGGGATTCACCGGAACAACGGGGGCATCAGCAGCAAGGGTGATTAAAAAAGTAAGCAAGGGACTTTATCCTGAAAAACAATATCGAACATTTGCGGGAACCTCTATTTATCCAAAGGGAGCACAGACATTGGGAGCACAGACATTCCTGTCTGTCTTATACCTGTCTGTCTTATAAGAGTATGCTGTATTGTAGGCAGACAAGAATGTCTCCCCTGCGTCCAGCAAAAGATTTTTGAATAAACAGAGGCTCCGTTGCTCCATTGCACTACAGAGTGAATCAGAAAGCAAGGATTGGCTCACAATAGATACCGTTATTTTCCCGAACCATCACCAATCAATTTTGGTTTATTCACCAGATTCACCAGCACAAAGCTAAGTAGCATCAGCAGATACCAGGCAATCAACTTAGAAAACGGCACCATCTCCCAATTCCCATTCTGAGAAGGATAAACCCATATTTTACAGTACGTTGCAATATTTTCTGCAAACCAGATAAACAGCGCAACCAGCAGGCAGCCAATCAAAAGCGGCATCTTACGATGAACCCGATCCATACGAAAATGAACCCAGCTTTTTCCAAACAGAAGCACCGAACCAATCAACAAAGGTGTTCTCGCATCGTAGAAAAAATGGTGCGTGAAGAAATTCAAATAAATCGCAGCAACAAACAGCACCGTCCATTTTTGTGGCGGATAACAGTTGTAGCGAAATTCAAAAAGACGAGAAACTCTCGCCAGATAACTCCCCACCGCAGAATACATAAACCCGGCAAACAAAGGGACATGACCAATGCCTATGCGGAATTCGCCGGGGTAACTCCACGATTGAATCGCGTCCGATGTTTTGAAAACTTCCATCCCGGTTGCCACCAGATGAAACAGCAAAATCACAACCGCTTCCCGAGCCGTCTCCAATCGGAAAGCCAACAGCAATAACTGAAAACCAATCGCACAGATTAACAAAAAGTCGTACCGATACAGAAACCCCTCCAGCGGATACCAATACTTCGTGATCAAAATCATCGCCAGCAAAAAACCACCAAACAACGAAGCAGAAGCCTGCTTCAATCCAAACAACCAAAACTCCCACAAAAAAGTGTTGAATGATTTCACGGAAAGCCTTTTAAGTTCCTAACCCGGCATAGCCGGAACCAAACAAGTAGGTTAGGCTTTCCAGCCTGACAAATGTGGTTTCCATGAGATTTACTCTCTGATTGACCAGTGATCGCTGTTTTATTCATTGAAAGATCAATGCAATTCGTGTCAGGCTGGAAAGCCTAACCTACGATTCATCAAAAACATCCCGCCACTTTTATGCAGCATTTTATTGATAAGAGCCTACCCGCTATCTCTGTTTTGTATTGAAGAAAAATCGTTGGGAGAACTTATCAAGATCTTGCCTGGTATTCAGTTCTGTCAGTTTCCGCTTTCCCGTTAATCGGTGGGCGGTATTGTGATGCACGACTTTTATTTTTTGTAGATCGAATCGTTTGATTAACGTCATCGCGACCGCGAGTTGAGTTCGATCTTCAGGGTAACTGGGAGAATTTGTTTCTTCAAACGAGAAACGATGGCAATCGAGTTTTCGCCACGAATGTTCAAACACCGGGGCAGCGAGCAGGTGTTTCAGCTGTTCGGGAATTTTCTCCACTTCGGTTTCATCAACCGAAAATGTAACTCGCGCCCCGTGGGCAGAATACAAACCCCAGCCGGGCCAAATGTCGCAAACATCGAACCACTCGGTAGCCGGAAATAGCAGAAGCAGTGTCATCACATAAGCGGGCCAACGTCTCGTTTCATTTGAAGGGGCGGGTGGCTGTTCTAATGCTTGAGGATTTTTATTCATTCGAGCGGGCCAGAACAGAATACTGTTTTGCACGATGAAAAAGATATTCCACATCAGAACCGGTGTTTGATGATTCAACCCCCAGGGACCGAGTGCAAGAAATAACGCGATGTGCATCAGGTAACTGAAGAGCAAGCCGATAAAACGAGTCCGTGGGATGAGCAGGAAAATCGCCAGCAGAAGTTCAAACAGAGGAAAGCAAAGCACGATCCACCAGCGAGCCTGCTGCGACCAGCTCGGCTGAAAGTGTATCGCCTGTAACAGCCCATCCAGAATGGTCTGCCCGTATGAATTCGGAAAGGAAGCATCCAGTTTGGAAACCGCGGAATAAAAGTAGATGCCGATTGTGATCAGCCGCATCCATTTGAGTGA
>Ga0316208_1001080_pt1 | contig 27796 bp, 23 predicted proteins | sample 3monopyrite_MG_FD_204944 | JGI IMG/M metagenome (GOLD analysis project Ga0316208, IMG submission 204944) | Microbial mat bacterial communities from mineral coupon in-situ incubated in ocean water Damariscotta River, Maine, United States -... | ecosystem: Environmental > Aquatic > Marine >... | reverse complement strand
AAAGTGTTGCACGATAGAGGTTTAAGTACAGCTGTTGGAGATGAAGGAGGTTTTGCTCCTAATTTAGCTGGTGGAACAGAAGATGCACTAGATACTATTAAAAAAGCAGTAGAGAAAGCGGGTTATAAACTTGGTGACGATGTAATGATTGCTTTAGATTGTGCTGCGGCAGAATTTTATAAAGACGGTAAATATGATTATACACTTTTTGAAGGAGATACAGGAGTTGTAAGAACAAGTAAAGAACAAGCGGATTATTTAACAGAGCTAGCTTCTAAATATCCAATTATTTCAATTGAAGATGGAATGGATGAAAATGACTGGGATGGTTGGAAAGACCTAACTGAACAAATAGGAGATAAAGTACAATTAGTTGGAGATGATTTATTTGTTACTAATGTTGAGCGCCTATCTCGTGGTATTGATAATGGAATTGCAAATTCTATTTTAATTAAAGTAAACCAAATTGGTACACTAACAGAAACTATTGCAGCAGTTAATATGGCACATAATGCTGGTTATACGTGTGTAATGTCTCACAGGTCTGGTGAAACAGAAGATAATACGATTGCAGATTTAGCTGTAGCTTTAAATACTGGGCAAATTAAAACAGGTTCTGCATCTCGTAGTGACCGTATGGCAAAATACAATCAATTATTACGTATTGAAGAAGAATTAGGTGATGTAGCTTATTTTCCTCAAGAGAATGCTTTTAAACTGACGTAAGCTTAAACTAATTTATTAAAAATATTTTTAAAGCCTTTCAATGTTGAGAGGCTTTTTTTATGCAATTAATCAAAAGAATATATAATTCCATTAGTCAATTCGTATTGGGTTTTAGGAATATTAGCAATAGGATTTGCATCAAAATTGTAGCTAAACGACGTTCTAAATGCTAAGTTTTCAAATATTTTAAAAGCTAACGAAGCTTCACTAGAAATTCTAAAATCAGAGAATTGTTTAATTAAGGGTTGATAATAGGTCGTGCTAACAATGGATAAGTTTTCTGTTGGGTATAAGCTACACGAAAGGTAAGCACTTCCTCTAAAGTCTCTTAATATATTAATTGAACGTTCTAAAGTTTCTTCATGTTCATACATAAAAAGGGTGCCTAAATAATATCTAAAGTTTTCATTTTTAGAAAGCTTAAATCGAGGTCCTAAACCAAGTAACCCTCTAAATTTTATATCAGATATAGCATCATACTGGCTTTGAACAAAAGCTTCAAGTTTTATACGATCTCCAAGTTTTCTGTTATATCGAAAATGCTGTATACCTCTGTTTACAAAAGAGTTGTCCTCAATTTTCTGTAAATTAATATCATTAATAAATAGAAATAGATTCTTCTCAGTGTTATATTGAAGTCTTATTCGATTTGTGATTCTAAATATAGAATTAGTGTTTTTTATTAACCCCAAATCTAAACTTGCAGAACCAGACCATTTAGAAGAATCAGAGACGTGTCTTAGGGATTCTACATTAATGATTTGAGCACCACAAATTTGGGAAGAACTACACACTATAAGGAAAAGAAGTATTATTCGAGTCATTTTGGGTTAAAGCTAAATGATGATACAACAATATATCATTTTTTAGAGAGATAAATCTAAAATAACTAACAATTGTTATTTACTTTTTAGAAGTGTTAAAACGGTTATAATTCTCCTTCCTAAATCGTTTGATATTTCGTAAATTTGTAATCCTTAAAATAAAAACAAACAGTACACATGTCAGATAAAGCCACACTAGAAATTAATGGAGAAAAGTATGATTTCCCGATAGTAGTAGGAACAGAAAATGAAGTTGCTATAGATATTAAAAGTTTAAGAAGTTCAACTGGCGGAGTTATTACGATAGATCCAGGTTATAAAAATACTGGAAGTTGTGAAAGTGCAATAACATTTCTTGATGGTGAAAAAGGCATACTGAGATATAGAGGTTATTCTATTGAAGAACTAGCTGAGAAAGCTGATTTTTTAGAGGTGGCTTACTTATTGATTTTTGGTGAATTACCTACACAAGAGGAATTAGATAAGTTTCATGAAGATATAAAGTCGCATTCTGTTGTAGATGATGATATAAAGAAGATTTTAGATGCATTTCCAAAATCTGCACATCCAATGGGAGTATTATCATCTTTAACTAGTGCTCTAACTGCTTTTTACCCTACTTCAGTAGATGTTAATTCTGAAGAAGCCATGTATAATTCTATTGTTAGAATTTTAGGTAAATTCCCTGTATTGGTCGCTTGGACGATGCGTAAAAAGCTTGGTTTACCACTAGATTATGGAGATAACAAGTTAGGCTATGTAGAGAATGTATTAAAGATGATGTTTAAAAGCCCAAATGACGAATACGAACAAAGCCCTATTTTAGTAAACGCTTTAGATAAATTATTAATATTACACGCAGATCATGAGCAAAACTGTTCTACTTCTACAGTAAGAATAACAGGCTCATCTCATGCTGGTTTATTTGTATCGCTTGCATCGGGTATTTCAGCACTTTGGGGACCATTGCATGGTGGTGCAAACCAAGCAGTACTTGAAATGCTTGAAGCCATTAAAGAGGATGGTGGTGACACTAATAAGTATATGGCAAAAGCTAAAGATAAAGAAGACCCTTTCCGTTTAATGGGTTTTGGTCATCGTGTCTATAAAAACTTTGATCCAAGAGCTAAAATTATTAAAGTAGCTGCAGATGAAGTATTAAGTGATTTAGGGGTTGATGATCCTATTTTAGATATCGCAAAAGGTCTTGAAAAAGAAGCTTTGGAAGATCAGTATTTCGTGGATAGAAAATTATATCCTAACGTTGATTTTTATTCAGGTATTATATATAGAGCTATGGGAATTCCTGTAGAAATGTTTACCGTTATGTTTGCATTAGGTCGTTTACCAGGTTGGATTTCTCAGTGGCGCGAAATGCGTTTGCGTAAAGAACCAATAGGCAGACCTAGACAATTATACACTGGTGAGACTTATAGAGCATTTAAGACTATTGATAAGCGTTAGTGTCTAGTAATAAACATTGAAGAGCTTCATAAACTTATGAAGCTCTTTTTTATTTTAAAGCCTTATGAAATTAAACATACAAAACGAAGCATCACGTCTTAGAGCAGTTATTTTAGGAACAGCAGAAAGCAATGGACCTGTCCCTTCAATTGAAGAAGCTTATGATCCAAAATCGATAGAGCATATAAAAGCTGGTACATATCCCAAAGATGTTGATATGATGAAAGAGATGGAAGCGGTCGCTAAGGTGTTTAAAAAGTATAATGTTACAGTTTATAGACCTAAACTAATTAAAGACTACAATCAGATATTCTCTAGAGATATCGCTTTTGTTATTGAAGATAAACTAATTAAAGCTAATATATTACCAGATAGAGAACGTGAGTATGAAGCGGTTCATCATGTTATTGAGCAAATTGATGAGGATAAAGTTGTAATACTTCCTGAAGAATGCCATGTAGAAGGAGGAGACGTTATGCCATGGAATAACTATATTTTTATAGGCACGTATTCTGGTGAAGATTACCCAAATTATATTACGGCCCGTACTAATATGGATGCTGTAATAGCCATTCAAGAATTGTTTCCGTATAAAACGGTAAAAGCTTTCGAATTGAGAAAATCTAATACCAATCCTAAAGAGAACGCTTTACATTTAGATTGTTGCTTTCAGCCTATTGGAAAAGATAAAGCCATTATTCATAAAAATGGCTTTTTAGTAGAAAGTGAATACCAGTGGTTAGTAGACTTCTTTGGAAAAGACAATATTTTTGAAATTACTAAAGACGAAATGTATAACATGAATAGTAATGTGTTTTCTATTTCAGAAGACGTTATCATTTCTGAACGTAATTTTACAAGATTAAATACGTGGTTGCGTGAAAATGGATTTACAGTTGAAGATGTCCCTTATGCAGAAATAGCAAAACAAGAAGGATTATTACGCTGTTCTACTATGCCTTTGGTACGAGATTGATTACTGACGATATAAAAAGTAATTATTGACTAAATCAATATATTCTTGTTTTGCCTCATCTTCACTAATATTTTGTATTTGAAAAAGAGCATTAGTCTTAAAAGCATTTATGATTGGTTTCCGGCTACTAGGTCTCCCATAATTATTAGTTGCTTTTTTGTAATAAGCATACAACCGAAGTAAAAAATCAGCAGGAAAAGGTTCAGTGTGGTCGTTTACACGATCCACTGCTGTATCAAATTCTATATCTAATTCTTCAGAGGTCATTTCATTTCTGCGATGACGCTTTCTCCGCCACGAACTTTTTGATTGAGTTCTACTTTAATATCTGCATCTAAAGGTAAAAATAAATCTACACGTGAACCAAATTTTATAAATCCAGAATCTGATCCTTGAGAGGCTTTAGAATTTAAGTTTGCATAATTTACAATACGTCTTGCTAAAGCTCCAGCAATTTGTCTATAGAGTACTTTACCAAAACCTTCATTTTCTACAACAACGGTTGTACGTTCATTTTCTTCACTAGCTTTTGGATGCCATGCCACTAAGTACTTGCCAGGATGATATTTGCTATAGTTTATATTTCCACTAATAGGGTAACGTGTTACATGGACGTTAATAGGAGACATAAACACTGAAACCTGAATACGTTTATCCTTAAAAACTTCATTTTCCATAACCTCTTCAATAACTACAACCTTTCCATCTACAGGCGATAGAGCATGTTTGTCATTATGATGTGTGTGCCGTTTTGGATTTCTGAAAAATTGTAGAATTAAAATAAAAAAAGCTAAAACTACTATCATTAAGCTCTTTCGTAACCATTCGAGAGTAATAAATTCATCGATTATAAAAAACGAACCTACCACTATAACTAGTGAAATAAAAATAATTTTATGACCTTCTTTATGAAACATAACTTAAAATTCTTAAAAATAAATATATAAATGGTGCAGCAAAGATAATACTATCTAGTCTATCTAGTAGTCCGCCATGACCTGGCATTATAACACCACTATCTTTGACACCAGCTTGGCGTTTAAATTTAGACTCAATTAAATCACCTAATGTACCCAATACACTCACAATTATAGCTAGAACTAACCAGCTTGTAAATCCTAGAGTTTCTGTATAGTATGCAATGAAATAACTAGATATACACGCAAAAAATAGACCACCTAAAAAACCTTCAACAGTTTTTTTTGGAGATATACTTGGAAACAATTTTTGCTTTCCAAAATTTTTACCAACTAAATAAGCTGCACTATCATTTACCCAAACTAATATAAATGCGCCTAAAAGAAACAAAGGTGTAAAGTTATTTTTGTAGTTAGCAATAAGTAGCATAAACACAAACCCACTAGAAAGATAAAAGGTCGTCGCAAAATAGCGCTTTGACTCAAACAGTGGAATTTTCTTTGTGGTGAATAAATCTTTTATTAAAATTAGATTTACGAAAATGGTTATTACTAGTAAGATCTGAATCGCTTCATCACTGCCTTCAATACTTTTATTCCAAAGGGATATGTATCCAAATCCTACATAAAGTAAAATAAATATAGCGTATTGAATATAAGATTTAAGCTTTATAAGGTTACTAAACTCTACCAAACTTAAAATGCCGAAAATGGCCAGAAGTGCTATAGTGGCTTCTTGTGCATAAAGCGAACCAATGAGTAACAATACATAGACAACACCAGAAGTGACTCTTATAGATAGTTCTTTCATTATAAATCTTCTAGTAGAAGTAGATATAAGTTTTTTGCACTACTTCCATAAGTAAGAAAGTCTTTATCGTCTGATGCTTTAAAGTGTTTTATCGTTGTAATATTTGTAGGTATTGTGGTTTTACTTTTTTCTTTTATGCCTTTTAGACCTTCGCCAATGTTTTCTGCAAATTGACTCGTTGTAGCATATATTATAAAATGATCTGGCAGTTCTTTTAGTTTCTTTTCTGCAATTTGATTTGATGAAATTAATAGCGAACCATCATCAGAGATTAAATATTCACAGGTTGATAAAAAGTATGAACTTTCGGATATTTTTTTAGTGCTATTTAGGTTAAAATCCTTAAATAATTCTGATAAGCGTTGATCAATAAGAAATACTTTATCATTACTCCATTTGTTTTCTATAAGGATAGAGTTGAAACAATCTTTTACCTCTTCCATATTTTCACAATACAAAAACTTACCACCATTAGCTTTAAAGTTTATTGTAAAACGTTCATCTACAGGTAACTTAACTTCTGGCATGTATTTGCCACGCTCTTGGTTTGGTATGTGCTCTACGGTATTATCTTTTTTTCCGAAGAATTTACGAAATAAGCTCATTCAATTGTTGCTGTTAATCCTGATATTAGTGCTTTCGTAAATATAAAAAAACTTAAATTAACATTTGGTCAATTTAAGTTTTTTATATGATAGCACTATGATTTACTCTTCTTCACCCGAGATAATTTCAGATATAGTCTCTGGCTTATCAAAAGGACGTTTTCCAAAAATCTTCTCGAGATTATCTTTAAAAATAACTTCTTTATCCAATAGAACTTCAGCTAATTCTGTGAGCTTATCTTTGTTGATTTCTAATAATTCAATAGCACGTTTATATTGCTTTTCTATAATAGCAGATATCTCTTTGTCAATTAATTCTGCAGTCTGTTCGCTATATGGTTTTGTGAGTCCGTACTCTGATTGCCCTGAAGAATCGTAGTAAGTCAAATTACCTACTTTATCACTTAGGCCATAAATCGTAACCATAGCTCTAGCTTGCTTAGTAACCTTTTCTAAATCACTTAAAGCACCAGTTGAAATTTTATCAAAAATCACTTTCTCTGCAGCTCTACCACCTAATGCAGCACACATTTCATCTAGCATTTGTTCTGGTCTAACTATCAAGCGTTCTTCTGGCAAATACCAAGCAGCACCTAGAGATTGTCCTCTTGGTACTATAGTGACTTTTACAAGAGGAGCAGCATGTTCTAACATCCAACTTACGGTTGCATGACCTGCTTCATGGAAAGCAACGGCTCTCTTTTCTGAAGGTGTAATAATCTTATTTTTCTTTTCTAAACCACCAACAATTCTATCTACAGCATCTAAAAAGTCTTGTTTATTAACAGCCTTCTTGCCCTTTCTTGCAGCAATTAATGCTGCTTCATTACAGACATTAGCAATATCAGCACCTGAGAATCCTGGAGTTTGTTTTGCTAAAAAATCGATATCTAAAGTTTCGTCCTTTTTAAGTGGGCGTAAGTGAACTTCAAAAATCTCTTTACGTTCTCTAACATCTGGTAGATCTACATAAATTTGTCTATCAAAACGACCAGCACGCATTAAAGCTTTATCTAAAATATCAGCTCTGTTGGTTGCAGCTAATACAATTACGTTTGAGTTAGTGCCAAAACCATCCATTTCAGTTAATAATTGATTCAATGTGTTCTCACGTTCATCATTAGAACCCGACATAGCATTTTTACCTCTAGCACGACCAATAGCATCAATCTCATCAATAAATATAATTGAAGGAGATTTCTCTTTAGCTTGTTTAAATAAATCTCTTACACGAGATGCACCAACACCAACAAACATTTCAACAAAGTCAGATCCAGACAATGAGAAGAAAGGTACTTGAGCTTCACCTGCAACAGCTTTCGCTAATAATGTTTTACCAGTACCTGGAGGTCCTACTAATAATGCCCCTTTAGGTATTTTACCACCTAAGGCGGTATATTTTTCTGGGAATTTTAAGAAATCTACAATTTCTTGTACTTCTTCTTTTGCACCTTCTAAACCTGCAACATCTTTAAAAGATGTTTTCATATCTGTTTTTTCATCGAAGAGTTTAGCTTTAGATTTTCCGATATTAAAAATCTGTCCACCTGCTCCTCCACCTCCACCAGAAGACATACGTCGCATAATAAATATCCAAACACCAACTATAAGAATAAATGGTAATAAAGTTAATAGCAAATCTCCCCAAACATTTTGTTCTGTATCGAAAGCAAGGTTTACTTCAACATTATTTTCTGCTTTAACCTTCGCTATTTCTTCTTGGAATAATTTTAAATCACCAAACTCAAATCTATAATTTGGCACAGGTGAAACTGAAGGTAATAAGGATTTAGGTTTAGATTTTTTATGTATCTCTTGCTCTTGTGCTTCTTTAGTTAAATAAACTCTTGCAACACGGTTATTAATTATTTCAACTTTTTCAACATCGCCATTCCGTAAGTAATTAAAAAATTCGGTTGGAGTTGTTTTACTCCCAGAAGAGTCGCCAAAACCTCCAGAAAATAACTGAATTGATAAAAATACAGCAATGATAATTCCGTAAATCCAATACGGATTCACTTTCGGGTTTTTGTTTAAATTTTTATTGTCTTTAGCCATTAGTAGCGTTTCTCTTTTAGTAACTGGTTTCTATTTGGGTTGTTTTTGCGTCTCCCCAAAGACTTTCGATATCGTAATATTCTCTGATATGTTTTTGAAATACATGTACTACAACATTAACGTAATCCATTAAAATCCATTCTGCATTATCGATTCCTTCGATATGCCAAGGTTTGTCTTTAAGGGTTTTACTAACTTGCTTTTGTATGGAACTGACGATTGCGTTTACCTGTGTATTAGAAGTACCTTCACAAACAATAAAATAATCACAAACCGTGTTTTCTATTTCTCTTAAATCTAAGATTGTAATCTCTTTTCCTTTAACCTCTTCTATGCCGCCAATGATTGTTGTAATGAGTTGGTCTGCATTGGTTTTTTCTTTCGTCATTAAATTGTATTAATTTTATGCAAAGTTATTATTTTTTTAGTTCTTGTAAGCTCTAATTGTCATAAGAAAACTATAAAATAAAACCGCCTTTTCAATGTATATAATCAAACTTGATGCCATTGACTCAACAAACGCTTACCTAAAGCGCTTGTCAGCTACAGCTATACCTAAGGATTATACAGTTGTAGTTGCAGATTTACAAACCGAAGGGAGAGGGCAAATGGGAACAAATTGGCAATCGGAGGAAGGTAAAAGTCTTACAGTCAGCGTGTTTAAGATACTGCGTAATTTTAATATTGAACAGCAGTTTTATATTAGTATGGTGGTTTCTTTAGCGATATGTAAAGCATTAACCGCATTTAATATTCCTAAATTACGCATAAAATGGCCTAACGACATTTTGTCAGAAGACAAGAAAATTTGCGGAATTTTAATTGAGAATGTCATTAAAAGTAACCAACTGCAAGGTTCGGTAATTGGTTTTGGATTGAATGTAAATCAGAAATATTTTGAAAATTTACCTCAAGCTTCGTCTATGAATTTAATATCTGGAGTTGTATTTGATAAAGATGAAGTGTTATCAGAAATTCTAAAGCAACTACAACATTATTTTGAACTACTTAAAAAACGACATTTATCTGAGATAAAATCGGAATATGAATCTCTTTTGTTTAGAAAAGATAAACCATCAACCTTTATTACTCCAGATACTTATACGTTTTTGGGTATTATACAAGGAGTAACTAAAAAAGGGAAATTAAAAGTCTGGACAGAAGACGAGATTATTAAAACATTTGATCTTAAAGAAGTAACGTTACTGTATTAAATAGCAGTCTTCATACTGGTAACTAAAGTCTCAATAAATTTACTAATAGGGCCTTTAATCATCATAGCCATCATTGCATTAAATTCGCCTTCAAAGGTTAATTGCACATCGGTTTTATTAGCTTCAATTTTAGTAATATTTCCAATAAGTGAAAAGTCTAATTTTCCACCTGCAGCACCTAAAACAATTTTACTATTTGGTGTAGCTTCTTTTTTCTTTAATATAATTTCGGGCATTCCTTTTAGAGCGAATAGAAATTTATCATTTTCTAAAACTTCAAACTTGCTAATATTTTCTGGCATTAAGGTTTCAAAATTTTTGACATCAGATAAAAAGTTGAAAATATCTTCGGCTGATTTCTCTAAGGTTACCTTTGGTGATTCTAAATTCATGATTTAATTTTTTATATGATGTTTATATCAATTAGCGTTCCATTCGCTAGGATTGGCATTCCATAGTGCTAAAATGTTTTGTTGTTTCTCTGTAATATAGTTAGTGTCTAATGCTTGTTCTAGCAAGTTTTCGTAATTACCAAGCGTATGTAACTCTATATTGGCTTCATCAAAATTCTTTGAAGCCACATCGAACCCATAAGAGAAAATAGCAACCATTCCTTTAACATTAACTTCGGCTTTTTTTAACGCTAAGACTGCATTAAGACTACTTCTACCTGTACTTATTAAATCTTCTACAACCACAACAGTTTGGCCTTTTTCTATATAGCCTTCAATTTGGTTTTGGCGACCATGCTTTTTAGCTTCTGGTCTTACATAAACAAAAGGAAGGTTTAAATAATCAGCTACTAAAGCACCAACACCAATTGCTCCTGTTGCTACACCAGCGATAGCATCTGGTTTTCCATAATGGTCTTCAATATGTCTGGCCATTGTTTCTCTAATAAAATTTCTAATTAGAGGGTAAGACAATACAATTCTATTATCGCAGTATATTGGTGATTTCCATCCAGATGCCCAAGTAAATGGCTCATTAGGCTGTAATTTTATAGCGTTAATTTGCAATAAAACTTCTGCGGTTTTTTTAGCGGTATCTTTATTAAAAATCATGATGCAAAATTAATGAATTTTGTAGGCTTTGAAATTTTAAATTAAATTAATTTTCATTTTAAAGACCATGTCATAAAAAATAATATTTTTACAAGACCAAAGCAATAACTAACCTAAGCCATGTACACCATTTTTGTAGGTGATAAACCTATATTATTAACCACAAAAGTAGAACAGGAGACCGACTTTAAGTCTTATCTTCTAAAATCTGTAAATATAGGTAAGGTTATAAAAACTTTGACTAATACAGATTTAAAAGCTGTGCATTTGGTTGGGAGAAACCCTAATAAATTATTAAAACATTTTTTAAAGCTATTGCCAAATGTTGTTGCAGGAGGTGGAAAAGCCTACAATGCTAAAAGCGAAATTCTTTTTATTTATAGAAATGATAAATGGGATTTACCAAAAGGTAAAGCTGAAGGTAAAGAGTCTATAGAAGAAACTGCTGTAAGAGAAGTAGAAGAGGAGACAGGCGTTACAGGATTAAAAATAACGAAGCCATTACCAACAACCTACCATATTTTTAAGCGTAATGGAAAACATAAAATTAAAGTCACTTATTGGTTTGAAATGAAAACCGATTTTGAAGGCAAACTTCTTCCACAAGAAAATGAAGGCATTACCAAAGTAGAGTGGTTAGATGATAAGGCGTCTCAAAAAGCTTTAGAAAATAGCTATGCAAATATTCGGGTTTTGGTCTAGGTTCGTTTACCGGTCTCGTGTATGATTAGTGGCGTGTTTAAGTAACTAATTTAGCAAATAAATACCGAATAGAAAATCCGCGAGGATTTTCGTAAGTAAGCTAGAACTAGCCATTAATTTTAAACGTTGTTAGGCATAGTTATTTTATGTTAAATCCGATTTTTATAAATTCTATCGCTTTCAAGTGTGCAGGAGTTTCAGTTTTAACGGACAACCAATTTACTACATCATGAGCAACACCTTCATTAATGAAACTTTTAGTTGTTATTCCATTTTCTTTCAATTTTCTCATAAATAGCTCTTCTTCGGCACGAGAAATCTCGTATTCTCCTAAAATGTTGAAAGTTGTCGGAAGTCCAGAAAGATTTTTAGACCAAAGAGGTGAGCCATATTTACTTCTAATATCTTTCTTATCATTAAAGTACAAATCTTTACATTCAGTCCATGATGAACCTCCTCCATCAAGAGCAGCATATACAAGTAATTGAAAAGAAAATTTTGGACCATCTTTAGCATCTCTTGATTTTAGTGTTGTTGCTGCAGTAAAGTATGCTCCAGTACTTTCACCAGCAATTGCAAATTGTTTTTTATCTAAACCGAGTTCATTGGCATGATTCCAAACCCATTCAATTGCATCATAAACATCATTATGAGCAGCTGGATATTTATGTTCTGGAGCTAATCTATAATTTATTGCTATAACGTTCACATCACCTTTCTTTGATAAATACCTACAAATTTCGTCATGACTATTTAGACTTCCTGCTACCCAACAAGCTCCATGTACATATATTAATGTGGGTTTTAAAATAGTGCTTTTCGGTTTGTAAATTCGTATTTCTAATTCACGTCCAGTTAATTGAATAGTTTTATTTATAACATTTAAGTCAATTTTGGAAGAGTCAGGTTTTATAGACTCAACTTGTTCTCTGAATTGATTAATACTTTCTGGAGTTGATAGCCAAGCCTCTTGGGAAATCATTATTGAAGGGGTGAAAATTAGAAATAAAACAAGAATTGATGCTTTCATGAGTCTGTTTTTAATTATGCCTAATTAATCTCTGATAAAAAACCGTTTCAATGTTTTTTATCAAGCGGTAAACGAAGTTAGTTGAAAATTTTTACAAAGTCAAGCTCTAATTAACTCTATAAACAGGATACTGCAAATGTGCCTTTTCGTAATCACCACTTTGTTTATGTAGCCAATCTAATTGGGCATACCAATTGTTTGCAAAGTCTTCATCATAGCTTATTTTTATATTGTACTCAATTTGTAGTTTAGGATTTGCTTTTAGGATCTCTTGTGCTTTATCTTCCCAAACATAAGGAGAGAACCCTTCTTTTTGTTGTAAAATGGTATCGAAGAAATTCCAGTTAAAAAACGAATCTGGTGCTGTAGGTTCTAATGTTTCTAGTAAGTAACGCATCGCGTTTTGGTCTGTTTTAATGATGTAATCTCCTTGTTTAAATATTAGTTTTTCTTCAGTAGTTTTTACTTTGGTATTGTAATGTACATAATGACCTTCGTAAGCAGATGTTCTAGTTTCGTAATCATCAATTTTATAGGATTGAACAGTTAGTGTAGTGTCGTTTTCAATTTGAGTGAATTTAACATTATTCAACTTTAATAAATCCATAACATTATGCCAACCTTGAGGAATCACGTAAGCTTTTGGAATTGTAACTTCTGCCGTTGGTGTAAAATAATTTTGATATGTTACCTCTTTTGTAAATGGTCTAGATCTGTCATATTTTAGGCGTTTTGCACCAGTCAGTTCACTCGTAATCATTTCGCCTTCGTAACCTTTAAACTTTATAGTTGAAGCTTGTGTGGTATCAATTGCCCAAGCGAGAGAATAGGTTTTTCCTGCAGACCATGTTTTAGCTTGTTCTTTTCTAAGCTGTGTGATTTTATCACCTTGTTCTTCTGTAATCTCAATCATGGTTTTTAGTAACTCATAAGTACCTTCTACACGTTGCTTGTAAGGTTTTAGCATGTGAGTTTCTACCATCATTCCCAGTGTGTTAAACAACGTAGTGTAGCCAGTAGAATAACGTGGAGAATCCAAAAATTGAGAGAAGCCAGATTCTGGCGTGCGATTAAATACATTGACGTAAGGTGTAATGTCCCAAGATTTAGCTTCTAATTTTTGTTCGAGTTTTGGCATCATTTCGGTATGTAAATAGTTGCCTAGCTTACCTCCTAGTTTATTATGTTGCGTAAATAAATGGGTCAGTGTGTATTGGTAATCCGCGCCATTACTAACATGGTTATCTATAAAAACATCTGGTTGTGTTAAATGAAATAATTCCGCAAAAGCTCTCGCGTTTTTAGTATCAGACTTTATAAAATCTCTATTTAAATCATAGTTACGCGCATTACCTCTAAAGCCATATTCTTTTGGGCCATTTTGGTTGGTACGTGTACCTGAATTTCTATTAAAACTTCCTCCAACATTATAGATGGGAATAGTAACTATTACAGTTTGCTTTGGAGCCTCAATTCTGCCTTGTACTATATCTCTATACAGCATCATTGTTGCATCAATACCATCAGATTCGCCAGGATGAATACCGTTGTTAATTAATATAATTCTGTTGTTTTGTCGTAAACCTTCAAAATTAAAACCAGAACCATTCATGTTTAAAGTAACAATATGCAAAGGTTTGCCAGAATCCGTTTGTCCAATTTCTTGTATAAAAATTTCAGAATAAGTATCTGCTAAATTTGTATAATATCTAATCGTTTCCTCGTAGGTTGCTGTTTCTAAACCTAGGCTGTTTTCGAAAACGGTTGAAAAGTCGATATTCGATTTTGTTTTTTTTGAGTCGAGCTTTTTAGTTTTTTCAGAACAGGAAACGATAATGAGAAAAAGAAGTATAAGTTTTTTCATTTTTATTGTGATTGTAGCTCAAACTTAAAGAAATAAACCCTTAGAATCAAAACCTAATAAAATTATTAATCAAATACAGATTATAAGTTTTTCATACTAGAAAAAGATTAATTTTGTATCACTTTAATATTTATTTAAATGCAACAAACCACTGATACTATTTTAATGATTCGTCCTGTAGGTTTTAGGATGAACGAGCAAACCGCTGTCAATAATTATTTTCAGGAAGATTTAGAAATTAAAAATACTGAGATTAACAAAAAAGCGCAAGAAGAGTTTGATGCTTTTGTTGAGAAGTTAAGAGCTGTTGGTATTAATGTGATTGTAGAAAATGATGATGAACATTTAGATACGCCAGATTCAATATTTCCGAATAACTGGGTGAGTTTTCATGGTAATGGAGACGTAGCAAAATATCCTATGTTTGCAGAAAACAGAAGACGCGAACGTAGAGATGAAGTCTTTATTCGTTTAGAAGCCGAAGGTTTTAGAATCGAAAACATTATAGATTATACGTCTGCTGAACATGAGGGTATTTTTTTAGAAGGTACGGGAAGCATTATATTAGATCGTGTTAATAGAAAAGCGTATTGTGCTTTATCACCAAGAGCAGATGAAGAATTGTTTATTGAGTTTTGTGAAGATTTTGAATATACTCCAATAATTTTTACTGCTAACCAAACTGTAGATGGAAAACGTTTAGCAATTTACCATACTAATGTTATGATGTGTTTAGCAGAAAATTTCGCTGTGATTTGCTTAGATGTTATCGATGATAAAAAAGAGCGTAAAAATGTAGTAAAACATTTAAAGCAAGATGGCAAAGAAATCATTTCTATAACTGAATCGCAAATGCATCAATTTGCTGGAAACATGTTGCAATTACGAGACAATGATAATCAACGTTATTTAGTGATGAGTGAAGCTGCTTATAAGAGCTTAACTCCAAGTCAGGTAAAAAGTATTGAAAAGCATTGTCCTATTATTTCAAGTTCTTTAGAGACCATAGAGACTTGTGGTGGTGGAAGTGCGCGCTGTATGATGGCAGAGGTGTTTTTGCCTAAAGGGTAAATAGTTGAATTGTTTATTTGTTTAGGCGTTTAATAAGCAGGAACAATTCTAGCAATTATCTTGACTCTATCCTCTAGAAGCGTAGCGATCTTGTTTCTAATTTTCAATCAAGTTTATTAAAAACATAAGCACCTTTCTCAGCTCTCCAAACATACTCGCCATTAGCATCAAAACCACTCGAACTGACGTCAATTTGTATTTTTAGATTTAAAATGCGCAACGGCTAAGTAAATTAACTTTGTGGTGCAGCTTTTGGAAGTTCTATAAAGAATTTACTGCCAACATTTTGAGTGCTTTCTACCCAAATTCTACCATCATTAAGTTCTACTAAATCTTTGGCGATAGTTAGTCCTAATCCTGTACCTTTTTCATTTTTGGTACCAACAGTTGTGAAGTTTTTATTGGCATTAAAAAGCTTGTCAATATTTTCTCTAGAGATACCAACACCAGTGTCTTCAACACAAATTAAGGATTTACCATTAACATCTTGGTTAGAAACTGTAATAACATCACCAGTTCTACTAAACTTAACGGCATTTGTTATTAAATTCTGAATCACAATCTCTAACATACTCTTATCTGCATATACAAAATCGCGTTGCGACTCATCAATAAGTACGATGCGTTTGTCTTCTACTTTCTGTTCTACAAGAGCCATTTTATTATGAAAGACCTCTTGTATGTTAAACAAATCTGGTTTAGGTTCTAAATTCTGCATCTGTGATTTAGACCAGTTTAATAAATTGAATAAAAGGGAAGATGCATTATTTGCATTTTCACTTAACTCGGGTATTAAATCATTAAATTCTTCTTTAGAAATACTGTCTTCTTTCAGTAAATCTAAAAACGCCTTTATTGAAGAAATAGAATCTTTTAAATCATGAGACACAATTGAGAAGAGTTTGTCTTTTACCTGATTAACTTCTTCTAAATGATGTGTTTGCTCTAAGATGGCGTCATTTCTCTGTTGCTCTTGTGCTAGTTTATCCTTTTGTTCAACTAAAGTGTCTTTGTATTTTTTAGCTTTTAACCAACTAAATAATAGAAGTGTTAACAAAATAGCTAATGCAGCAATGGTTCCATATAATGTAAGAGGACTATTTAGCCAAGATGTCTTGGTGTGTGTTTTGGGTTTAACTGTATTTAAATCATCTTCTAGAGTATTGGTGTTACTTAAATTTAAAGGATCTACATCTGTTGGAAATACAGGCTGATCTACTTTAGCAAGTGCTTCTTTTAAATCATAATATTTGTTTTGCCAGAAGAACGCATTCTGAAAATATCCACGTGTAGAATCTAAAGCAATATGAAGTTTGTAATTTTTTAAAAGCTCTGTTTTGTTATCAATTTTTTGAGCAATGGCGTAAGCTTCATTCAATTGTAATTCTGCTAATTTTACTTTACGCTTTTGAAGGTTTAATTTTCCGACAGCATTTAATGCTCTTAATAGACCTTCATTATTGCCTTGCTTTCTATTGTATTTTAAACCTTCAGATAAATACATAGACGCTTTATCATATTCATTAAAGCGCAAATATTCGCTGCCTAGTTTTGGCAGTATCTCTCCACGTAAATCCTGATCAGTTTCAGGGTTTAAAATTCCTAATACATTTTCATAATATTCAATCGCCTTACGATGCTCTTTTCTTATGGAATATAAATCGGCTATATTTTTGGTGGATGCTTTTATGCCTTTAGAATCTTTAATAACTTTTCTTACGTCGAGAGCCTTAAAGTTAAAATCTATTGCTTTGTCAATTTGATTTGTTTTAAAATATGCTTCAGCCAGATTGTTGTAAGCGGAGCTTAATTCATTTCTAAGACCTAGTTTCTCAAAAATATTAATAGCAGATAATGAGTTTTTAAGACCTACAGCATAGTTGCCGCGTTTTATTTCTATAAGTCCAACACTATTACTCACTTTAGCTACGCCTAACGTATCGCTAATTTGCAAGTAATACTTTCTAGACCTGTTATAATTATCAATAGCGTTGAAGTAATCGTTACGTTCTGTATAGATTAAAGCTCTATAGTAACTGCTTTCGGCAAGTCCTTTTGTATAGTTTAATTTTTCTGAAAGTTTTGAAGTCTGATTAATATAGAGTAAGGCCTTACTATAATCTTCTATAGCGTAAAGTTCGTTAATGAGCATTAGCGACATATCTACCTTAGTAGAATCTTGGTTTTGATATGCTAATTGTACCGTAAGTTGATCTATTTTTTCATTTTGAGAAAAAATAAATAACGACGTAAGACAAACAGCTAATGTCAGTAACTGTTTCATCTTCGAATGGCGTTAAAACGAATTGCGCTGTTTTGGTGCGTATAACTTTTATAGAGGGATGAAAAAATTAAGTTAACACTAAACAATAACAACTTGGTTAAAGTTTGATCATTAAGCTTCATTAATGTTTTGGGACATTGATTAATAGCCTTTCAAAAATGCTATATTGTACTCGAATACACTAATTATTAGGATTTAATACCAATAAATTAGATGAAGTGACAAATGATTTTTTTTTTAAAAATCACATATCGATTAACGGCATAAATCATAGAAAAACTACCTGTTTATCGATGAAATGCATGTTTTGTTTAGTCTATTGTTTATCAGTTAGTTATAATTAAATATTTCTAAAGCAGGTAAAGCTTTTAGATTAAAATCGAATAGACATTGATTTTCCCAAGAAGTTCCATTTGTGGATGTATTTTCATTACCATTAAAAGCCACCCAATCTGGTGCCCAATAACAGAAGCCGATACCTTTATTATTTGGTATATTTTTTATAGTTGTTACTAGCCATACAAAATATGCTTTTTGTCCCTGAGGAGTTGGAGCAAATTCTGGAATAGTTTGCTCTATATTTCCGATGAAATTATTCAGACTATCATTCCATTGTAGTGTAAAAGGATAAGCAACTTCCACCATAAAAATAGGTTTGCTAAATGTGGTAGCAATATTATTTAGTGTTGAAGCTACAAGGTTTAAATTTTTGGTTTGAAATTGCGGATAATAGGAAAGTCCAATAATATCAAAATCGAGATTGTAAGGTTGTAATTCGTTAAAAAAAGGAATAGCAGTTTGAATACCAGCGATATGAAGCATAATCTGAGTTTGGTTATTTGTATCTACTTCCCTTACAGCTCTTATGGCTTCCGAAACTAAACTGGCATAATTAGCCCAGTTATTATTAAATTCATCCCATACTTTACCGTAGTTCCAGAGGAAACCGCTATTAGTTTCATTACCAATCTGAATCATTTCTGGCATGGTATTTTGAGATTTCAGTTGTTGTACAACCTCTTTAGTATAGTTGTATATAGCTACTTTCACTTGGTCAAAGCTCATATTCTGCCAAGCAACTGGTGGTGTCTGGTTTCCTGGGTCTGCCCAATAATCACTATAATGAAAATTGAGTAGAAAATTCATATTCTTAGCTTTAATTTTCTGTGCGTAAGCCTTTACACCTGATAAACTATTTTCTCCATTTTGTGGTGTATGCCAAAGTCTTAGTCGTACTAAATTTGTGCCTTTAGATTTTACAAAATCTAAAAGTTCAACAGAATTGCCATTAGCGTCTTTATAATCTACATTGTAATCTTCTAACTCACTCTGAAAGGATAAATCCATGCCTTTATAGAATACTGAGTTATTGATTGGGCTATCATCATTGCTTTCAGAGTCTGTGCAAGACACAATTAAAATAAAAAGCAAAAGTATTGAAGAAGTAAGTTTCATTGATTATCTATTTCATGCTTAATCAAATTTAATCATATTTCCGTCTTCTTTTCATATAGACTTTATTTTAAATTGATGAATTTGATTTGCTTCTGAGTTAGAGAATTTGAGTTACTATATTTCTTAATAAATCTTCTATCTTTGCAAGCGTTTAAAGCACCAAAGCACAAGTGAAAATGAATCTTCAAGAGACTTTAGAATTACAGGTAAAAGCAGCTATAAAAGTGTTGTTTCAATCAGAGTTAGAATCAGTAGAATTTCAAGCCACTCGCAAAGAGTTTGCTGGAGATATTACGGTTGTTGTGTTTCCGATGTTACGTGTCGTTAAAGGTAATCCAGTAGTTATTGGAGAAAAAATTGGTCAGTATTTGTTGGATAATGTCAATTTGATTAAAGGGTTTAACGTTGTCAAGGGCTTTTTAAATATCGAAATTAGTGATAGTTACTATTTAGATTTCTTTATGTCTATAAAAGATAAAGCTGATTATGGTTTCGTTGAGGTAAAAGATGATAAAGCTGTAATGGTAGAATATTCTTCGCCAAACACCAACAAACCTCTGCATTTAGGGCATGTAAGAAATGTGCTCTTAGGTTATAGTGTTGCTGAAATTGTAAAAGCATCTGGTAAAAAAGTTTACAAAACTCAAATCATTAACGATAGAGGGATTCATATTTGTAAAAGTATGTTGGCTTGGCAACGTTTTGGGAAAGGAGAAACACCAGAGTCAACAGGATTGAAAGGTGATAAACTTGTTGGTAATTATTATGTAAAGTTCGATCAGGCTTACAAATCTGAAATCTCAGAATTAATGGCTCAAGGTCAATCTGAAGATGAAGCAAAAAAGAATGCTCCAATTTTATTAGAAGCTCAAAACATGCTTATAAAATGGGAGGCAGGAGATGAAGAAGTCGTTTCGCTTTGGAAAAAAATGAACCAGTGGGTTTATGATGGTTTTGAAGTAACTTACAAAAATATTGGTGTAGATTTTGATAAATATTATTATGAAAGTCAAACATATTTATTAGGAAAAGAATTCGTGTCTGAAGGTTTAAAGACAGGTGTTTTTGAACAAGACACTGATGGTTCTGTTTGGTGCGATTTAACCGAAGATGGTTTAGATAGAAAAATTGTTCTTCGAGCAGATGGTACAGCCGTTTATATGACACAAGATATTGGTACGGCAATACAGCGATTAAAAGATTATCCAGATGTTGGTGGTATGGTCTATACAGTTGGTAACGAACAAGATTATCATTTTAAAGTATTGTTCTTAATATTGAAGAAACTAGGCTTTGATTGGGCTAAGAACTTATTTCATTTAAGTTATGGTATGGTAGATTTACCAAGCGGAAAAATGAAGAGTAGAGAAGGAACTGTTGTTGATGCAGATGATTTAATCCAAGAAATGGCTGATACTGCTGAAGAAATTTCTAAAGAACTCGGTAAGCTCGAAGAGTATTCAGAAGACGAGAAGAAAGCACTTTATAAAACAATAGGTTTAGGAGCGCTAAAATATTACATTTTAAAAGTAGATCCTAAAAAACGAATTCTGTTCGACCCAAAAGAATCGATCGATTTTCAAGGAAATACAGGGCCGTTTATTCAATATACTTATGCTAGAATTCAATCTATATTAAGAAAAGCAGATACTATTGATACTATTATATCGAGCGAAGTAGAGATACAACTTCACGAAAAGGAAAAGCAATTAATTAAACAATTAGTGCAATTCCCAGAAGTAATACAAAATGCTGCAGAACAGCATAGTCCTGCGTTAATTGCTAATTATACCTACGAATTAGTTAAGGTATATAATTCTTTCTTTCAAAATATATCAATTCTTGGAGCAGATACAGACAAAGAAAAAATGTTTAGAGTAGAATTATCTAGATCGGTTGGGCAAACCATTAAAAATGCGTTTGGTATTTTAGGTATTGAGGTGCCAGAACGTATGTAAACGTATTTTACATCTCCTTAAACATTAGAATTTTAACTTAAATTTGGATTAGAAACTTTCTAGTTATTCTTATCTTTACTTAAAGTGGGTTTTTGTTTCTACTGTGGTTTTTTCTTAAATATGTAACGATGGAACGATGTATATCTAAACATAATGTCAGTGCTTTATTTCTTTCCTTGGCACTATTTTTTTCAATGTTTTTAACGGCACAAAATAACTTTACAGAGTATAATGGAAAAGTTGTAAGCGGTCGTTCTAACAAAGCATTAGAGGCAGCAAGCCTTAATGTTAATGAGACTAATATTAGTACTATAACTAATTCTGAGGGTGAGTTTACTATAAAAGTTCCCAATAAATATTTAGACTCTAAAGTTATAATTTCTTTATTAGGTTATAAAACACATGTATTACCACTATCAGAAATGTCTAATAAAAATAATAGGATAAAACTCTACGAAGCAGTTACCGAACTGTCTGCTGTGAGTATTTCTGCTTTTAAGAATGCAGAAAATTTAGTGAGGAAAGTTTTTAAGGAAAAGAATAAAAACGTTCAAAACAAATCTATATATATGACGGCTTTTTATAGAGAGACTATTAAACGTCGTAATAGAAATGTCTCTTTAACAGAGGCTGTTGTAAATATTCTGAAGCAACCACATACCACTCCAAAGCGCGATGTAATTGAACTTGGGAAGGCTAGAAAAAGTACAGATTACAAACGTTTAGATACGGTTTCGGTAAAACTTCAAGGTGGGCCTTTCTCTACAATCTATATAGATATAATGAAATATCCCGAATATATTTTTACAGACAAAAGTATTGCGAGTTATAGTTTTTCTTTCGACCAGCCTTCAACGATAAATAATAGAAAAGTTTATGTGGTTAATTTTAAACCTAAGAATAACGGTTTTAACGTAAATTACTTTGGTAAATTATATATAGATGTGCAGTCTTTAGCATTAGTGAGTGCTAAATATGCTTTAGATGTTAGTAATGCCAGTAAATCTAAAAACCTACTAGTTAGAAGAAAGCCTAGGGATATTATTGTCTATCCGCTTAAAGCAAATTATAGAGTAGATTATAAAGCAAAAGGCGATAAATGGTATTATAGCTATTCAACCTTATCCTTAAAATTTAAAATCAATAAAAAACGAGAACTATTCAATAAAGTTTACACCTTGTCTAGTGAAATGGCTGTTACTGATTGGGAAATTAACACCACAGATAAGAGGATTAGAAGTAAGAACAGGCTAAGACCTACCGTAATTATTAATGACGCTATTTCTGGTTTTTCTGATCCCGATTTTTGGGGAGAATACAATTTAATTGAACCCGATAAGTCTATAGAATCAGCAATTGAAAAAATAAAAAAGAGTATTAAAAAGCAAAAGCAAAAAGAAATGGAAAGTACAGCAGGAGGTAATCCTTAATCCTTAATTTTTTAGACAAGCTTTTCATGTTTATGTTTTAAATCAATCTATACAGAAATACTTGTTGCTAATGAATTGAGGCTTTAATTTGGTAAGTTGGTATAACCGATGAAATGCTGTAAATAACCTAATCCAAATCTTTAATTTGTTTTATTAGATTTAAAAATTCTTTAATAAAGGAGATAACCTAAAAGACCAATTAATCTTAGAAGTAATAGCCTTATTAAATGGGTTATACATACAATTAACAACTAAAAATTTAGTCTTAGGCTAAGATTAGGTGTAAATTTTAAAGACCGATTATTTATTTTAGTAATAGAATTATCTGAATCGAAGGTGTAATAACTATTGATGAAGTTGGTTTGATTAAATATATTCCAAACAGAAGCTCCTAATTCTGCTTTTATGCCCTTTGTAAATTCAAAATTATAAATAGCCGAAATATCGGTTCTAAAATAATCACTTAGTCTAGAGCTGTTTGGTGATTCAAATTCTATAACAGAATTACTAGAGTTTTGTATTTCTGATGGAGTAGTATAAGGCCTGCCCGAATTCCAATTGATACCAAAACCAATTTTGAAGTTATCTAAATTATAAGTTAATGATGCATTTGCAACATGTCTTAAGTCTAATGTATTTGGAAATGGTTTTCCGTTATTTAAATTTTTAAATTGATAATCATTTTTGCTATAAGAATAACTCAACCATGTGCTAAAATTATTAAAGCGTTTGTTGATTAAAAAGTCAATGCCTTTAACTGTGTAAGTACCAACGTCATTAGTGAATTGAAACTGGTTTTGAAAACCTTGACTTCGAGCAGTAATGTTGTTTACACCTTTGTAGTAACCTTCAATCGAAACCAGTAAATTATTTTGATTATAACTTATACCTATAGATGCTTGCTCACTTGTTATTAGAGGTACATTGTTAGTGTTTGCAAGTTGCCATCGACGTTTTTCTATACCAAAAAAATCTTGTTGTAAATCAATAACTTGTGAAATGGATTGACTTTTTAACTCACCCAATATTTCTAATCTAAAATAATCAAAGAATTTTTGATTTATGGTAAACCTTGGCTCAATTAAAAATTCTGATAGTTTTCCAAAATAACTAATTCTAGAACCTAAACGTATATGAGTTTCACCAGATTTAGAGTACCATTCTATTTCGCCAAACAGTGCATGAGTTCTAATAATTTCCTTTATTAAGCTTGTAAACTCCGGATTGGTAACATCTTCAAAATTAGTAACGCTAACTTCATTAAATTGATAACCTCCATTAAATTTAGTGTTTTCATTAATCGTATTTGAAACATCTAAACGAAAACCGTAATCTTCAACTTTATTTTCTTGAACTAGACGTTGTGAATTTGTAATGTCATTGTTCTCAGCATCTAAATCATAATTAGAATAATAAGCTTGAATAGTGGCATTAACTCCATTCTGCCAAACTTTAGAATAGGTGCCACTTACACCATAACTAACTTGGTTTAATCCACTTCGGGTTTTCTGAAAATTATTATCTGTAGTTGTGAATACTTGATTATAGTCTAAACTGTTATAGATGTTAAGTAGATTGATACGGAGCTTAGAGGTTTTATTAATATCATATAAAAATTTAGCGTTAAAATCGTAAAACAAAAAGCGTTCATCTAATGATAATTGAGTATTTACATTGTTAGAAGCGTTTAATTCCGAATCTCTAAAAATTCGATCAAAATAAGAGTCGTAAGTCGTTGATGCTAAAATATCCGTATAAGAACGTCTTGTGGACAATTGTAATTCTGTTTTTTTAGACAATGGGATTTTAGCAAATCCGTCTATGCTTAAAAGATTTCCTCCTAGACCTGCACTAAATTTTTGGTCAAGATCATCAACATTTTTTATTGAAATAGTGCTAGATACACCATCTCCAAATTTAGCACTAGTACCATTTTTTGAAATACTTATGTCTTTTGATAAATAAGGATTAAATGCTGAAATTAGACCAAAAAAATGACCTGTTTGATACATTCTAATACCTTCATATAAAATGAGATTCTGATCATTAGTACCTCCTCTCACATTTATGTTAGAAACACGCTCGTCAACGCTAGTAATTCCTGGTAAATTTTGCACAATCTGTAATACATCTGGTTCAATTAAGCCAGGTAATATATTAAAGGCTTTTGTGTCAACTTCAATAGTTCCGTTGTTGGTTTTTGAAATTCCTTTGGTAAGATAATTATTAACCACAACCTCTTCTAAGTGTTGAATGGTTTTATTAGATTCTGTGTCTTTTATTGGTGTTATAGCTATAAATCTATCACTTAATATTTCAAAATTAAGTTTTGTTACAAGTCTCAAATGATTTATTACTTGTTCTAAGGATAATTCTGTATATAATGGTGCTACTGTTATGTTGTCTATTGTTTTTGTTTCGAAAGAGAACTTCACCTCGTAACGTTTTTCTAATTGCAATAGAATTTGCTCAAGCGGTTGTTTCTCCTTTTGGTTCTGACTGTAAGAAAGGTTACAAAAGGCAATAATTAAAAAATAGAAAACTAAACCTAGTAATAGTTTATTCACGTTTTAGTAAGATAGATTTTCCTGATTTGTTGTAGCTTAAATTTAATGGTTTTGTTACAGACTGCAATGCTAATTCTAAATTTTTGTGTGTAAAACTTCCAGTGAATAAACGCGATGTATCAACATTATCTGTAGTTATTTTTAAGTTATATTGATTCTCAAATTCAGAAATAACATACTTCAGAGGTACACTTTTAAAGCTACTTTCACCACGCAACCAACTCGGTTGCGCAGTGTTTTCTTTTTCATTTGCAAGTAGTTTCCCATCTATAATTTGAAAGGTGAATCCAGGTTTTAATTTTACCGTTTTATTATTGTGTGTTACAGCAACCAAGCCTTCGTAGCAAGTGACTTCGAAGTGAGATTGACGTTGTTTTACATTAAATTGTGTGCCCAAAACACTTACTAAACCTTCATCTGTTATAACATCAAATTTTTGCCCTTTTGCAACTTTAAAAAAAGCTTCACCATATAGTCTCACTTCTCTGTTTTTACTCCAATGTTTTTCATTGAAAGTTAATGTTGTATTGGCGTTTAAATTTACAGTAGAAGTATCTGGTAATTTAATCGTAGTTTGTTGTGCGATATTGGTGTTAAATTTTGCGTCTAAAGTTGTTGTGTAGTAATAGATACTGAAGCCCAAAGCTAAAATTGCAGCCAACCTTAGTAAAGGTTTAAACCATTGATTCGTCTTAGAATCATTAGGTTTAAGTTTAGATTTTAGCGTTTTGTAGTTGTTTTCAATAAAGAATTGAGGAGACTTAAAGTCTTTTAAAGCAGTATTCATTTGGATTAAATTCTTATAATCCTTTAGCTGCTTAAAAGCATTTAGCTCTCTAGTACTTAGGTTGTTATCTAGCCATTTTTTTATAAGTTCTTCTCTATTCATAATGCTATTTCATCTATATAACAACTAAGTTTTAAATTCTCCTACCTTTATTAAATTCCTTCTATCTCGCCTCGCAACTTCTTTAAAGCTCCATAAATACGTTTTTCTACAGCTTTTGTAGAAATATCTAAAAGTTCAGCAATTTCTTTAAACCGTTTACCTTCAACTCTATTGAGTAAAAATGCTATCCGTTGGGCTTCGGTTAAATTTGTTATTGCCTTTTGTAATTTTTGATGATATTCTTTTTCCTGTAACACAAACTCAGGAGTTTCATTAGTAGAGTGCTTTTGCGGTTGTTTATTATATTTTAAAACGACCTTTTGATGTGCAAAAGCATTAAGCATTAAATTATTTGCCGTTGTAAATAAGAAGCTCTTAGCTTTAGAAGGAGCAATTTTGCTACAATTTTGCCAAAGTTTAATAAATGCTTCTTGTACTGTGTCTTGCGGATTTAAGTGCTCACCGAATTTATAATAAAGAAAATCATGAAGATTCTTTGCATGTTTTTTATACAAGCGTTCAAATAGTTGTGATTCACAGATATTATCTTGCAAGGGTTGGCTCATAATTTTTTATAGGTGCTGCAAATTATAAATAAATTTTTTATGTTAAGGTAGGAGAATTTAAAACTTAAATGTTTTATAATAAATTGATAAAAATAACTATGTTATGAAAGCTCAGATTAAATACCTACTTGTCTTTGCCCTTTTTGCCATTTTAAGTTTAACAGCTTGTCAAGATGAGGTCACAGAAGTCATTAATCCAAATGAACAAGAAACTATTACCCCAAATTCTACTTTAGCTAATCTAATGAGCTATACATCTGCCAACTTTGGTGCTGTAGATGATATATTAGATGGTACTAGTTGCTTCTCCGTTGAGCTACCAGTAACAATTATTGTTAGCGATATTACCATTGTTATTGAAACTGAAGCAGATTTAGAACAATTAGAAGACTTGTTTGAAGATTTAAATAGCAATGAAGACTTCTTAGATTTTATTTTTCCTATTACCATAATATTTAGTGATTATACAGAATTGGTTATTGAAAATGCAGACCAGCTCGAAAATTTCATCAATGAATGTGAAGAAGATGATAATGTCATTGAATGTGTAGATTTAGTATATCCTATTTCTTTCTCGGTATTCGATTCGGAATTCAGTCTTATAGACACTGTAACTATTGAAAATGATGAAGCGCTCTACGAATTCTTAGAAGGTTTAGAGGACAATGATAATGCACTTATTGTAAGTCTAAATTATCCGGTGACATTAGAATTTTCTAATAATGAAACCCTCGAAGTAAACTCTAATGAAGAATTAGCAGAAACAATAGCGTCTGCTGAAGATGATTGTGAAGACGATAATGAAGACGATTGTGAAGAAGAAGAAATAGCTTTAAATTTAATAGAATGCCAATGGGAAGTCTATTTATATACTAATGATGATCTTGAGAATTTAGATGGACCATATACATTTATCTTTAATGATAATGGTAATGTAATAATAGAAGGTCTTAATCAAGACCCACAAACAACGACTTGGGAACTTTTAGAAACCGATAATGGATTAGAGCTTAGTATTGCCTCTTTTTATTATTACGAAGAGCAATTTGGAAATTGGTTAGTAGTGCAATGTGACGATGACGAATTAAAGTTTGAACACTTAACAGTTGATGGATCGGGATTATTTTTCGAACAAGAATGCGAAGACGACTTAGATTGTTCACTTTTAGATATCAGTGATATTTTACAAGAATGCCCTTGGGATTTTAGTGACGGAACAGATTTATTCGATAACTACCAGATGATATTTAATGCAAATGGCGAATTACTTATTACAGAAGGAGGTGCTACATCTGCTATTGGAGGTAATTGGAGTTTGTCC
>Ga0316208_1001079_pt1 | contig 27844 bp, 19 predicted proteins | sample 3monopyrite_MG_FD_204944 | JGI IMG/M metagenome (GOLD analysis project Ga0316208, IMG submission 204944) | Microbial mat bacterial communities from mineral coupon in-situ incubated in ocean water Damariscotta River, Maine, United States -... | ecosystem: Environmental > Aquatic > Marine >... | reverse complement strand
TCTCCCGCTCCGGATGCCGCGCCCGCGATTCCATCCCCTGAGTCAGGAGCTTCGACCAGACCGAAAGCATCTGCCGTCCGACTTGCGAGGCATCCACGTCGTCCGAAGAAACCAGGCGCATCGTGTACTCGAGATGCGCGACCGAAGGAATGACTCGAATCGGATCTCGATGGGTCTGGACGATCATCGCATCGGGATAGGTCTCAAAGAGCGCGTCGAGCGGTCCGAGATGGCCCGGCGATTTCAGGATCCATCGCTCGCATTCGTGCCGGGATTGCATGTGCTGCAGGAAGCGCTTGTGATGGGCGTAGGTCGGGCCCATGTCTTGATCGAGCAGCCAGTCATCGTAGGACTCGCAGTTGAAGCACATCTGAAAGCGGATGCTCATGAACTCCGACGCGGTCGTCACGATGCATTCCTGCGGAAGCAACGCACCGACGGGATGAATCGCCTGAAAGCCCGGCGCGAGTTGGTCGACCTGGTCGAAGCGCGCCTTGGTCGTCGCGATGCGCGGATCCGTTTCGTAGGTCGCGGTCTCCGCGGGCGGACTCGGCTGATCGATCTCCCAGGAGAGCGGTGCGCGGTTCGCTGGATCCTCGGCGAGAAGGCCGTAAAGAAGGGTCGTGCCGGTCCGCGGTAGGCCCAGAATGAAAAGCGGCCGCCGGATCTCTTGTTGGGCGATTTCCGGACGGCGCTTGCGCCACTCGGTGAGTTCAAGGCGATGGGAGAGCAACTCGATCAGCTGTCGGCGTGCGAAATAGCGACCGAAGAGTGTGAAGCGCCCGTCACTTTCGATGGACTCGAGCAACTTCCGGAGGCCCGGCCGAAACGTATCGGGGCCGAAATCGGAAGAGCCCGCGAGCTTCGTCGCCGCTTTCATCAGCGACTCCTCGGCGAGCGAGATCGGCGTCACGCCCATGCGCGCAAGCCCGCGACCCACCGCGTTCATGGCTCGAATCGGGAACGGGCGGAAGGGTTGTGAGAGCAGGTCTTCGTCCAAGCGGCGACTTTCTGAAATCAGATCCGCGGAACACGTGTGCGCGGAACGGGAGCAGCGTTGGGCTCCGGAGCGCCGAAACGTTAGTGCCGCTTTCGGGACTCTGCCTGCGAGAAGCCACGCAATGCCCGACTCTGCCGCGTCGTGCGTCTAGTCCCTCGCCGAGAGGGCTCTCAACGCCCCGTCAGATCGTGTCGCGCCGCCGCGAGCTTCTCACGGTACGCCGAAGCGCGCTCGAGCTTGAGTTCTTCATACCCCCGAACTTCATCCGGCAGAACCGCCAAGGCAAGCGAGGCATCGAATCGTTCCGCATCCAGCGACTCGATCACTTCCTCGATCGCCTGCGCGTATTCCGGAGCCAACTCACGCTCGACGCGACGAACCATCGCATACCCAAAGGGATCGAATTTCGAGCCGCGCAAGAAGCGAAGGAATGCCAGCACTTGAATCAGCGGGCGAGCCCCAAACCCGATCGCGATCTTCTTCCGAAGCCCCAGCGCCCGCAGCAGCGGAGGATGAAGCTTCCAGGCGATTCGCCCGGTGGCCCCGGCGACTTCTTGCGCTGCCTCGAGGCCCTCGGCGTCGAGCATCAGACGCGCGACTTCATACTCATCCTTGTAGGCGAGAAGTTTGTAGTAGTGGGCGGCGACCGCCATCGTGAGCGCTGCACTCCCGGGACGCACGCGCTCCTCCGCCGCGCGGGTTCGCTCGACCAGGTCGAGAAAGGCGCGCATCGGCGGCGTGCCGCCCCAGGCCATCAGCTCCTCCGCATAACGTTGCAGCAGATCCGTCGCTGGGACGGACGGCGCCATCGAATCGATCCGCGAGAGTACGCCCCCGGAAAGCGAACTCGGCCTGACCTCCGCGGCGACGGTCGCGGCCCCGGACACGTCAAACGAGCGCGCTGCAGCCAAGGCTTGCGGATCGGCCACCTGCACCCGACCCCAGCTGAACGCCGCGAGATTCGATTCGATCGCGACGCCGTTCAGCCGAATCGCTTCCTCCATCGACGCGGGCGTGATCGGCAGGCATCCCGACTGAATCGCCATTCCCACGACAAAGAGGTTCGCGGTCGTCGCGGAACCGAAGAGCGCCGAGGTCGTCTCCGCCGCGTCCGCCCAGAAATGCGCATCCGCCCGGGTCGTCGCAGCGAGCCGGTCAATCAGATCGGATACACCCGGCAAGGCGATCTCGGGATGCGTGATCATGTCGCCGGTCGGTGTCGCCGAAGTCGAGCCCACGACCGTCGTTCGGTCTCGTGAGGCGACGAGCAATCCCTTATCCGAGGCGGCCACGAGTTGATCGAAGGCCAGCAGGAGATCCGCCTGTCCTTCGCCGAGCCGATTGGTCGAAGTCGGAGCCGCATGGGAAAGACGCAAGTCACTCACCACCGGTCCGGCCTTCTGCGAGAGGCCGATCTGGTCGAGACCGCGCACCTGATAACCGTCGAGCATGGCCGCGGTCCCCACGACCTGCGCCACGGTCACGACGCCGGTTCCGCCGATCCCTGTTATGCGGGTCGCGAACTCGTCGGTCGGTACGATCGGGACCGGTTCGGGAAGCGATGGCGGGAGTGGCGGAAGTTCTGGCGGCGGGCTCGGCGAGGGGATCTCCGGAGCGACCTTGCGCCCCCCGAAGAGTCGGCCGAAAAATCCGGGCTCATCGTTTCGGACCGTCATGAACGAAGGGCAATCGCCCTCGATACAGGAGTAGTCGAGATTGCAGGTCGTCTGATCGATTTCGGTCTTCCGACCGAAGGGCGTTTCGATCGGCTGAACCGACAGGCAATTACTGATCTGCCCGCAATCGCCGCAGCCTTCGCAGATCCGGTGATTGATGACAACGCGCTCGGGCGGCGTCGGTGCCTTTCCCCGCTTTCGCGCGCGGCGCGCCTCCGCGGCACAACCCTGGTCGTGAATCAGAACGGTCGTCCCGGGTACGCGAGAAAGCGTCTCTTGCGCTTCGATCAATCGCTCCCGAGACCAGACCTCGACCCCGGCCGGCAAATCGATCTTCGCATAACGCCCGACATCCTCCGTCGTCACCAACACGCGCGTCACGCCTTCGTTTAGCAACCCTCGCACGACGCGAGAAACGTCGAGCTGTCCCTGCGGATCCTGCCCGCCGGTCATGGCGACGGTTCCGTTATAGAGAAGCTTGTACGTCACGTTCACACCCGCGGCGATCGATGCCTGAATCGCGAGCTGCCCGGAATGAAAATACGTCCCGTCGCCGAGATTCTGGATAAAGTGGTCGCGCTCGAGAAAGGGCGACATCCCCACCCACTGAACACCTTCGTTCCCCATGCATCCGAGTCCGCCGATATCGCCGACCCGTTCCTTATCCATCAACAGGGCCATCGTATGACAGCCGATCCCCGCGCCGACGAGTGCTCCATCCGGTACTTCCGTGCTCCTATTGTGCGGACATCCGGAACAGAAAAAGGGGGAGCGCGTGACCGGAAGAACTTCGAGCGGGGTCGAATCGTTCCGCGGCGCGGGTGCCAAGCGATCCCGCAACCGCTCTCCGAGTCGGGCACGTAGAATTGGAACGAGGGTATCTGCATCGAGCGCGCCAAAGCCGGGAACGAGCGGCCTGCCCTCTTCATCCTCCTTGCCGACAACGGTGGGCCGATCCGCGAGCGCGTAGAGCGCGTCCTTGATCAGGGATTCGAGGTTTGGACGCTTCTCCTCGATCACGAAAACGCATTCGAGTCCTCGCGCAAAACGACGCACGGTTTCCGGATTAAAGGGCATGGGCATGCCCATCTTGAGCAGTCGGATGCCGCAGGCCTCGATCGCCTCGTCCGAGCGCAGGCCGAGGCGGTCGAAGGCCTCGCGAACTTCGCGATAGGTGATGCCCGAACTCACGATGCCCATCCAGGCATCCGAGGGATCGACGGTCACCGCGTTCAACCGATTCGCCGACGCATATTGCCGCGCGAGTTCGTAACGAACCTCGTAGATCTCACGCTCGACGTCGACGGTGCGCGGGGTCAGCAGATTTCCATCCGCATGATGGATGTAGGTTCGGCCATCAATCTCGGGAAGGATCGGCACAATTCGATCCGGCGCCAGGTGAACCGTCGCGGTCGCATCCGCCACATCGGCGACGATCTTGAGCGCGGTCCAGAGTCCGGTCACCCGGGATAACGCAATGGCGTGTCGGCCGAAGTCGAGCGCTTCGCCCGGATCACCGGGATACAGCAAGGGCACGTGCATATCGGCGAGCACCCCCGCCGAGGAAGAAGGAACGGTCGAACTCTTTGCGGCGGGATCATCGCCGACGATCGCGACCGCTCCACCCTTCATGGATGTTCCGGTATACACGGCGTGCCGGAGCGCGTCCGCCGCGCGGTCGACCCCAGGCGCCTTGCCGTACCAGAGGCCGACGATGCCGTCGTAACGACAATCCGGTTGCTCCGCGGCGAGCTGCGACCCCATCACGGCGCTCGCCCCATATTCCTCGTTCATGCCGGGCTGACAGACGACCGGCAATTCGGGGGCCAAGCGCGCCGCTTGTGCGACGGCACGATCGTATCCACCGAGGGGGGAGCCGGGGTAGCCCGAGATGAAAGCGGCGGTCTCGAGTCCGTTGCGACGGTCGATGCGCAGCTGTTCGAGAGGCAGACGAGCGAGCGCCTGGATGCCGGTCAGGAAGACGACGCCGTCCTCCGCCAGGTAGCGATCATCGAGCGTGTAACGCGCCACCCGGTACCCCCCTGAAAGCGGCGTGGACAGCCTCGGCGGGTCACCCACGCATTCAGAAGGATAGATCGGCGGATCGATCGAGCCAATTGAGCCCGACTGCGTCGCTACACTCCGTCGCTACGAAGAGAGCCCGTTCTCGCGCAGCGTTCGGTCGACTCCAGCCCAGACCGACCGCTCCTTCATGAAACTGATATGAGAACCCTGATACCAGACCATTTCGGGCTCTTCCCAATGTCGCCATAGATCCCGCACATGATCCGGGGTGACGAGGCGGTCGGCGGTCCCGCCGAAGATCATCCGACCCTCGCGTGGAACCTGGGGCGAGAGCCAGAGCGGGTTGATCACGCGAAGCAGTTCTGCCACACGATCGACATCGAAGCCGAGAGTCTCCGCATAACGCAGCTGATGCACGCCGGCGTGGCGTACCAGAATTCGAGAGATGTCGACGAGGGGGATTCCGGGAATCGCACAAGCGAGGCCTTCCGCGAGACTCGCGAAATTCGCCGTCGTGAGGCCCCCCAGTGATAGGCCGAACGCGCCAATCGCCGGCGCTTCCTGGGTTCGAGTCCAGGACAGCAGGCGTCGCATGTCCCAGAGCGCCTGGGTCTCCGCATGAATCGTGTCGAGCACGTCGATGCCGAGGAATCCCGATCCGGAATGCCAACCGAGGCGACGGGGGCCATGAAGCGGGAGCACCGGAATCAGCACGTTCACGCCGGAGCCACCCTTTGAGTCATGGAAGAAACGTTTGAAGATGTCGATGTCGATGCGCGCATGGCCCATCCGGTATCCGTTGGTTGCGATCAACCAAGGGCGCGGCGGCCCCTCATGCCGGAGCACATAGGCCCAACCGTCTCGGCAAGCGTCATAGCCCATCCATCGGTCGCGCCCCGGCTCTCCATCCGCAACGCGATAGCCGCTCTCGAATCGCAGCACTTCGACGCGATGTCCGGCGATCGACTCGATGCGAATTTCGGGATCCGTCAGATCGGGTGGGGCGACGTGATAGGCCTCGGGCTTATCGAGAAATCCTTCCCGAGCGAAGAAGGAATGAGCGTCCTCCATCTCTGAGACGACTCGATCGATCGTGCCATCGAGAGCGAAGCCTGCCGTTCCCAGCACCTGTTCGAATCCCAAGATCAACTCATCCCCGGCCACCTTCGCCACCACGCTGGGCGAGATCTCAGGCGTCGGCACCCCCGCCACGTGCTTCTCGACGTCGAGGGCGAGGCGCCCTGCGCCCCAGCTTCCCAGTGCCGCAGTCAGCAGAAGACCAAGCGCGTTCCCAAGTCCCACGACGAGGGCAAGGGGAAGCGAAAGCAAAGCACCCACGAGCCCGGCCAGGGCGCCGATCTGGGTGATTCGATGGTCACCCGGCGCGAAGAGCTGGCCACCGCCGGAAGCGAGAAGCGCGCTGCCGACGACCCAAAGAGGAAGGCCCTGGGGCATCGACGACGCCGCAGCGGTTGAAATCCAGAACAGGCCGGCGACCAGAGTCGGCGCGGACCAGATGGGCCATCGGGATTGTGGGAACACGATTCTTCTCCGCCGGACGCTCGAAATCGGAACGTACCGGATCGGGCCCCGCGCCGGGAGAGAGGAAAGCGATGCAGCCCGCGGACGGGCTCAACCGCCCCCCCCTGAATTCGGGACCGACAGAGCGTCTACGACTCGGATGCGAGAGGACGAAAAAATAATCGCGGCGAATCGGACCGACGGACAAGTTCAGTCCGACGATTTCGCGCCTCGCTTCGCCCGCCACTTGAGCGCGGTCATGGCGATCGGGTCGATGACCCGGCCGAGGGCGCGCTGCCAAGTGCGGGCCGGTTTCGTCCGCGCTGCCGCTTCAAAACCATCGATCCCGAGCTCCCCCCGGATCGCACTCGTCGCAACATTGACCGGTGTATCGAGGGGAATCCCCGTGCTGTCGGCAATGCGCACCATCCGCTCGAAATTACCGATGACTGCGGCGGCATCGACCAGCGATGCCGACCCCAGATCATCCCGCACGCGATCCCGCGCCTTCGCGATCTCCGTCGGGTCGCCGCGCAGCGTGGCCTCAACAAAGGGAACTAGCGTCGTCGCGCCCCGCACGGTCGAATCCGCCGCCGCGGCCCCATCGGTCAGACTTCGCAGATCGTCTTCCCCGCCTTCGGACTCGATGCTCGCACGGAGCATCAATGCGTGTGAACTCGTTCAATAGAAACACTCGTTGACCGCGGAGACCCGTCCGGCGACCAGCTCCGTCTGCGCCCGGGAAAGCGGCCCCTTCCCGTTCACGAAATCGAACATCTCTCCGTTATCCATTCCCAGGTAGTGGGCCTGGGATAATTCCTTGAGCCAGCGAACCGCGTCGGGCACAAGGCTCATGGCGCGAATCACAAAGGGCGCCGGCCCGGGAAAGAGGTCCGCGTTCTCGCCGGGTGGCTTCCGGCTCGGCAGCATCGCCACCCAGGCTTCCCCTCCGACCGCGCTCGGCGGTCGTTTCATGCTCGGTCTCGTGTCGCGCCGCGGCTCGGAGGGAAGCGGCTCGCAGGCGAGCCCCATGGCGCGATGAAACATGTCGATGCTACGGACGGAGACGACGACGCTCAGGAGCTCAACGTAGTGCGTGTCGGGAACGCCTTGGGCCGCAAGTCCCTCGACCCAGCTCTGGGTCAGTCGGGTGGCGTCGGTAATGATGCGATGAACCGCGTCGACCGCGGCCTCCGGGAGAACCGAGCCGGAGACGTGATCGTGGCGGCCATCGACTGCGTTCGGCGAGAGTGCGGTCTTCCGCTCGCGGCAATACGCGCAGTCGACCGCGGCCCGGGACTCCGCGGCGATCGCGATGCGCTCTTCGCCGGTCCACCACGTGCCGGCGGCCGCGAGTCGGGCCCAAGCTCGGCGATGGGTCTCAGCAAGATCCGGCCGCACCGGGTCGGCGAGCTCGGCCTCGTATCGAAACGCCGCCTCGAAGGGGGCGGCACCGGCGGCCGGATCGAGAGCATCGGGTGAAGCAGTCATGGCGATCGGCCTCCTCGGCGTTCCGAACAGCGTCCCCGAAACGAATTTGCGAGTCAAGTGGATCAGCTGGGCTCGCCATCCGTTTTGTCGGCCGACAAAACTACCTTATCTATTTGAATTCAAAGCATTTCTCATTCTTATGTCGGAGTTTTGTCGGGGTTCGGACAAAGCAGATCCCGGGTCATCCGATCGATCGAAGAGTCCGTTCTCGGCGCGCGACCGACTGCTACGATGCCGGCGATGCGAGCCAGCGGTCACGAAATCAGGGTGGGCCCCCGACCAAAAATGAAGCGGGACAAGGCCGTCGGCTGGACCCTCACGTTACTCCTGCTGATGCTCGCCGACGGGACGGCCACCGCGCAGAACCCGCTTCTCGGAGCCCTCGAGCAGGCCGCGAGCGAGGCCGCGGAGGCCACAGCCCCCTCTGACGAGGGCGCGGCTCCCCCGACGGATGACGACCCACAGCTCGAAATCGAGACCCGACTCGAAAAGGCACGATCCCAGCTCGCCGCCCTCGAACAAGCAAGGGACAACACGGAGAGCACCGAAGGAGAACCCGCTCCACCGACCGCGTCGATCGAACTCGCGGCTCGTCTCGTTCGCGTCCTGGAACAACGCCGGGAAGCGCAAATTCAAACCGCGGCGCTCGAGATCGGCCGAAATGCGATCGAGTCAGGCCTCTCGCGGAATCCGCGCGAGATCGTCGCGGACCCACCGCCCTTTCCCGTCCCGACCCTCGATGGTGTTCTCGCCGCCTGGCGAAACGCGGCCGCCCAGGAGGAGAAGTTTCGAAGTGTCCTCGAAGACCGGCGCGCGAACGTCGAGACCGCCCGCGAACGCGCCGAAGATCTCGCCAAGGAACGCCGCCGCCTGCGCGATGTCCTGGCGAATGAGAAGGACGACCTTGAGCGACTTCGCCACGAGGCCGACTTGCGGAGCCTCGAGGGCCGACTCGCGATCGCTCGCGAGCAGGTTTTGCTCGCCGAGCAGCGCGTTGCGATTGCGACCATCGAGCACGACATCCAGCTGAGTTCGACCCGCCAGGCCCAAGAAGCGCTCACCTGGGTCGAGACCCAGCTCGTCCCCCGAAGCGAGGACCTGTCCAGCGAGATCGAAAAACTCGACCTGGACCGAATCAATCAGGAGCGAGCGCTCGATCTGGCGCGCGCACGGGTCGACGATGCGGAAGCGGCCTTGCGGGCAGCGGAGGCGCGCACCGAACGGATCGACGAAGCGAATCTCAAGTTCCATAACCTCGAAGTCGCCTCCCGCCGCGAGCAGCTCACCCATCGCCAACAGGCGGTCTCGCTCCTCAGCGAGCGCATCGAACGCCTCGGTCGAATCCGCACGACCTGGCAGCATCGTTATGCGGTCCTCGGCGATGCCCTCGACCTCAAGGACGCCCCCGCCTGGCGCGACGAAAGCAACGAGGAACTCGACCGACTCGCGCGACTCCGGCGCATCCATGAAGCCGAAATGGCGGAGACGGAGCGAACACGCCAGAGCCTCAAGACCCGGTTGAATACAATTGATTCGGACCACCGCGATCTAGCCCGCCTGGTTCGAGCCGAGCTGCAGGATCTCGAAGAACTCATCGCTCTCTTCGAGAGCGAACTCCTGCTGCTCGATTCGGCGATTTCCCTCGAGGAACGACTCCGCGTCGAGCTCACCACGCGCATGAAGTCACGGGATCTCGGTGAACGATTCCGGAGCGCTTGGGCCGCGATCACGTCCTTCTGGAGCTACGAGCTCACGACCTCCGAAGACAGCCCGATCACCCCGGGCAAGATCCTGATCGCGCTGACGGTTTTCGTCGCCGGACTCTGGGCGGCGCGCTTCGTCCGCGCCCAGTCTCGCCGACGCCTCTTCCCGCGCTTCGGTTTCGACGCGGGGGCATCGAGCGCCTTCGCCTCCCTCACCTTCTACGCGCTGCTCGCCGCCACTTTCCTGATGGCCCTGCGCGCGGTCAATATTCCGCTGACCGCCTTTGCCGTCGCGGGTGGTGCGCTCGCGATTGGCGTCGGCTTTGGGAGTCAGACCGTCATCTCGAATTTCATCAGCGGCCTCCTCCTGCTCGCCGAACGACCGATCCGAACCGGCGACCTCGTCGAGGTCTCAGGCGTCATCGGAACCGTCGAATCGATCGGCCTGCGCAGCACCCGCATCCGCACTCCCGACAATTTTCACATCATCGTCCCCAACGCGTCCTTCCTCGAAAGCAACGTTGTCAACTGGACCCACGAAGATCCGGTCCTCCGGCTTCGCGTGAAGGTCGGTGTCGCCTACGGCTCCGACACCCGACGCGTCAAAGAGCTCCTCGAACAGGCGGCGACGGAACACGATCGATGCCGGAGCAACCCCGCCCCCCTCGCCGTCTTCTCCGATTTCGGCGACAGCGCCCTACTCTTCGAAGTGCGCTTCTGGATCCGCTACGACGAACGAACCGACCGCAGCATGATCCAAAGCGACGTCCGCTACCGCATCGACGAACTCTTTGCGGAAAACGACATCGTCATCGCCTTCCCGCAGATGGACGTTCATCTGGACGTTGCCACGCAGATCGAACCCAAGGGCGACTAACTCGCCGGGTTCAGCTCTTTTCCGGCGCGGGCGGCTCAAACGCCTCGAAGGCATCCTTGTAGTCGGGATGCCATCGCGAGAGCGGAGCGCGCTGCTCCGTCATATCCATCGCGCCCCAGAGAATGCGCTTTCGATCCATCTCCCAGGTCGTCTCTTCATCGGGGCAGATCACGTAGAAGTCGCCGCGCTCAATTGACGCGAGCAGAAAATCGGCGACTTGTTCGGGAAGCCATGCACCGGGCTGATGTTCGCGATCCCCCGTGGTCGTCCAACCGGGGACGAGCAGATGCGCCGCAAGTTGGCAGCCCTCGATGTTCCGCAACTCGTGGGCGAGGGACTCGGTCAGACTCTTGACTGCGGCCTTGGCGGCGTTGTAGCAGGCGATGCCCGGGGGATTCGTGATGCCCTGCTTCGAACCCGTGTTGACGATGAGGCCCGGCGTCGCTTGTTCGAGCATCTGCGGAAGGAAGACATGGATGCCATTTGTTATGCCGAGGACGTTCGTTTGGAACGTGTCGCTCCACGCCTTCGGATCGCCTGAAGTACCGGCGAAGCGAAACGCTGCGGCGTTATTCATCAGGAGATCGATGCGGCCGAAGCGTGCGACGGCGGCATCGCGAAACGCCTCAAGGTCCGCGACCTGACTCACGTCGACGTGCCGAACGAGAACGTCGTCCTTGCCGTTGCTCGCGAGCGCTGCAAGCCAATCCTCGGCGGCCGCAAGTTTCTCGTCATTCACATCCGCGATCACAACGCGCAGTCCGCGCTCGATCAGGCGGGTCGCCACACCAAGACCGATGCCACTGGCCGCGCCGGTAAGGACTGCGACGTTTCCAGACTGAAGGACAGGATGAGACATGAGGACTCCTCGCGTTGAGAGATAAAGGCGCGGGAAGGAACTCCTAGAGCTGGCTCGACCCCGGCGCCATCACGGGGCGCACCATCGCCGGCCGAGCGCCTACGAGCCCCTTCACGCCCTCTTCGATTCCTTGAACCGAAAGGTGGTACATGGGGAACATCGTCGAGACCTGGCGACACGTCGACGACATTGCCCACTCGACGGGACGATCCGGATTGAGCCAGACCGAGCGATCGAAATGGCGCGCCAAGCGATCGAGCCAGGCGTGCCCACTCGTATCGGTTTCCATGCGCGGATTGATGTTGCCTCGCGCGGAATTCAACTCCGAAGGGTGCATCGCGGCGTCGCCGACGATCATCAACTTCCAGCGCTCGCCGTACGTCCGAAGCAGATCCGCGGTCATCATCGATTCGCTGCGCAAGAGCCGACCCGATTCAAAGACGCGCTCATACACACAGTTGTGAAAATAAAACGCCTTGAAGTCGCGCAGCCCACGCTCTTCAAAGAACGCCGACAAGAGCCGACTGACCGGCTCGAAATAGGGATCCATCGTGCCGCCGACATCCAGCAGCAGAAGCAGGCGGACATCGTTCTTCTTCTTGGGCCGGAACACGAGCTCGATCTCGCCCGCCTCGCGGCACGTCTTGTCGACGGTTTCGTCGATGTCGAGTTCTTCCGGGCCATCGGTCCGCGTGAGCTGCCGCAAGCGACGCAGCGCGAGCTTCACGTTTCGCGTGTCGAGGGCGACGTCGGTTCGGTAGTCGGAAAACTGTCGATCCTCGGCGACCTTCATCGCGGAACGACCGCCACCGGGGCCCCCGACGCGCAAGCCCGTCGGATGTTCACCGCCGTGACCAAAGGGAGAGCGCCCCCCCGTGCCGATCCATTTGCCGCCACCGTCGTGCCGTTCGGTCTGTTCCTTCAGTCGCTCCTGATACATCTCCATCAACTCGTCGATGTCGAGGTTCTGAAGCGCGGCGCGCTGTTCTTCCGTCAGCTCTTCGAAGGGCTTCGGATTCGCGAGCCACTCGAGCAGCTCCTGCGGAATCTCGATGACGCCTTCAATTCCTTCGAAAAACTGCGCGAAGGTCAGGTCGAAGGTGTCGAAGTCGCTCTCGCTCTTCACGAGACAGGCGCGGGCGACGTGATAGAAGCCTTCGATCTTCGAGTCGTGCAGACCCATCTCGAGGCATTGAAGCAACATGCGCCATTCCTGGAGCGTGCTCTTCAGCCCGGCCGCGCGAAGCGCGTAGAAGAATTCGAGGAAGACCATCCGGAGATCCGCCGGCGCCTAACGGCGTCCCGGGCTCTTGAGGTCGTCGAAACTCGTCGGCGGCTTGCCGCCGCGGTCGAGGAAAGACCCGATCGTTCGCGTGTCCTGCTCGTTCTTGAGCAGGGCACCCATGAAGGGAATCTCCGCTTCGAGCTGGGACGGATCCGCACCCGCGCGAAGCAGGGCCGTGATCCAATCGATCAGCTCGGAGGTCGAGGGGCGCTTGCGCAGTTCCTTCTGATCCCGGAGCCAATAGAACTTGACGAGCACCTGTTCGAGGAGCTTCTTCTCGACTTGCGGATGATGCACGTCGACGATCTGCCGCATCTGCTCAAGATCCGGGAAGTCGATGAAGTGAAACACACAGCGCCGCAGGAACGCGTCGGGCAATTCCTTCTCGTTATTCGACGTGATGATGACCATCGGGCGCTTCTTGGCGACGACTTCGTCCCCGGTCTCAAGAACCGTGAACTGCATTTCGTCGAGTTCGCGCAGGATGTCGTTCGGGAATTCGAGGTCGGCCTTGTCGATCTCATCGATCAAGAGGACCTGACGCTCTTCCGCCGAGAACACGCGACCAAGCGGCCCGAGGCGGATATACGAACGAATATCCTTCACGTCGCCGTCACCAAAGCGCGCGTCGTTCAGGCGCTGGACCGTGTCGTAGACATAGAGGCCGTCTTCGGCCTTGGAGGTCGACTTGATGTGCCAGCTATCCATTTCCATGGACAGCCCTTCCGCCACATGATGCGCGAGCAGCGTCTTGCCCGTTCCGGGCTCTCCCTTAACAAGCAGGGGTCGCTCAAGAGCAAGCGCACAGTTCACGGCATCGACGAGAGAGCGGGACGCGATGTACCCGCTCGTGCCTTCAAAGCGTTCGAAACGCTCCGGAGACGCAGCAGCAGCATTGGTCATGTCGGGGGGATTCTTTCAAGCTGAGGGGAACGCGCGTGCGGGCTCTGGAAGCCCGCTTACTAGGCGCGTTCGTGAATAAGAAGCTTCTTCTCTTTCTCTTCACCGAAGAGAACAGCGATCTTTCCGCGACCCGTCACACCCTGCACGACGCCCTCACCGAGCGTCTTGTGGTTGATCCGGTCACCGGGCTCGAAGCTCTCGCGAATGCTGTAGGTCCGAATCGGTCGCGACATGTCGGCCTCGATGATCGCGTCCGCGGGATCGATCTTCTTGGGCTTGGGCTTCGGCTTGAGCTTGCCAGCCCCCGCTTCCCAGGCCTTCTCGATCAGGACAGGGCCGGTCAAAACCGCGCCCTCGTCATCGTATTCCCAACCAACGCTGCCCGACTCTTCTCCTTCGGCTGCCGGCTTCGCATCCGTCGACAGGCCGACGAAGATCACTTCGGTGCCGATCGACTCGCCAATCTCGCGCGCGATGCGCTCGAGTTCGCGAATCCAGCCGGCACCCTTCTGGGCTTCGCGCTTGCGGCAAAGCTCCCAGTAGCGGGGGCTCGCGGCGAGAATCACGGCCGGAGCCTCTTCGCCAATCGACTTGCCCGTCGCCTCGGAGATTTCCTTTGAAAGCGCGGCGCGATTCGCATCGACCGCCGCCGCATGGGCGAGGCCCTGAAGGAAGAGACGAAGCGGCGTGTCGCCTGCGCCGCTCCGCGTTGCATCCGGCTCAAGGAACTTGAGGACAGCCACAGCCACGCGGTCTTCACCGATCATGGCGAGCAGCGGGATATCTTCAACGCCGGCGTTCGGATCGGCGTCGCCCTTGTCCTTTTCGGGAGCCGCGGTCTTGATCGGAACACAGTGGTCCACGATCGTGAGCGTCTCGCCGGTGGGCAGCTCGAGCGTCGGCGGCTCATCGCTTTGCACGGCACGAACGATCGCTTCGGCGATGTGCTTCTCGTCGCGATTGTTCTGCCTCTGCTTGGCCTTACGCCCAACGCGGACATTCAAGTAGGACAGATCCTGATCGGAACGCTTCGGCGCGTTCGCCATCTCTGTCTGGTAATCAGCCTCGAGCGATACGCCAGTGAGCGCTTCAGCGGCGGCGCGGAAGCCCTTCGCTTGCTTCACGTCGCGGTCGTTCACGAGGGTGATGAGCGGGTGCAGACTCACGTTTTGTTCTCCCGGAGGGCCGCGCGGGGAATCGCTCGGCGGGCGATCAGAGACAGCCTCCGATTTTCGTCGGCTTCCGGTTTGGTCCGAAAGTAGGCAGATCGGCAGTCCCAATAACAGCGAGGCCCCATCGTGATCCGAGGGGCCTCGTGGGGACGTTAACACCGGTTGTCGCTGATTTCTCGGATCCCCCACGGGGATTTCAAGAATCGGCAAATTCCGTACCGAAGAGGCTCAGGAGCGAGGGGCTCGAACCGAGCACGAGCGCGTACTCGAACGCTATTCCTCGCTCGGGTCGCGCTGAGCGCGGACGCGGAGATTTCCGGAGTCGAGCTCGAGGACGAGTTCGTAGGGATCGCGGGCGGCGCGAAAGACGGTCGCCTCAAGCGCGGCCTGATGCTCGGTATGGCTCTGCGGCTCATCCGGACTCGACCAACAGGGCTGCCCGTCTTCGACTCCGAACTTCCCATCCTGCTTCGACATGCGATCCAATCTCCTCGATCCTCATGTAAAGGAAGCGGGGCCAACGCCTCTTTACGCGGGCCGCATCTGAGGCGGCAACCGAAATGACTTATCGCGACGTATGCGCTGAGTCTTGAAGGCTTTTCTCGTTTGCGCGGACCCAACTCGTCCGAACGTGGCACTCCCAGGGAAAACACACATCGAACTTCGTTCCGGTTGGAATCGGGTTGGAATAGGGCCGTTCAAGATGAAATTACGAACCCACGTAAAGCCAGCGTTTGCACCGTTCTCGGTCTTCCTGACACTCTTCGTCGGATTGAGCACGCTCACGGGCTGCAACGACGCCGCGCCGGATCACGACAACGCTGCACCGACCGCGCCCGGAACCTCATCGGTCAATCCAAGCTCGGATTCGAGTCGGCTCGGATCGATTCGATCACGAGCGGACAGCGCATTCGCCGCGCTTGATCAGGTGGACGCGAAGCGCGTGCCTCGCACGCGAAGCGAGAGCCGCATCGGTCCCCAACCCTGGCCCGCCGACCTTCCGAATGCCTGGCCGCGTTTCGAGAATGCCAAGGTGCTCGCCGATACGCGTCGCAACGGGGATCGGCTTCTGCTCGTCAACGTCCCGGCCGGGACCGAACAGGCCGCACTCGAATTCGAAGAGGCGCTACGCGACCAGGGCTATGAGGTCGATCCACTGGCCACCCGCACCGGGCATGCGCTTCACGCAGAATCCACGGATCACGAGGTCGTTTTGACTTTCTACCCCCGTGAGAAGGTCACTCGTCTCGAAATTCTCTTCCCCGGGAAGCGCGCGAGCTAGACAGACTCGCGGGGACGGACGAGACTCGCCGCGTGCCGATCAACTCACCGATCACCTCGCAAATGGACCGCCTGCGAACCGTCCGCGCGATCGCCCTTGCGCTCGTGCTCACGATTTCGATTTCGATTTCGGGGTGCGGCGCGCTGCTCCTCGTGGGTGGCGCCGGAACGAGCGCGATTGCGTTCGCGACGGGCGAGCTGACGGTTACGGAGGCCCTCCCGATCGGAGAGCTGCAAGCCGCGACGCGAATCGCGGTGGAGACCCTGCGCTATGTCGACGCGGAAGCGGTCCAGGACGGCAACCGGGTTCGCTGGCGAGCGACGACCGCGGGCGGAGATCCCGTCGATATCCGGCTGATCTCGCAGGGGCCGCAGGAAACCGAGATTCGCATACGCGTCGGGGTCTTCGGGAACGAAGCGCGCTCGCGCCTTGTGCTTGAGCAGATCCGGCAATCGCTTTGAGATCGCGTCGCATTCGACGGCTCTCGGACGCACACGCCCTAGAAACGGAACGGGAGTAGGCCCGCTTGGAAGTGTCCCACGGCTTGATCGAAGCGGTGCTTCTGCTCGCCCTCGCCTCGGCGGGACTCGCGGCAACTGAACGTCTCCGCCTGCCCTCGGTCGTGGGCTTTCTCGTCGTGGGCGCCATCGCCGGCCCCGGTGCCCTCGGTCTTTTCAGTGATCCCCAGGCTGTGCGTGAGCTCGCGGAACTCGGTGTCGTGTTCCTGCTCTTCGAGATCGGCCTCGAGCTCCCGATCGAGCGGATGCGCTTGTTGTGGCGTCCCGCGCTCATCGGCGGGGGCTTTCAGGTCGGCATGACCGTCGCCCTCGTCGCCGGCGCGGTCCATCTCGCGGGCCTCGAATGGCCGGCGGCGCTCGTGTTAGGCGCGTGCGTATCGATGTCGAGTACGGCGATCGTGCTTCGCCTGCTCTCGGATGAAGGGCAGATCGATGCGCCCAGTGGCCAACTTTCGGTGGCGATCCTACTGATGCAGGACCTTGCGATCGTCCCCTTCCTCTTGATCGTGCCGCTGCTTGCGGGTGGCGCCGCGACAGAGGGCCTCGGCATGGTCGCCGGGCGCATGATCGCGGCGCTGATCTTCGTGGGCTTTGGTGTCTGGTTCCTGGTCCCGCGGATGCTGGATCGCGTTGCCCAGAATCGTGGGGGCGAGCTCTTCAGCCTTTTTGCGCTGCTGATCGTGCTCGGCTCCGCTTTGACCGCGGAAGCGCTAGGACTGACGCTCGCGGTCGGTGCGTTCCTGGCCGGCGTCGCCGCAAGCGGATCGCCCTACGCCCACCAACTCTTTAGCGAGGTCGTCCCGCTGCGGGGCGTTCTGCTCGGCATCTTCTTTACGGCGGTCGGGATGTTCTTCGTGCCCGCTCAGGTGCTCGAAGCGCCGGGCACGCTGATTCTCGACGTGACCATGATCATGCTCGGGAAGACGCTGATCGTGCTCTTCGCGGGGATGGTGCTGCTCCGTCGATCTCTTCGTGTGAGCCTCGAAGCCGGCCTCTCCCTCGCGCAGATGGGGGAGTTCGCATTCGTCCTGCTCGGCGTCGCCGGGCAATCCGGGGTCATCGAACCCGTCCTTCAGCAGCGTTTCGTCGCCGCCTCGATCGTGACGCTCGTCCTCTCCCCCTTCGTCATCCGCTACGCCCCCGCGATCGCGGGCACGATCGCCGAGAAACTCGGGCATCCCGGTGCGGAGATGCCCGACGAGACCACCCCCGGCGAAGGAAACCCGAGCAACCGGGTCGTCGTGATCGGCTACGGCCCGGCCGGCCAGACCCTGATCCGCCTGCTTCGCTCCTTGGACGTCGAGTTCATCGCGGTCGACACAAACCCGAGCGCAGCTCTTGAGGCCCGCGGAACGGGCGAGCCCGTGATCTACGGCGACGCGACGCGCCCCCAGGTTCTTCGCCATCTCAAGGTCTGGGAAGCGCGACTCGTCGCTGTCGCCATCTCCGACCCCCTCGCGACCCGGCGCATCGTTTCGCGCATTCGGGCGATGGCTCCGACGACCCAGATCCTGGCGCGTACGCGCTATGTGCGTGAAGTCGACCGGCTCTCGATGGCCGGCGCGGACACGGTCGTGGCGGAAGAATTCGAGGGTTCGATCGAACTCGTCGCCCGGGCGCTCGAGAATTTCGACATCCCGATGGGGGCCATCGCGCGCTTTACGGAGGCGCTGCGCGAAGAGGGCTACGGCGCGATCCGGGCGCCCGCTGCGCTGCCGATCGACCCCTGGTTGATCGAGCTGCTCGATCACACGGACACCGAGTGGGTCGAAGTCCCGATGAACGTGGATAATCGACCGACTCTCGGCGCCCTGAACCTGCGAGCGCGGACCGGGGGCAACGTGCTCGTCGTCGAACGCGGCGCCAACAGTCATCCGAATCCGACACCGGATTTCGCCCTCGAGGCGGGAGATCGACTGCTTGTGCTGGGCGCAGCGGAGAACATCTCTCGGGTCCGGCAGTTGTTCGAGGAACAACCGGCTCAAACGCCGCGGGAAGGCTGATCACGGCCACCTCGCAGGGGTTCGCTGTGCTACTTCTTAGGCCAGATTCAGACCCCGTGGCACCGTGAGCCCGTTCCCCCCAACAAGCTCACACCTCACCCTCGCTTCCGCGCGGGACCGGGCAGGACTCCCCTCTCTCCAGCTTCCACAGCATGCGTCGTCTCCGCCTCACCCGAAGCGGTCCCCTACGACAACCGTCCGCACGCCCTTCCCCCGGCTCAGGTCTCTCCCATGCCCAGCGTCCCCCCGACTCCTGCATCGACGCCTCAAACTGCACCTCAAACTGCGGCCCAGCGCCAGTCCGCGATCACGCGTCCCTCCGACACGTTCGCGCGGCGCCACCTCGGCCCGCGCTCGGGCGACCTGCCCGAAATGCTGGCATCGGTCGGCGTCGATCGGCTCGAAGAGCTCGCGGATGCAACGGTTCCGGCGTCGATCCGCGCGAAGGAAGCGCTCGTCCTCGACGGCCTCCCGGAAGAGCCGCTCGGCGAACAAGAGTTGCTCGCGGCGCTGCGCGAGATCGCGAACGAGAACCGCGTCCATCGCAGCTACCTCGGCCAGGGCTATCACGGGGTCATCGTCCCCGGCGTCATCGGTCGCAACATCCTCGAGAATCCCGGCTGGTACACCCAGTACACGCCGTACCAGGCGGAGATCTCCCAGGGCAGACTCGAAGCCCTGCTCAACTTCCAGACGATGGTCTCGGAACTCACAGGCCTACCCCTCGCGAACGCCTCCCTGCTCGACGAAGCGACCGCCGCCGCGGAAGCACTCGGCCTCTGCCGCGCCGTCGGCAAAGGTGACAAGAAGAACGCGTTCTTCGCAGCGGAAGATTGCCATCCGCAGACGTTAGGCGTGCTCCGCACCCGAACCGAAGGCCTCGGCATGACGCTGCATATCGGCGACCCGGAAACGACGGACTTCGAAGCGATCGGTGTCTGTGGCGTACTCTTGCAGTATCCGGGCACGGACGGCCGCGTTGTGAATTTGAGCGCGGTCATCGCGCGCGCCCACGAAGCGGGCGCCCTCGCCTGTGTCTCCGCCGACCTCCTCGCCATGACCCTGCTCACGCCTCCCGGCGAACTCGGGGCGGACGTCGCGTTCGGCACGACTCAGCGCTTCGGTGTTCCGATGGGCTTCGGTGGTCCCCACGCGGCCTACTTCGCGACCCTCGACAAATATGCGCGCCGTATTCCGGGACGGCTCGTTGGGATTTCGCGGGATCGCGATGGACGACTCGCCTATCGCCTCGCGATTCAGACCCGCGAACAGCATATCCGGCGCGAGAAGGCGACGAGCAATATCTGCACGGCTCAAGTGCTGCTCGCCATTCTGGCCAGCATGTACGCGGTCTACCACGGACCGGAAGGGCTCAAGCGGACGGCGACACGGGTTCGAACGCTGACCGGCGCACTCAAGCGTGGGCTCGTTCGGATGGGTCACGAAGTCGACGGCTTCGACTTCTTTGATTCGCTCCGCGTCCGGCCCGTCGGCCTAACGCCAACGGATGTTCTATCCGCCGGCTGGGAACGTGAGCTCAACCTTCGCACATTCTATAAGGGCGATGCGGACGGAGAGGCGAAGGGCCTCGAACCGGACGGGACGCTGGGGATCAGCCTCGACGAGACAACGACGCCGGACGATGTGCTCGACATTCTGGCTTGCTTCGCCGGCGATGCGGATCTCGAATTCGATTTCGATGACCTTGCGCCAACGGATGACGATGAAGACGCGCTGCCCGACGCGCTCGTGCGCAAGTCGGAATTCCTCACCCATGCGGTTTTCCATCGCCATCACTCCGAGACGGAGATGCTCCGCTATATCCATCGCCTCGAAGCGAAGGACCTTTCGCTCACGACGTCGATGATCCCGCTTGGTTCGTGCACGATGAAGCTGAACGCGACGGTCGAGATGATCCCGGTAACGTGGCCCGAGTTCGGCGACCTTCATCCGTATGCGCCGGCGGATCAGGCGGCGGGCTACTCGATGTTATTCGAGCAGCTCGAGACCTGGCTCGGTCAGATCACAGGACTCCCCGCGGTATCCCTTCAGCCCAACGCGGGTTCCCAAGGCGAGTACGCGGGACTCCTCGCGATCCGTCGCTACCACCGCGCCCGCGGCGAAGCGGAGCGCGACGTCTGCTTGATCCCGGTCTCGGCCCACGGCACGAACGCGTCGAGCGCAGTCATCGCCGGCTTTAGGTGTGTCGCCGTCAAATGTGACGAGCGCGGCAACATCGATGTCGCCGACCTGCGACAGCGAACGACGGAATATCGCGATCAGCTCGGCGCCCTGATGATCACGTATCCCTCGACCCACGGCGTCTTCGAAGAATCCGTGCGCGAGATCTGCAGCGTGATCCACGAAGCCGGCGGCCAGGTCTACATGGACGGCGCAAACATGAACGCGCAGGTGGGCCTCACCTCCCCCGCCGAGATCGGCGCGGACGTTTGCCATCTCAATCTCCACAAGACCTTCTCGATCCCCCACGGCGGCGGCGGTCCCGGTATGGGCCCCATCTGCGCCGCGGATCACCTGCGCGACTTTATTCCGGGACACCCGATCTTCGGCGACGGCGCCGTCTCCGCCGCGCCCTTCGGTAGCCCCTCGATCCTGCCGATCTCCTGGGCCTATATCGCCTTGATGGGCGCCGAGGGACTGACCCGCGCGACCCAGATCGCGATCCTGAACGCAAACTACATGTCGCGCCGACTCGTCGACCACTACGACGTCCTCTACACGGGCCCGGGCGGACGCGTCGCCCATGAGTTCATCATCGACTGCCGCCCCTTCGAACGCTCGGCCAACATTACGGTCGAGGACATCGCAAAGCGCCTGATCGACTACGGCTTCCATGCACCGACCATGTCCTTCCCGGTCGCCGGCACGCTCATGATCGAACCGACCGAGAGCGAGTCCAAGCAGGAACTCGATCGGTTGTGCGATGCGCTGATCTTCATCCGTGAGGAGATCCGTGCCGTCGAGCGGGGCGACCACACGGACGCCGACTCGCCGCTCAAGCACGCGCCGCACCCGGCGGAAGTCGTCTGCGGCGACGAATGGCCTTTTGCGTATACCCGTGCACAGGCGGCCTATCCGGCGCCCTGGACCCGCGAGCACAAGTTCTGGCCGCCCGTCGCGCGGATCGACAATGCATTCGGGGATCGAAATCTCGTTTGCACGTGTCCGCCGCTCGAAGACCTCGTCATCTCCGACTAACGAGGACGCGCGAGTTCACATCTCGACTCAGGTTCGGCGGCGAGACCCGTCGATTTCTCTCGTTAGATTCCGCCGCTCCGGAAATCGCTCCCGCGGCCCGGGGACGGGCCGCTGACGGGACGTATCGAAATTGAAGTCGATGTCAGCGCATGGGATCGCACGAGGGACCACCAATCGAATTCTTCCTGACTCGGCTGCTCGAGTCCGGGGTGCCACATGCGGCGGATATCCTCGCCGTTGCGTACGAACCAGGCGAGGGAGAACTCGGTCGGAATGATCTCGCGGCCGCACCAGCTCACTCCGTCGACGATTCCGGTCGCGACCGACTCAGCCGAATCGTAACTGGACTGCGCATCCGCCACCCGCGCGTGATAGTCGGCGAGCAGTACCGGATCTCCTCGCAGGTTCTTGAAGAAGTTCGTCGCGATGCCGTTCGGATAGCTAATGCTCACGCGTCCCGGCAGCTCGCGAGCGGAGGCGTAGGCCCACCCGCGGACCGCGTATTTGGTCGCGGAGTAGAGAGCGGAAGCGGGCGCGGCCACGACGGACTGATTGGAACCGACGACGTGGACGTGCGATGCCCCGGCCGCAAGCGCCGTTTGCGCCTGCTCAATCGTGCGCAGGACGTTCACGTCGAACATCTCTCGCGCATCGGCGTGCACGGGATCCGCGCTCGACTGCAGCATTCCGAAGCTCGCATTCAGAAAGAGGCAGTCGAAGTCGGCTGGATCCCACTCATCTCCGCGCGAAATTGCAGTGACTTCGGCTCCCCGTGCTGAAAGCGTGGTCGCAAGGGCGGCGCCCAGCCCCCCACTCGCTCCGGTGACAGCTGTCTTACGTCCAGAAAAATCGAATTTCATCGAGCGGTCTCCTGTGAGAAGCGGCTGCGTTGGGTCGCCGTAAAATCCCATGAATCGCAACTGCGACACGGCTCGGGAAGTTTTTCCCAAGCCTGCCATTGATGAAGCGACCACACCTCGCGGTAGCGATCGCTATGCCAGATCTCGCGAATCGTCTGTCCGTCGATCACGTTTCCGAAATTAAGTTCAGCATCCACGTCGACTGAACAGCCGATCACGGATCCATCGGCGGCAACGACGATCCGGTCGCCGAGATAACGACACGCCACCCGTTTAGCGGGTTGCTCGGCCTCTCCAAATTGCGTGCGCCCCAAGAAGCCGAGCGCCGGACGGATTTCGATGTCGTCGACGATGCCTTTCCAGCGCGTAAGGAACGCGTCGATCTCTTCGTCGGTCTCGTCGGTCCGCACAGAGGTGATCGCAATCCACGGAACGAGCTGATCGCGATCATTTCGAATGCCGCGCTCTTCTCGGATGCGAAGGGCCATCTCGATTCGTTTTTCGATCACTGATGCTTTCGCGCCCCGAACCTCGCGATAGAGCTCTGAGTTCGCCCCCTCGAACGAGAAATGAAGGGTATCGAGCCCCGCGTCGACGAGGTCGTTCATGATCGTTTCCGTCAGGGGCGTGCCATTCGTCGTGACGGCCACGATCGGAATTCCGCCGCGCTTCGCGCGTTCAATGACAGGAAGAAGCCTTTCGACGTGCAGAAGCGGCTCATTAAACAGGTGCAAATACAGCCCATAGACCCCGTTCTCAGCACATTCGTCGACGACCCGCGCAAGCGTCTCCGGGTCCATCTCGCGGTCGAATTGCTTCCGGCTCGGCTTGGAACAGAATGAACAATTCAAATTGCAATCGGCGCCGACCTCGAGATAGACCATCCGCGGAAAGTCCACCGGCATAACATTCGCGTGACGAGCGATTTCGAGATAGTCATCGCGCGTCCGAGGAACGTGATTCTTGATCCAATGAATGCGGTCGGCGTCGTAGTTCTTCACTCTCAACTCCTCGCGCAAAGGGGCCTCCCCTTGCGGAATTTCATCTGCATTTCGGGTGCAACTCGGCAGCACGTTAGGCAAAACGCCCTTCGACCAAGCCCCTGGCTCCGGTTTACGGATAAGCTCGGAGAGCGACTCGTTAGTTCGCCTTAACAAACTCTCGGGAGAGATCCTGACGACGAGGCATCACCGTCGTATCCGGGGCGTGAGCCTCCAAGCCGGGCGACCGAAAACGATCGCGACCGCCGAGATCTCGAGACGATTCGTCGAAGTCCCAGCCTGCGTCCTGAGAGTGCCCGCGAATCGAGGCATCCAACGACTCGTCTTCAACGGGCTCAGCCGATGATCGAGGTGGGCAGGGAGAGACGCTTGTTGATTGCCGGGACTCGTAGACTTTCCCGGCCCCTTCCCCACAGAGAACCGAGGGGACTCCCCTATGGGAGTGGGGGAGCCGAAGAATGCAGCAGCTCGTCGATCCCGAGGAAGCACTTCGGGTCGCAAGAAGCCCGCGGGGCAAGTTTGCGTAGACAACACCTCGCCGAGTAGGCGTGGATGCTACGGTTGCGCGCTTCACGCAAACGGGAGTACTGGAAACGTGGGTGATCCGGACTCAATGACATCGATTCTCTGGTCGTCGGATCCGTCGACCCAATCGGCGATCTTGCTCGTTCTCGGCGTGGCGGGGATCGCTGTCGTCACCGTCTATGGACCGCTGCTACTGAAGCTCGTCCGTCTATATCTGCTCGAGCGGCGCCTGCGTGCCCCATCGGGCAAGGGACAGACGGGTGGTGAAGGCGACGCAGCGAGCGCGGACCCGATCCGAAGCGCGCTCAAGGATTCGCCGATCGCCGACACCTTCGCCGAGTTCGAGCGACGCTGGTCCTCGTCTCAGCTGAGCGAGACCCGCGATCGTTCCCCGATCCGGTTGATGGACGTCTTCGACGATCGCCCCCTACTCCCCTTCGGCTTTCGCCGCAGCCTCATGCCGATCCTGCCGGGGCTCTTTCTCGGACTCGGCGTCTTCGCCGCACTGACCGGCCTGATCCCCAGCCTCGAAAGCCTGTCCGCGGACGAAGCGTCACAAGAAGCGCAGGCCGCGTGGATGGCGACGCAATTGGGACTCGCGCTTCGCGCGACCGCCTGGGGCTTCCTTTGTGGAATCGGGGCGAACCTGCTGGGCCGACTGATCGAGGGTGGGTATGCCGCACGGGCCGCGGGGCTCGATGAGATCGTCGAGCGCGCGTATGGCTCAGTGTCCCCTGGCGAACTCGCCGAGCTGACGCGGCAGACCCAGCAGCAGAGCCTCGACACCCTGGGCAAGGAACTCACCAAATTCGCAAACGAGCTCAACGAGCGCCTCGATCGTGGACTCCAACGAATCGAACAGTCGACCGCGCGATCCGCGTCCCTCGTCTCCCAGGAACAACGCGGCGCGCTGCACACGGTCGTCCAGGAGCTTTCCCTCTCCGTTCGCCAGGGCGTCGAACATCACCTGGCCGAATTGCGAACTGCGCTCCAGCGCGCGATCGAGCATCAGGGTTCCGTGACCGGCGGCCTCGCCGAGACCTTCGAGCGCATGGTCGAGAATTCCCAGACCCAGGACCGCGTCGCTCGCACCCTCGTTGAATCCGCGAACGCTGTCGATGCCGCCGCACGGTCGATGTCCGGATCCACCAGCGAGATGAAGCCGGTCCTCGAGCATCTCGAAACCACCAGCATGGCCCTTTCCGAAACCGCCGAACGAATCGGCGAGACCCAGGGCGTCGTCGCGCGCACCGCCGAGGGGGTGCGCAGCTCGCTTGAGTACGCCGCCTCGGGCGTCGACGACCAGCGCGAATTCATCGAACGCTCGCTCGGCGAAATCCGCCGCGCCCTCGTCGGACTCGGCGACGGGCTGGGCGACTCGCTGCAGCGCTCCCTGCGCGAGGTGGATGACGTCCTCGGTTCGACCATCGGCCAGCTCCGGGACACCCTCGCCGAAAGCAACGAAACCATCGAGCGGCTCGCAGGCCCAATCCGCGCCGCCGAGGGATCGACCCGCGAAACTCACGTGGCCCTCGATCGCGTCCGCAACGAAGTCGAAGCCCTCGGGCAATGGGTGAACCAGGCGATCAAGCCCCTGCGCGGCGGGCTCACCGACGTCGAGACCCGCGCCGAGGACATCGCTCGGGCGATCAACGAGTTCGGCAACTACACTCGCCAGATCGACAAGACGATGGACGCGCTGCGCGAAGAGATCCACGAGGAGAGCCGGCGCCTGCAAGGCTCGGGCAACGACCTCTCGCGCCGCCTGACCCAGGCGACGGATGCCGTCGGCCAACTCGAGGCCGCGACCTCGGAAGCCTCGCGCCGATCCCGCACGGACAGCACTTCGGTCGGCCCGCGCGAGCGAACCTGGTCCCCGGCGCCCTCCTCGACCACGGACTCCTCGAGCAGTCGCGACACCCACGGCAGCGAATCGAGCTCCGGTTCGCGTTTTGATCGACCGCCGCGAACCCCCGCGAGCGACCTGATGCATGGCGCGGAGAATCGAAACGACCGCGGGCCGCGAAGCGAGCGCACCGAGCCCTCGGGTCCCGAATCGACCGGGCGCGACCTGACCCATTCCGGCTACCGGATGGGTTCGCCCAAGGCGCAGGGGCCGGATCCGTACGCTCGCTTTGACGGCGAAGAAGATCAGGCGTCCAACGTCCGGCATTTTCCGACCCGCGATCGCGAGCTCGGCGACGACCTCAAGCTCTCCGGACTACTCGGGCGGAGCGGCGGCGACGATCCCGAGTCCTCGGAGCCGAAGAAGAGTCGCGACGAATCCTCGGACGAGTCGGACCGCGACGAGCTGGACTCCTAGCCCGTGGCCTCCCGTTTCCACCGCGCGCGGCGGTCGGCCGCGCCTCCCCAAGACACGCAGGGAAGCACTGGCTTCGGCGATTGGTGGGCGGCGGTCGCCGTGATGGGCCTCGCCGGACTGGCGGTTCTCTCCCTCGGCGGAAGTCGCGACGCCGTACCGATTCAAGGGACCTCCGATCCGTCGAAGGCGATGCTTACCCTAATCGAGCCCGCCGAGACCTCTCTCCGCGACGTCGAAGCTGCCTTTGCCGAGCTCTGCCGGGAGCCCGTGCTGGTGGCGCTCGAACTCGAACCCGATTGCGAAACCGGTGTGATCACCCTCCCCGATCCCCTCTTCGATGGCTTCGGAAGTGCCGCGCTTCTGCCCGAAGCCCGGGAGGACGTGCTCGCTGCGATGCGCATCTACCTGGGTCGACTCCGGGAGCTCCCGGCGATTTGGAGTAGTCTCGAGGAGATCGAGATCCGGGGGCATAGCGACCCGCGGGCCGTCCGTACCCCCTACGCAACCAACATGGTCGGGTCGCAGCAAAGGCCCCTCGGCGTCCTGCTCTTCCTGGTCGGTGAAAACGGCCTGGACGACGCGGACCGCACCGATTTCGAGCGACTCGCCGTCGTCTCAGGGGTCTCCTTCTCTCGCCCACCGGCAACTTGTCCCGAATCGTCGCGGGAATGCTATGCGGAATGGCGCCGCGTCGAGATCCGCCCTCAACTCTCCGAGGCGCTTCGTCGGGGCGATTGGTCCCGGACTCTCGAGGATGTTCGGGTCACCGCCGCCCGCCTCCAGGCCGAGCGAGAGGATCTCCGGTAGCCGCCGGGTCCCGGAAGTCGGCTGAGAGCACTCGAGCCGGGTAAGATAGGCCTCAAATTCAAGCAAAAGGAAACGTGGGCTGTTCCTGCGGGTTCCTTTGGTATGATCAGCCCGCTTCCCACTACGGAGAACATCGATGGATCGTTCACGCACATCTCTCGCAGCGAACATTTGCATGATTGCGCTGCTTTCAATCGTCGGCCTCACCGGCTGCGACTCGGGGACCCAGGAACCGGATGCTCCGGCTGCCGAGGCCACCGAATTCGGTGCAGCGCCCGTTCCGGAGGCGGCCGAGGCCGCCGCCACTCGCGCCCAGCCGGGGGATGGTTCGATCGCTGCCGATCGATTCCCGGCCGAACTGCCCGCAGGCTTCACGGCGGAAATTCCCGCGACGCTGCCGAGCAACGTCCCGATCTACCCCGGCGCAACCCCCGCCCTCGGATCCGGCGGTAACGTCGGCAACTCCGCTCGCGCCGGCGTCCAGCTCCTCTCGAACGATCCGCCCAGCAAGGTCTTTGATCACTACAAGGCCGAGCTCGAAGCGGGTGGTTGGGAAATCGGCGATGCCCAGAACGCTGCCGGCATGACGACGATCAGCGCGTCGAACGGCGGATCGAACATGGTCCTTTTCGTGCAGCCCTCCGCCGACGGCGGCAGCGACATCTTCGTCGTCACGGAAGCCGAACAGGACAACTAATCGCTTCACAGCGACCGCTCACAAAACGGAGTCTCGCGCATCGCGCGGGGCTCCGTTTTTCGTTTCGGCCTCGCTTACGTCGGCCCGCCTAACACCG
>Ga0316208_1001077_pt1 | contig 27852 bp, 23 predicted proteins | sample 3monopyrite_MG_FD_204944 | JGI IMG/M metagenome (GOLD analysis project Ga0316208, IMG submission 204944) | Microbial mat bacterial communities from mineral coupon in-situ incubated in ocean water Damariscotta River, Maine, United States -... | ecosystem: Environmental > Aquatic > Marine >... | reverse complement strand
CTATTTTTCAACGACCCCGATTTACAGACATAAATATCTTGCCAACCATCATTATTAATATCAACCATTGTTACGCCTGTTGACCAACCTTCATGATCTTCAACACGGGCGCTTTCTGTAATATCTTCAAAAACAAAATTGCCTTTATTCAAGTATAATTTATTTGAATTTTGATTGGATGTGAAATAGATATCTTCCAATCCATCATTATTAATATCGCCAACAGCAACGCCACCACCGTTATAAATGTAACTGAAGTTTAAGAAATTAAAATACAAATTTTCTTCAACTGTATTTTCAAAATCTATTTTAGAATGACTTTGGGGAATAGATGTGAATACGGTATTTTTTTCGTCTTGAAATGGCAAAGGAATATTTTCTGCGCAGTTAAAACAAAGCAATAAAGTTATTAATAGGAGGCTGGTTTTAAAATACATTTTACTTTTTTTATAAATTTATATAAGGTTAATGCCAAGACCAAGATAGCAAAACCCATTCTTGATTATTCGATTTGTAGGTTTTTAATATTTCAAAGCCAATAGCTTGATGTGCGTTTAAAGATCTCGTGTTTTTTTTGTCTACTTCTGTAATTATCGCATCAAACTCATGTTTTACATGTGCTTTCATAGCGTTATAAAGACCTCTAAATACACCTTGTTTTCTAAACGTTTTATCAACGCAAATCTGCCCCATGGTTATATAGCTAAGATTTGAATCTACGGAATTCTCAATTTCCTTAAACATAGGTTTCAAAACATCAATCTCATTTTTAAACTCTTTAACCATGGACAGCGCATAGCCAATTACGCTACCACTACTTTTTGCGATGGTATGTGCACATTTATTATTCATGGCATTTAAAATCTCAAAATCATGTTTTACGGTTACAAATCCTTCTGTTTTACTTTCTTCTTTCGATATTGAATCTAGAATATTAATTTGTTGTAACTCTAAAATTTGATGTAATTCTTCGGTAGTTTCGGCCTTTTTATAAATAATAGTTTTCATCTAAAATTGATTTTCTAAACCCTTAACCGATTTCAATTCTACACGAAGTTGTTGAAACATATTAACGATGCTACTAAGCTTTAACTCATTCTTATCATATTCTTGCGTATTAATACAACAGGTAAATTCCCAAAGTTCTATAACCTCTTGAATATTTACATTATAAACACCATAAGCTTTATTATCTGAATGTAATTCTAAACAACCCTGCTCTTTAATTTTATTGTAAACACGTTTGTAAACTAAACCATCTTCTTTGGTAAGTACAATATAAGTTCTGCCGTTTTTCACATCATTTATATCATCAATAAATTTAGCAACAATAAAAGAACCATCTTTAACAGGTAGCATAGAATCGCCACTTATAGGAAATGCCCGATGTGTTCCTGTGGGTAAAAAAGGGAGTTTTATTTTTTGTAATTGCTCAATATATTCAGGGTCTGCATACCCTTGAAGATAGCCAGCCGAAGCTTTTGCAGGAATAATTTCTATTAAATCTTCATTGGCTTCATTTACGGTAATAGGAAATAATACACGTTTATTCCCCACTTCAATAAAAGACGTGTCTTTGGCAGCTCTTAAATCGTTTTTTACTAAAATATCTATGGGTATATCAAAATATTTTGACAGACCAATAAGCCTATCAATAGATGGTTCTGATCGCCCTTCTTCATAAGAACCAACCATAGAGCGTGTCCAACCTAGCTCCTCTGCGAACTGTTCTTGAGAAAACCCCTTTAAGGACCTTAAGTGTTTAATATTTGTTTGAATAAATTTCATATTACTACAAATATAAGCAACAATTACTCTAATTTGTAGCTAATTTTGTTAAACTATTTCTCAGACCAAATCATACAAAAAGAAAATAGCCTGTCCCGACTTTTCGGGAATGATTTTTTGTGTTAGACAAAAAACAAAAATCAAGCATAGTAATAGCTACGATTTATTTTTCTTTTGAAGGCTAACGCAAAAAAGGGCGTTTTAATTGGGTGATTTGTCTGAAGAAATAGTTTAGAACTTATGTATTTAAATTGTCATTCATATTACAGCTTACGTTATGGTACTATAAAGCCAGAAAGATTACTTGCCATTTCTTCAAAAAATGGGATTCAAACATTGGCTTTGACTGATATTAATAATACATCAGCAAGTTTAGATTTTGTTAGACTTTCTGAAAAGTATGAAGTAAAACCTGTATTGGGAGTCGATTTTAGAAATGGCGCACAACAACAATTTGTTTTATTAGCAAAAACCAATCGAGGGTTTCAAAACATCAACATATATCTTTCTGCATTCCTTCATGATTCTAGCTTAAAAATCCCGGAACAAGCCCCTCAATTAGAAGATACTTTTGTTATTTATCCTTATAATCATGGGGAAACATACAACCTTAAAAGCAATGAGTTTTTAGGCATAAAACCACAAGACCTCAACAAACTCAAATTTTCAAAATGGAATAATTTCCGAAGTAAATTAGTGGTTTTACAAACCGTTTCTTTTGAAAATAAAAAAGGATTTAACACCCACCGATTATTACGAGCCATAGATAATAATACACTGTTAAGTAAACTCTCAAAGACAGAACAAGGCAAAGAAACCGACGTTATGTTGCCTTATGATGAGTTATGTGAAACGTATCAGGAGTTTCCAGAAATTCTAAAAAATACAGAAACCATTTTAGGACATTGTGATATTGCATTCGATTTTTCGCAAGACATACCAAACAATCAAAAATCATACACCAAAAGTGAAGATGAAGACTATAAATTACTAAAAAAACTAACTTATAATGGTTTGAGTTATCGTTACGAAAACCCAAATGAAGTCATTTATAAGCGTATAGAAAAAGAGTTAGATATTGTTAAGCAAAAAGGCTTTGTATCGTACTTTCTCATTAATTGGCGCATTTTAGAATATGCCCGTAGTAAAAATTATTTTTATATAGGCAGAGGCAGCGGTGCTAATAGTATTGTTGCCTATTTATTACGTATTACAGATGTGGACCCCATAGAATTAGATCTTTATTTTGAACGATTTATTAACCTATACCGAAAAAATCCACCAGATTTTGACATTGATTTTTCTTGGACAGACCGTGATGATATTACACAATTCATTTTTAAGACCTTTAAGAATACAGCGCTCCTTACCGTTTATAATACCTTTAAATTTAGAGCCTCAGTAAGAGAGTTGGGTAAAGTTTTTGGGTTGCCTAAATCTGAAATGGATATGCTTACCAGAGGAAAATACCAACTTAATCAGCTCGATAAATTATCGCAATTGGTTATTAAATATAGTACATACATCCAAGGATTTCCAAACTATTTGGGCATACATGCCAGTGGTATTATTATTTCAGAAAAACCAATTCATTATTATACGGCCACTTTTTTGCCTCCAAAAAACTTTCCTACTACACAGTTTGATATGGTAGTTGCTGAAGATATCGGACTGTATAAATTCGATATTTTAAGTCAGCGCGGATTAGGAAAAATTAAAGATACCGTAGAAATTGTTGCCTATAATAACCCTGAAAAAGAACCTATTGATATTCATGACATTAAACGGTTTAAACAAGATGAAAAAATAAAACACATCCTCAGAAATGCCATGGCCATTGGTTGCTTTTATGTAGAATCTCCCGCTATGCGTATGCTGCTTAAAAAACTACAAGTTGATAATTATCTAGGATTAGTAGCCGCTAGCTCTATTATTCGTCCTGGTGTTGCAAAGTCAGGAATGATGCGCGAATATATTTTACGCTACCGCTACCCCGAACGCCGAAAAGATGCACATCCTGTTTTGCTAAACATTATGCCCGAAACTTATGGCGTTATGGTCTATCAAGAAGATGTTATTAAAGTAGCGCATTATTTTGGAGGTTTAACCTTGGCGGAAGCCGATAAATTACGTCGAGGGATGTCGGGTAAATTCCGCTCACGTGAAGAGTTTTTACAAGTAAAACAACTCTTTTTTGATAATTGCAAACAAAAAGGAGAACCCGAAGCTTTAATCGAAGATATTTGGCGACAAATAGAAAGTTTTGCGGGTTATGCCTTTGCCAAAGGGCATTCTGCATCTTACGCTGTAGAAAGTTATCAAAGTTTATTTTTAAAAGCCTACTATCCATTAGAATATATGGTAGCTACTATCAATAATTTCGGTGGTTTTTACAGAACCGAACTTTACGTTCATGAGGCTAGAATGCATGGAGGCATTATAGAAGCTCCCTGTGTAAATACGAGTTTTAATATGGCCATCATTCAACATAAAACCATTTATTTAGGCTTTATGTTTCTAAATGGATTGGAATCAAAAATGATTAAAAGCCTACTTATAGAACGACAAAAACATGGGGTTTTTAAAAGCTTAGATGATTTTATAGACCGAGTGCCCATTTCCATCGAACAAATATCAATTCTTATAAAAATAAATGCATTTAGATTTACAGGTATTAATAAAAGGGAGCTATTATGGGAGGCACATTTAAAGATTAGTAAAATTACACTTGAAGAACATATTGTGACGTTGTTCAAAACAGAAAAAATCAATTATAAAACACCGCAGCTCCCTAGCTCTTTTTTAGAAAATGCTTTTGATGATATAGAGTTACTTAATTTTTCACTTTGTAGTCCTTTTGAGTTATTAGAAAACCCATCAAAACATCAACTAAAAGCAACCCAATTACCAAAGCATATAGGGCAAATTATAACTATTGACGGCTACTTAATTACCACCAAAAATACCGTTACAAAAAACCAAAAGATGATGTGTTTTGGGACGTTTATAGATAGAGATGGGTATTTTATAGACACCGTTCATTTTCCGCCAATTGCCAGCAAATTTCCTTTTAGAGGCCGAGGTATTTATGCCATTACAGGCAAAGTTTTAGAGGAGTTTGATTGTATTAATATTGAAGTCGTTTCTATGTACAAACTAGCCATTATTGAAGATCCTAGATATTCTGATAAACCAAAATCTTTTGCTGTATAATGCACAACAACCGTTCTATTGTTCATATGGATTTGGACACCTTTTTTGTGTCCTGCGAGCGTTTGCTTGATAGCCGTTTAATTGGAAAACCCATTCTTATTGGTGGCACATCAGATAGAGGCGTTGTGGCATCTTGCAGTTATGAAGCACGTAAGTTTGGTATCCATTCTGCAATGCCTATGCGTATGGCAAAAATGCTATGTCCTGAAGCTATTGTTTTGCGAGGTAACTCTGGAATTTATAGCAAATTCTCAAAAAATGTTACTGATGTTATTAAAGAAAGAGTTCCTATTTATGAAAAAGCATCTATAGACGAGTTTTATATAGATTTAACAGGCATGGACAAGTTTTTTGGCTGTCATAAACTCGCCTCAGAGTTACGCCAACGTATTATGATAGAAACCGGATTACCCATTTCATTTGGGCTCTCTATTAATAAAACTGTTTCAAAAATTGCTACAGGCGAAGCTAAACCTAATAATGAAATTCGAATTTTAAAAGGCACAGAAAAACCTTTTCTAGCACCCTTATCTGTTAGAAAAATCCCCATGGTTGGCGAGGTTACTTATAAATCATTATGCGACTTGGGCGTAAAACGCATTCAAACAGTACAAGAAATGCCCATGCAATTAATGCATAAAGTACTGGGTAAAAACGGACTCAGTATTTGGAAAAAAGCCAATGGTATAGATAACTCGCCTGTGATACAATATCATGAACGTAAATCTATTTCAACAGAGCGTACCTTTAATAAAGACACTACCGATGTTGCAAAACTTAAAGGCATTATTATTGCCATGGCAGAAAACTTAGCTTATCAATTACGCCGAGGCAACAAACTAACGGCTTGCATCACATTTAAAATTAGATATTCCGATTTTCAAACCTACACACAACAACAACGCATTCCGTATAGCGCTATGGATCATAATATTATTCCTGTGGTTTTAGATTTATATAGAAAGCTTTACAATCGGCGCTTATTGGTAAGACTTATTGGTGTGAAATTTAGTCATTTAGTGGAAGGTGGATACCAAATTAATTTGTTTGAAGACAATGAAAAACACTTGCATTTAAGTGAAGCTATTGATAAAATGCGCGAACGTTATGGTGATAGAGCAGTTATTAATGCTGCTGGAATGGACGCTAAAAGCATTAGTAGATGGAATCCGTTTACAGGTGAACCTCCACCCCTTTTGGCTAATAGACGGCAGTAAACACCTTGAAATTTAAAAAAGTTTCTCCTTTTTTATAATGGTATTACCAATACGTTTATAAGCAACTTTTTTACCGTTAGCACATAAATGATAAACCCCTTTTGCTTTTTGTTCTGAAACAGATAATAACAAAACATCATCAACAGAACAATTATAATCTTTAGCTACTTTCTTTTTTACATGACTTATGGTCGCTCGTCCTCTTTTTAATTGTGCTTGAATTTTTTTATCTAATTTCGGTTCAACAAAATCTTCAGCTAGGTTACAGCTTGTACTTTCCTTTGATTTTGGAATATTCATAGCAGAACCATTTGTAACAGACTTTTCTGCATCAATATACTCCCAAGTAAAATCGGTTTTTAGCAATACACGCCTGCCATCTTCTGTTTTTACGATATGATTGTTTTGAGCAAAGCCAATAGAAAATATTAGAAATAATGAAAGAAAAAAACATGTTTTCATAGCAAAAAAAATAAAATTGTTATGTGCTTCAAAAATATCGTTTTTAAATCGAACTATTTTAATTTAGACCTATCAGGTTTTGAAAACCTGACAGATCTTTTTAATCTTCCACATACTCCAATATATCAGCAGGCTGACAATCTAAAGCTTTACATATAGCCTCTAAGGTTGAAAAGCGCACTGCCTTAGCTTTTCCAGATTTTAAAATAGACAGATTTGCCGTGGTGATATCAATTATTTTCGCCAACTCTTTGCTTTTCATGTTGCGTTTGGCAAGCATGACATCAAGATTTACAATTATTGACATAACTATATGGTTAGATTATTTTCCTCTTCAGCATTCTTAGCACGTTTAAATATTTCGGCTAGAATATAAAATGCTAATCCTGCTGGAATTAAAAAGGTAAACTCTGCCTTGAGTTCGTTAAAAAAGTTAAAAGTAGATTGATCAATCGCTGCTAAAAGAAACCTTAAAACTAAAATATTAATGGTATACCAAATAAAGATATTTCCAATTTTTTTAAAATATTTAATAGTCTTGTCGCTAAAGTAGTTTCCGTTTTCAATTTCTTTAAGAATAGATAAAAAATAAGAAAACCCATAAATAAGATAACCTCTCCAGAAAAACAAACCAGCACTAATGGCATGATAACTCCATTGAATTGCGTTTTTAGACGTGAACCAAGATTCATCTTTACTGGCCGTTTTTGCCCAATTTTGAAATTCCTTGAATTGCATAAAATCAAACTCACGCATATCATTGAGTAACACTGAAACGGAGGATAGCAAAATTCCCCAAGTGATAATGGTTAAAATGTTAGTATTGTCTTTCATCTGTATAAATTTTATTGTTTTAATAGGTCAGATATAATTCGCCATCAAACATCACGATTGGTAACTAGAATTATTATGGGCATTTCATGTGTTTAAATCTATTGTTTTCTTATTGGTCACTCCGAAATTGTCGGAACAGGCTATGTAGCATCCATTTAATCATTCTCATGGGTATCAAGATTTAGTTATGGATGTTTCATCATTATATAGTTAAATCGCTTTCTTCTTGTACATATTTACCCTTTTTCAGAATATCTAAATACAGATATATTAAAAAAGCTATTACTAAATGCGCTAACACAATAAAATAATCATCCTCAAGACGAATGGCCACTCCTCTTAATAGAAAAGAAGCTGTAAATGCTACTATGTAGATTAAAGGAATTAAGTTTAATTTTAAGAAAAACCGCAATCGTTTTAACGATTTAGCTTCAAACACCTTTTTTTTGATAAATATTCTAAGAAATTCTTTAAACGCATAAAAATAAATAGCATAATATAACATGGCAGACCACATAATAAGAATAGCGTAACTAAATGGAACATTTATTCGTAAACCAAGTAAAGGAACTTTAACTTTTGCATGGTTTTCCAAAACTTCAACAAACGGAATTTGTACTCCGAATTTATATTCAAAATAGGATAGTATTGAAAAAACCAGTATAAAAAGAAATAAAATTGAGAAGCTGTAAAATAAGATTACGGATGATATATAGGCTAATTTTTTCATAATAATTATTGTTTAACGATAACAAATATATATAAAATTATCGAAAAACAATAATTATTAATTAAAAATTTATTTTTGCAATTTGACTATCTTTGATTTATGCTACCCAAAAAACTACAAGAAAAAATAGAAGAACGCAAAGCGAATAATGCCCTATACCAAATTGGAACCCAAAATATATTGGTGAATTTTTCATCAAATGATTATTTAAGAATATGAGCGACACCTTTAAAACTATAGCCAGATTTCAATATTCTACTGAAGCTCAAATTATAAAAGGTCGTTTAGAAGCTGAAGGCATACAAGTATTCTTGACTGACAACTTAACCATTGATACTGATCCTTTGGTAAGTAACGCGATTGGCGGAGTTAAACTAAAGGTTTTATCAACGGACGCTTTAGAGGCGCAACATATTTTAGAATCTATAAATAAATATTCTATTGATGATGAAGGACACACGATTAGCTGTCCAAATTGCAAAGGACATCACGTTGAGTTATTTTCAACAATAAAAGATGCTAAATAATTATTCTGGTTTGTTTTTGGTGTATTATTTTCAGCACTTCCATTTTACACAAGACATAAATACAGGTGTGACGATTGCAAAACCGAGTTTGATATAGAAAAGTAACATTAATGTCATTCAGAGGCGAAGCCTAAGAATCTCTAAATGATAAAAGACAGATTCTTCACTTCGTACCTCGTTCTGAATGACATAGCGAACTGACATTTCGGAAAACATTTAAAATTTATCTTCAATAGTTTCTAAAACCACTACATCATAAGCCCTTTTCAGTTTTTTAACTACAAGGGCTATTTCTTCTTCATTTAAATGTCCAAATCCAAAACGAATAGCACATGTATCTCTGTCTTGATAAAGCGTGGTTTTTGGAAGACACAAATTGTTTTTTTCGGCTTCTTCTGCTAACTTAACCAATGAGATTTTAGATTCAAACTGTACCCATATTGCTAATCCGCCCGATGGCATTTCCCATGTTATCGCGCCCTCAAAATATGTTGTTAGATACTTGCATAAACAATCGCGCCTTTGCTTATAAATTATGATATTTTTTTTCATGAGGCGGTATATTTCACCTTCTTGAATTAACTCAGAAAGTATCTGCTCTTGTATAATATCGCCTTGTTTGTCTAGCAATTGCAAATAGTTTTTTGCTTCAGAAATTAAATTTTCGGGTGCTACAACAAATCCTGTTTGAAAACTTGGAAATAACGATTGCCCAAGTTTCCCTAAATAAATTACCATGCCATTAGCATCGGCACTTGCCATTGGTAACATGGCAGAACCTTCGAACTGAAAATCATAATCGTAATCGTCTTCAATAATGGCAAATTGGTATGCTTTGGCCAATTCTAACAATTTTAAGCGTCGTTCTGTACTTAGTGTTTTTGTTGTTGGATAATGCCTATGGGCACATATATACACACAACGGATACTTCCCTTTACAAAATGGGTTTTAATATAATCAACATCTAAACCATTAGAATCTACTGGAATTGTTTTAATAGCAGCGCCTGCTTGCTGGAAAATCATGTTTGACGCATAGTTACTTAAATGCCCTACCAAAACAATATCGTTCTGTTTTATTAAAAGCTGCGAAACAATATATAAACTCATTTCTGTACTTCGCGTACTTATAAGGTTGCATGGTTTTATATGAAATCCTCTTGTAGCATTTAAATAATTGCAAAGCTGTGTTTCAAATACCGAAAAAGACAATTGGGCTGTTTGATTCCATTTTTTAATTAAAGTTTTTCGCTTCATAACGGCACTATACCATCTTGAAAATTGATGTACAGGATGTAATCTTAAATCGGGGTTACCGTCATTAATGCTATACTTAGCGGTTGTTATTTGCAATGTAGATGACAAATTAAACGACGGCTGAAATGGAAAACCAGTAATTTTAGAATAGTCATACACTTGATCTATGTGTTGTGCCGTTGCTTTAATTGTAGGTGTTGTTTGTTCTGGCACCAAAACAAATGTGCCTTTGTTGGGGATTATATCTACCCAGCCTTGAGAGGCTAACTCATCGAAAACCGCTACAACTGTATTTCTATGAATTTTCAATATCTGACTTAAAACACGCGTTCCTGGTAATACTTCACCTTTAGATAAATAACCGCGTTGGATCGCATTTATAATTTGTTGTGCAATTTGAATATAAATAGGTTGAGCACTGGATTTCTCAAAATGTATTAACTGTTTTAGAAGATGGCTAACCGGACTATTCATTGTTTTAAAACTGGACTATTCTACTCGTCCGGAAAGTTACGACTTTTGCAACGTTTTAAACAAATCATTTTATGAAGACTAAATTCGCTTTAACCGCTTTTATATTATTTATGTCAATTGGACATGCCCAAATAGTACCTATAAAAACAGATTCTTTACAGGAAGTTATTATTACTTCAACTCGGATAGATTTACCTTTTAAGGAAAACTCCAGAACTATAGATATTATATCTTCAGAAGACATAAAAAATAGCGCCACTACAAATGTTGCCGATTTATTACAGCAAGTTGCTGGCGTAGATATAAGACGTCGCGGAACTGCTGGAAGTCAAGCCGATGTATATATAAGAGGTGGAAGTTTCGACCAAACGTTATTACTTATTGATGGTATTAAAATGGACGACGCACAAACAGGACACCATACCATGAATGCCGCATTACCTATTGAAGTTATTGAGCGTATTGAGATTATTAAAGGACCTGCAGCACGTGTATTTGGGCAAAATGCTTTTACAGGTGCCATTAATATTGTAACCAAAAAACAACTAAAAAATTCGGTGTCTACTAATTTAGAAACGGGCTCTTTTGGGCAATTAAATGGTTCAGTTACCCTAGGATCAGAGTTAGAAAATTCATCACATATTATTCATGTGGGTAAATTAACTTCTGAAGGTTACAGAAACAATTCAGACTATAATAATTCAAACTACTTCATTAAAAGTGTTTTCAATAAAAAGGCACAAGCTGTTGAAATGATTGCGACGTTTTTTGATCGCAAATTTGGAGCTGAAAATTTTTATACCACAAATCCAGCGTGGAACGAATACGAAGAAACCCAAAATAGTTTAATTGGTTTTACAACAACCTTCGAATCTGAAAAAATAAAAATAAAACCTCGCGTGTATTGGAAGCGCAATCAGGATATGTTTCTATTAAAACGAAACGAGCCCGGTTTTTTTAGAAACTTGCATATTACAGATAAGATGGGAGCAGAAGTAAATGCGTCTTATAATTCTGAACTTGGTGTTACTGGATTTGGGGTAGATCTTTCAAAAATTTACATCAGAAGTAATAATTTGGGCAATAGAAATAGATTTATGACTAATGTTTTTTTAGAACATCAATTTAAATTATTGAATAACAGATTGGATATTACTTTAGGTGTTGCAGTAACTTATTTTTCAGATTTTAAATTCCACGCCTTTCCTGGGTTAGATATTGGCTACAGATTAACTGATAATTTTAAAATTTACGGAAATACGGGTTACACCTACCGCATACCAACATATACTGACTTATTTTATAGCGACCCTGCAACTGTTGGTAACGCCAATTTAGAACCAGAAGAAGCCCTTTCTGTTGAAGTAGGCGGAAAATATATTACACCAAAATTTACAGGTTCTTTTGCTGTATTCTATAGAGATGCCAATAAATTAATAGATTATGTAAAAGAAAATGAAACAGACCGTTTTATGGCTACCAACCTTCGCGATTTATACACCAAAGGGTTTGAAGTTAATACAAGCTATAACTTTAAAGTTAATAATTTAAATCAGAATCTTTCACTTGGTTATACTTTTATTGAAGATGAAGTGGGCGATTTAAACATCAACTTTTCTCGGTACTCTATTAACTCTTTAAAGCACCATGTCACCTCGCGTTTAAGTACGCAATTGGTTAAAAACATGAACTTCAATATTATCTACAAGCATGCTGAACGTACTGCTGGTCTTAGCTATAATGTTTGGGACGCCTCTATAGTAATAGCTGTTAAACAATTTGAGTTTACACTAACTGCTGCTAATATTTTTAATGAAGCATATATTGAAACAGGTTTTGTGCCCATGCCTCCTAGCAATGTATTATTTGGTTTGCATTACAGTTTTAACTAACGTTTAAGCTATTTTTAGAACTGCTATTTAGTTACGTTTTCTTAACTTTACAGACCTAAACCAAAATAACTTTGTCGTTAAACTTACAGGACATTCCGCGTGTAAAAACCATTACCAAAGCTGATTTTTTAAAGCACTATTTTAAATCTCAGAAACCCGTGGTTATTGAGCACTTTATTGAAGATTGGCCTGCTTACCATAAATGGAATTTAGATTATATGAAAGCGGTTGGAGGAGATATTACCATCCCGCTTTATGATGATAGACCTGTAGATTATAAAGATGGTTTTAATGAACCACATGCTAAAATGAAGTTGGGTGATTATATTGATTTATTGAAGCGTGAGCCTACTAAATATCGTATTTTTTTATGGAATGCGCTGAAAGAAATCCCTGATTTGCACAAAGATTTTACATTCCCTGATTTTGGACTACGCCTAATGAAAGGTATGCCTATGCTGTTTTTTGGCGGACGTGATTCGCACACGTTTATGCATCATGACATTGATTTAGCAAATATTTTTCATTTTCATTTTGAAGGTAAAAAACAATGTATTTTGTTTGACCAAAAACAGAATGACTATTTGTACAAAATTCCGCATTCTTTAATTACTAGAGAAGATATTGATTTTAATAATCCTGATTTGGATAAATGGCCTATGCTTAAAAAAGCCAAGGGTTATAAAACGGAACTTAATCATGGTGAAGTCTTATATATGCCAGAAGGCTATTGGCACTACATGCGCTATGTAACACCTGGTTTTTCAATGAGTTTACGAGCTATTGCTAGAAACCCTAAAAACTTTAGCAAAGCGGTTTATAACGTTTTTGTTATGCGCAATTTTGATAATGTTATGCGACGTATAAAAGGACAAAAATGGATTGATTGGAAAAATGAACAAGCCATATTAAAAACCCATAAACATCTATAAATAACCCTTTAATTTTAAAAAACTTGTAATATATTTGCCGACTTAAATTTAAAACTCAAATCATGCAAAAATTAATTTTATTATTAACACTATTGAGTGTTTCTTTAGTTAGTGCGCAAGCTTATAAAGGGAAAGACGACAACAAATTTCAAGTAGGTACTAATTTACAAGAGAATGCTACAGGAATTAATGTTAGTTACGATTATGGGATTGGAGAAAATATATCTTTTGGCATATCTTCAACCTATCTTTTAGGTGTTAATGACGCTTTATTAAAAAATGCTATCGATGATGAAAATGCAGGCTTTGATAATCGTTTTGATATTAGAGCGCGTTTTAATGCGAACTTAGGAAATGTTATTAATATTGATGAAAATTTTGATGTATATCCAGGTTTAAGCCTTGGACTAAAAAACTTTGGTGGGCATTTAGGAGCACGTTACTTTTTTACTGAAGGTTTTGGTGTTTATACTGAATTAAACGTGCCATTTGCAAAATATAAGACTGATAATTTAACACCTGCAGAGGCATTACATAACCAATTTACGGTTAATTTAGGGGCGAGTTTTAACCTCTAAGACTCAATTTTAAAAAAATTTAAAAAGCGGGTTAAGTTCTACACTTAATCCGCTTTTTACGGTAGACACCTTTTTTTGTTTAAAATAACCGTAATAAAACGCCCTTTTTCACTTTCTACTTCAATAGAAAAAGAAACTGTAACTAATGCTATGCTTTATTTTTCTATTTTTTTATAAAGCAAAAAATCATCATTTTCTTTTACAGTAATTTCAAACAAAAAAAGGTTTTACCCGAAAAATTCTCTAGCTTTTTCATACACTAAGTGCGTTTCCCAGCCTCTATATAGCAGATAATCGATTAATTTCTGCTTTTTTTTGTACTTGTTAGTTTCCGTAATGGAATTCGCCTTTTTTTCGGCTAAACTATTGAAAACCTCGTTGTATTCCGTATTATCTATTTCTGCAAGTGCTTGATTTATATTAACTTTGCCTATGTCCTTTTTCTTTAATTCATAAGTTAATCGACCTCGGCCCCAAGCCTTAATTCTGAACTTACCGCTTACAAATGTTTTGGCAAAACGTGCTTCGTTAAGAAAGTTATGTTCCAAAAGGTGAACTATGATCACATCGATAGCTTCAGGTATCATGTGCATAGACACTAGCTTTTGCCTAACTTCTTTATGACAACGTTCTTGATACGCACAATAATGCTCCAGTTTTTTGGTAGCTTCTTGTACGGTGTATGTTTTTTTTGATTGCATAGGCTTCAAAAATAACAATTGAAATTGACAATAAATTAAAATTTATAGAGCCAAATCTAGAATTTAAAACCTAACATGATGAAAAAAATTACTTATTTATTAATAATGCTTTTGGCTATTAATTTTAGTTATGGGCAGACTACGCTTGCAGAAGGTGATATTGCAATTACTGGAGTAAATGCAGATAACCCCGATCAGTTTTCTTTTGTTTTATTAACAGATGTTCTTACAGGTACAATAATAAACTTTACAGATGGTGGCTGGAACATTTCAGGTGGATTTAGAGGGTATAATCCTTCAAATGGAAGAATTAGTGAAGGTGTTGTAGTATGGACATCAACAACTGATTTATCCTGTGGCACAGAAATAATTATTACCGATACTGGTTCTAACACTCATTCTGCAACCAGTGGATTAGCAACCGAAGTAGCAGATACTGGATTTAACTTAGCAAGTGCTGGTGACGAATTAATTGTTTATCAAGGCTCTGCTAGTTCCCCTACCTTTTTATATGCAGTTCATTATGCTAATGCCAACGGGTGGACTGATGCCACTGACACTAACAATAGCGCTATACCCTCGGGTTTAACTAACGGCATTAACGCTATAGATTTAGGGAACAATGACAACAGTAATTACCTTTGCACCGTGACCAGTAATCAAGCCTTAATTTTAGATGCAGTTGCTAATGTAAATGCTACAAACTGGTATCAAACTAACTCTAATACAGTTATTAACAGGCCTATTTTAGGTGGTTGTACTTACACTTGTACTGTTGCTGGATCATGTGCTTCAACAATAACATGGAATGGCACATGGGTTGGCGGTACACCAGATTTAACTACAGAGGTTGTAATTTCTGCAAATTACAATGCTAATTCACTAGCCACAAGCTTTAAAGCCTGTAGTCTTCTTGTGGATCCGAGTATAACATTAACTATAGATAACGGAGCTTTTATTGAAGTTGAAAATGATGTTATAGTTAATGGAGATTTAATTGTTCAAACTCAGGGCAATTTTGTTCAAAATGATAATTCTGGTGCATTTACATTAAATGCAAGTGGTGTTGCAAGAGTGAATAAACTAACAGCTTCTAAAGATGCTTGGTATTATTATACTTATTGGAGCTCGCCTGTTACAAATGAAACTATTGCAAGTGTATTCCCTGATGTAGATGGAGATAGACGTTTTTATTTCGACGCTACTCTCTTTGTAGATACCGACGGAGACGATATTGATGATAACGGAGACGACTGGCAATATGCTCTAGGTGGTGACACCATGATTCCTGGTGTGGGTTATGCAGTAACAGAAGCTCGATTATTTCCTAGTGGAATTGGAGCTTCAGGCTCAGCAGCTTTTGAAGGCCCTTTTAATACAGGTGATGTTGATGTGAGTATTTCGCAGAATCCTTTAAACGCTATTGAAAGTTGGAATTTTATTGGAAATCCGTACCCTTCTGCAATTGATTTTATTGCTTTTCAACAGGCTAATTCTACTATTATTGATGGAGCAGCTTATTTTTGGTCTCAAGCTTCTCCTCCAGATGCTAGTAACCCAGGTAATGAGCCTCTAAATTTTAATCTTAATGATTATGCTGTATTTAATGTTGGAGTTGGTGGTGCAGCTGGTGGAGATCCTTTAAAAATACCAACTGGATATATAGCTTCAGCACAAGGGTTTTTCATTCCTGCTTTAACTAGTGGTACAGCAACTTTTACTAATGCAATGCGAATGGCTGATGGGGCTAGTAACAACCAATTTTTTAAAGGTTCTAAATCAAAGAAGTCGACTCGTTCTAGCAACGTAGAAAATAAATTATGGGTTAATTTAACCTCTGGCAATGGAGTATTTAATCAAATATTAGTAGGTTATGTTGATGGTGCAACTAATAACAACGACGGAGTTTACTATGATGCGCCTAAATTACTTGCTCAAGATTATGCAGCTGCACTGTATTCTTTAATGGAAACTGATTTAGCTAAATATGTAATCCAAGGAAAAAATATAAATAGTATTGATGAAAATGAAATTATAAAACTTGGTTTTAGTACTAATGTTGAAGTAGCTACAATATACAAACTATCTGTAGCACAAATTGAAGGCGACTTTTTAACAAGTAACACCATTTACCTAAAAGATAATTTACTTAAAACATTACACAATTTATCAGCTTCTGATTATACGTTTACTTCTGAAGTGGGAGAATTTAATGAGCGTTTTGAGATTGTATTTAGTGCAAATGCTTTATCTATTGAAGATATTAGTACAAACGCTAACACTTTAAAAATTGTTGAATTAGAAGATGATCGTGTTCAGTTCACAACTTCTAAGACTATAAAAACGGTTAGCATATACGATTTATTAGGAAGACAATTATATGCATTTAAAGGGCAAAAAAATTCAGAAACTTATACCCTATCAAATTTAAGTAGTACTATTTATATTGCTAAAGTTGAACTTTCAAATGGAGCAACTATAACTAAAAAAGCTTTTAAGAAATAGCGTTTTAAATAAGTTCTACATTTAATTAAAAAACACTGTACTGTCGCATTGAGCGCAGTCGAAATGCATTTAAGCTAACAAGTTATATAAGTTTTTCGACTGCGCTCAAAATGACACTTAGGGTCATTGTGAACATCGTGAAGCAATCTGTTTAATTTTAACTGGGTTTCAGTAAGAAAGATTATCACGTCCTTCGTCCTCGTAATGTCGTTATAAACTATATTTCAAAGATAAGATAAAGTTCCGTCCTGCCGCTGCTATACCTGAAGAATAGGTTTTGTAACGCTGATCGGTTATATTTTCAAGGCTGGTCGTTATTGTGATAGATGTATTGATTTGATATTGCGCTCTAAAATTAAGTGTAAACCAAGATGGGCTGTATGGATTTCCGTTTTCATCTAAAGCATACATATACTCTTTCTCAATTTCTGAAGGAGCCAATTGATTAAAAGATAAATCATCATTATAATTAGCAAAAAAATCTAATTTTAAATCATTAGAAGTCCAAAGCAAATGTGTATTCCCAAAATTTGGAACTACATGTCTAATAGGCACTTCAATAGCTCCTTCCTCTTCTGTTCCTCCTATTATGGAATACTGCGAGGTTAAATCTAGTTGTTTAGAAATTGGCATTTTTAATCCAACTTCAAAACCATAAATCCATGCTTTTGATGCGTTTTGTATAGCCTGAACATTACTTACTTCACCATCATACATAATTTCAGTATCACCGTTTAAACGATAATCTCTTCTAACTAATGCATTATCCAAATAGGTATAATATGTACTCATGTCCAGAACTAACTTATCATTAAAATTTAATTTCAACCCTAGTTCGCCACCATAAGCGTATTCTGGTCTTAAATCGTTGTTTGGCACGACCACAGAGCCAGGTTCTGAATCAAAAACCTTACCTATATCATCAATATTTGGTGCTCTAAATGCTGATGAAGCGTTTAATTTCCATTGTATAGTCGAGTTCGGCGACCAGCTAATACCAGCGGTTCCTGTTAATGCTTCAGATTCATTCTTTGCAGATTCAAACGGCAAATTTAAATAGGCATTATTTTCAGTAAAATCAGCATCTGATGTTACATAATTAAAACGTAAACCTGACTGAAATACAAACTTTGGATTTGGTTTATACTTAATACTAGAATACACTGCGGCAGATTGCCAACTTGAGCCATTAGGGTATCTGGAAACACTAGATACTTTAGTGTTATTTGATATATCTTCTTCTATTCCAATAGACCACACTTTATTGTACACATACTCAGCCCCATAGAAAAACTGTGTTTTAGCAGAAAATCTTTTTTCCAAATCTAAATTAAATGAATAGGCATCAACAGCTTCTTCACGAACATATCGCATGGGTGATTGATAGTCTCTATCGCTTCTACTTTCTTTAAAATTTTGATACGCTATTGTGGCTTTTATTTTATCGTACAAATTTGATTTACTACTCAACTTTGTAACTTGTAAATTAGACATAAACCACTGTTGTGGGCCATAATTCCATTCGGTAGAACGCAAAGCACCATCTCTGTAACGAATTAAACGGTCATATCGTGGAATATCGGATGTTGTTGTGTAATATATGCCTAAATCAAAACTTAAGTCTTCATAAGGTTCATAATGCGCTTTCTGCATTAAGTTTAATTGGTTATACCCAGAAAATTTTTGAACTAACGGATTATTATTTTGTATAATCACATCACCATTGGTTGTTGCTAACGCAAATTCAGGTCTTAAATATTCATTAGGACCATGGCTTCCCATCCTTAAATCGTCAAAATCAGTATATGTACCACTCGTTATAAAAGCCCATTTTTTATACCCCAAATTAATATCAAAATGCCCCGTTCTTTCATTACTAGCCGATGAATATCTAACCAAAGCATTACCGCTAAACATTAAAGAATCTGTATAGGATAGTTTTGGTTTTTGAGTGTAAAAACTCATAACACCTCCAATAGCATCGCTGCCATAAATTACTGAGCCTGAGCCTAAAGTAACTTCGGTATTTTGAATTGAAAAAGGATCGATTGAAATGACACTTTGAAGATTTCCACCTCTAAAAATAGCATTATTCATTCTTACACCATCCACAGTAATTAACAATCTATTTGTTGAAAAACCTCTAATCATTGGGCTTCCGCCACCTAACTGGCTTTTTTGAATATAAACTTGCCCTGAATTTTCCAATAAATCAGCACTTGTTTGAGGATTTGTAAACAGAATATTTTTGGCATCTATACTAACTATTTTCTGAGGAATGTCTTTTCTGTTTTGCTGAAATTTAGATGCAGAAATCACAATTTCTTCTAAACCGTGTGTATTAGAAACCAAATACACTTTATTTGATTTCACAATTTCACGTTTTGTTAAGGCTTTTAATACATGGGACAAATGCTTGAAATAGATGATTTCAGTATCTGAAAATTTATCTAAATCTGCCTCCCCTCTAAAATTAGTTACAACACTTTTAGATTTATCTACATTATAAACGGCTACTCCAAAAATGGGGGCTTTAGTAATTTTATTAAGAACTTTTACATTTTGTGCCTGAGAGGATATGGAAACAAGTATAAAGAAGAAAATAAAATAAAGCGCCTTCATAGTTTTAGCTAAAAACTTCATTAAATACATGTAAAGATTTAGGGGTTTTAAAGCTCCCCAAATGTAATTCAAAATATAGCAAAATCATACTTAAAAATGACTGCCTTTGCTTTGCATTAATTTTTATACTTGGTAACCCATCAAATGTTGTGCCTAATAGCTTTTTTAGAAGTGTTAAATTTTCACCTGAAAGCGCATAATTATTGCTTGGTTTGATTTCAAACATCCCTTCTTGTAAATTAAAAAAAGGAAAATCTATAAGGGTTGTGTCTGGATAAAAACCTAAATATTTTGTTAGTTTTAATAGAAATAATAAGTGAAAATTCGCATAATCAGACTGCGAATCAAGCCATAAAAATGTGCTTTCTAAATAACTATATAGTGTTTCGTTTTGTTCTTCTTCTTGCAATGTATTTGATAACACCTCAGATAAAAACATAACAATTGACCCTTTTAAAACGTTAGAATGTAAACTCGTGTAAATATAATTTGACTTAGTTTCTTTAACGCTTTGTAATGACCTGCTATTTTTATGAGTAAATACTATTTGTAGTTGAGATAACACCTGGAAGTAGGCCGTTTTAGAGTTCCCTTTTTTACTTTTTAAAACACCTCTTAATAAAAAACTAACAACACCTATTTCCTGAGTATAACATTTTACAATTAAGTCGTTGTCTTTGTATCGTAACTTAGAAAGCACAATGGCGTTTGTAGTAATAAGCATTATCTAACTACCATTAATTTTAAAACTTTAGTTTCAAACGTATCTAAATCTGAAAGCATCACCAAATAAACTCCAGATGCCACGACATTATTTGCTAGATTTTTACCATTCCAATAGGCTGTACCTCCATCAATCTCTAAATTATACCCTTGGTATCTTTGATTTATTCTAGATTGCGCCTCGGCAACTAAATTTCCTTCAATATCAGTAATTTTGATATTTATATTTTCTGAAATATCCTTAATTTTTACTTTATCATCTATAATATTAAACCCAGGTCTTACTGGGTTTGGGTATGCAAAAGCACTTGATAAATCTTCGGATGCGCTAGACCCACCAGAGTTGAAAGAGAGCAGTCCTTTACTTGTTGCAATGTAAACGACACCATTTATTTTATCTAGTGACACATCACTTATACTATTTGAGGGTAAGGGTGAATTATCTTTAGTAAAATGAAATATAGTATTTTGCCCGTTTGGAGAAAGGTAAAACAAGCCTGAATCTGAGGTGCCAATCCATTTATTATTCGAGCCATCTACTTCAATATCAGTTACATATTGCTCGAACAACAATTCTTTAGCGATACCATCTTCCTCTATAATAATTTCATCAACTGTAATATTTTCTTCTGTAAAAAAATTGGATGTATTGTATAATACGCGTAAGCCTCTAAAGGTCCCAATCCATAATTGATTTCTGTTATCTAATGCTACAGCTGTGGCTAATTCAGTAGGCATGTTCTGCTCATCTTTACTAATACTTTTTATTAATGGGCTGTTACCGTTTTCATTAAACCCAATAAGTCCATATTTATACGAAGCAATCCACTTTGTTTCATCATTACCGATAACAATACCAGCATACCCTAAATTTCCACCAGTAAAACCATCGATAATAACATCTGTAAAATCATAAGATTTCCATTGGTTTGTTGCCGGGTTATAAGATTTTAAAGGTTTATCTACAAGAGTACTTAAAGTCCAAAGCAGCCCATTTCTATCAAATAGAGGGTTTAATACCCTTACACTTATAAAACTTGTGTTATTTGGAATTACCAAAGATTCTAAACCGCTATTATTTTGATCATATAAAATAGTTGGAATATTTTCATTAACCTCTATTAATCCATTGTTGAATGAACTTATAAAAACTTGATTTGCACTAAATGGATTTATCGCTATACCATTTATATCTCTTGCTTGAAATGCCTCTTGATACGACACGTTTACCCAGCTTTCATTATTTAAATGACTAAAACCTCGTCTTCTTCCAAATGGCACATAAAACAAACTATAGCCTCCAAAAGTTACCCAAACACCATTAGGCTCTGATTCTATTGAAAAAGGTGTATTAAACAATGGCCCTTCTGGATGTATCTCGTCAAAAACTGATGTATTATTTATAGCTGTTTTTAGTATTCCAAAATCTTTTGTACCAACATAAATATTATCTAAATCAATTATGGCTGATGTATATTGTGTATTAAAATCAGAATTAATAGGGATTTGAGAAACAATTGTAAAATTTGAATCATATACAAAAACTTCATCTCTAGTTGTAACTATCAAATTTGAGCTAACAGATCTTAAATCTAGAGGCAACCTTGAGTATGTAAATAATTCACTTACCGAGTTTCCTATAATTTGGTATATTTTACTATTATTATTGATGGCATAAAGGTTATTTTCATTAGCTTCAATAGACTGCCAATTACCAGAACTAACTAATTGCCAATTTTGAAAATCGATTAAATTTAGGCTAGTAACTGGTGCTTTCCAAATACCATTACCGCTAAGACAAGAGGCATAAATATAATCTTCGAAAATTGTAGTTTGAGTTACAGGAATTTGGCTTCCTCCATTTCCAATAAAATAAGTGTCTCCAAACTCAAGTCTTTCTAAATCATAAACTGAAATCCCATAATTTGTTGATATATAGATAAGATTCTGATAAGGGTTAATATGATTAATTTTCTTATCTGTAGGTGATATTGTTGGCTTATCAATAATATCTACAACAGTAAGAATTTCAGTATCATTATCAAACACAACTTCAATAAGTCCATTTTCATAACCAACAACTAATAACTCATAATCTTCACTGTAATAAATGGTTGAAATACTTTCTCCAGATAACCCATTTACTGTAGTTATCTCTTTCATTTCATTAGTTTGGGTATCTAAACTAAAAATAGCATTATCCGCAGCGGCATAAATGATATTGCTTCCTTGAGTGACATCTTTAATCTCATTATAAGAAAAATATCCTTTCCAAAGCGCTGAAAAATCTTGAGAAAATTGATATAATGGAAATAGAAAAATTATAATGACTATTACGCTTCTAAGCATAGGTGTTTTTTGAATGTTCAAATATATTTATAACTAACGAGTTTTACGTCAAAATAATATATTTTAAACGAAAAAAGGCTGTCTGAAAAGTCAATTTTGGAGTAAATTGTCACATTGAGCATTGGTGAAATGAAAATATTTTTTCATTGAAAGCACCTTGCGAAGCAAACCGAAATACATTGAAAATCAAGATTATACGTTTTCGAATGCGCTCAAACTGACAACTCGAAAAACTTTTCAAACAGCCTCTTTTATATCGAAATATTTTAAACTTCCCTAAACAACACCTTGTGCTAACATAGCATCAGCTACTTTTACAAAGCCCGCAATATTTGCGCCTTTTACATAATCAATATAACCATCTTCATCTTTTCCATATTCTAAACATGATTTATGGATATCAGACATAATATCTTTAAGTTTGTTATCAACTTCTTCTCTTGACCATTTAAATCTTAAAGAGTTTTGAGTCATTTCTAAACCTGAAGTAGCCACACCACCAGCATTAGAGGCTTTTCCTGGTGCAAATAATATTTTTGCTTTATGGAAAGCTGTAATAGCGTCTTTAGTTGAGGGCATGTTAGCACCTTCGCTAACACAAATACAACCATTATCTAAAAGCATTTTAGCATCAGCTTCATGAAGTTCATTTTGAGTTGCACATGGCAAAGCCACATCACATTTAACTTCCCAAGGTGTTTTTCCTTTTACAAATTTTGCTTTTGGATAAGCCTGTAGATATTCACTTATTCTGCCTCTCTTCACATTTTTAAGTTCCATAACGAAAGCTAATTTTTCTTCATCCATGCCTTCTTCATCATAAATATAACCTGAAGAATCTGAAAGTGTTAGCACTTTCCCACCTAACTGCAATACCTTTTCAGCAGCATATTGCGCCACGTTTCCCGATCCAGATACAACTACATTTTTACTTTTAATACTATCCCCTTTTGTTTCAAGCATTTTTTGTGCAAAATATACGTTACCATATCCTGTTGCTTCTGGTCTAATTAAAGAACCTCCCCAAGACATACCTTTACCTGTTAAAACTCCAGTAAATTCATTTCTTAATTTTTTGTACATGCCAAATAAGAAACCAATTTCTCTAGTACCTACACCAATATCTCCAGCAGGGACATCGGTATTTGGGCCTATGTATCTAAACAGTTCACTCATAAAAGCATGACAAAAACGCATGATTTCATTATCAGATTTACCCTTTGGATCAAAATCACTACCACCTTTTCCGCCACCCATGGGCAACGTTGTTAAAGAGTTTTTAAACACCTGCTCAAAAGCTAAAAACTTTAAAATACTCGCATTTACTGTTGGATGAAAACGCAAACCACCTTTATATGGTCCAATAGCGGAGTTCATTTGAACTCTATAACCCCTATTTACTTGTATTTCACCATTATCATCTACCCAAGAGATTCTAAAAGAAATCAATCGTTCAGGTTCAACCATTCTAAGCAGAATGTTTTTACCATAATAAATATCATGTTGAACAATGTAAGGAATTACAGTTTCTGCAACTTCCTCTACGGCTTGTAAAAACTCTGGTTCGTGACCATTTCTTTCTTTTACAAGGTCTAAAAATGCTTCAATGTTATCTTTCATATATACAATTATTACATTGTTATTTATTAAATATGTAATTTATCGATACAAATATACGTTATCTTCAAAAAAATATTCATTTATTTTTGAATTTCGCAATAAATATTTTCAAGTTGTATTAGTACAATTTATTAATGTTTGTTTGTTTTACTAGTTTTTATATATTTGTTCATAATAATGCCCTCAAAAAAAAACCTTTTATGCTTAACTTGAAACATTTAGTTTCTACTTTTTGCTTGTTTCTTATAGTTCAAACGGCAAGTGCTCAACTAGGCTTTTCTCATGAAGTAGGCGTTATTGCTGGCCCTGTTCAATTTAGATCAGATTTTGGTAGTCGTGAAGATTCTAAAACAAATTTTGGTAATTCTGGTTATGGAATAGGAATTGTTCATTATTTAAATTTCGCATACAGAGCAGACTGTAATTGCTATACAACAGATACTTTTTTTAATGACCATTTTAAGTTAAGGAATGAGCTTTCTTATAATAAAACAAATTTAGAACACCTTGGAAAATGGGTAAGTCCTGACCGCACAACAATTGAGGCCAACCAACTTAGAGCACACAAAGGTGTTGCTAAAAACTTAGATATTGGTACTCAACTTGAGTTTTTCCCTTTAAGTATTCGCGATTTTCAAGGGTTTGCATACAGTTTTGCTCCTTTTGTAAGTTTTGGGGTTCATTACACTTCTTTTACTCCTGAGGTAAGCACCACATATGCTAATCCGGACCCAACAGCTGTTGGTGATGTTACAGACCCAAGTAACTTTTACTCTGCTTGGGAACCAGGTTCTGTTGATGCCTCTCCAGGTAGTACTTGGTCTATTGTTTCTAGCGTTGGCGTTAGATATAAGCTTACTAAGGTTTCTGACCTCATGTTAGATCTAAGGTGGCAATACTATTTTAACGACCGTATTGACGGTTTAGACCACCAATTAAGCTATAATAAGTACAACGACTGGTTAGTTTGGTTAAACTTTGGTTACATTTATTATCTAGATTAATAAACTATCCCAAAGCCTGCTTTAAATCGGCAATTAAGTCATCTATATCTTCAATACCTACACTAAGTCTTATTAAAGAATCTACAACGCCTGTTTTTTCCCGTTCTTCTTTTGGTATACTAGCGTGTGTCATACTTGCTGGATGTCCTGAAAGCGATTCAACACCACCTAAAGACTCAGCCAAAGTAAATACTTTTAGTTTTTCAACAATTTTAATAGCTTCCTCGAAATTATTCCCTTTAGATGTAAAAGATATCATCCCACCAAAATCACTCATTTGGCTTTTAGCAATATCATGATTTGGATGATTTTCAAACCCTGGCCAATACACCTTTTCAATTTTAGGATGATTCGCTAAAAATTCAGCGACAGCTTTACCGTTTTCGCAGTGGCGTTGCATTCTAACATGTAATGTTTTTATACCTCTTAATAGTAAAAAACTATCTTGAGGACCACAAATAGCACCGCTGGCATTTTGAATAAAGTATAATTTATCGGCCAAATCTTTATCATTAACTACCAGAGCTCCCATTACCACATCACTATGTCCTCCTAGATATTTTGTTGCCGAATGCATAACAATATCAGCACCTAAATCAAGGGGTTGTTGCAAATATGGCGTTGCAAACGTATTATCTACAGCTAATAAAATATTATTGTTTTTTGCAATAGATGATACAGCCTTAACATCAATTATATGCATCATTGGGTTTGTTGGTGTTTCAACCCAAATAAGCTTTGTATTCTTGTTTATATAAGCTTCAATATTGGATGCATTTTGCATGCCTATAAAGTGAAATTTTATTCCAAAATCTTGATAAATCTTAGTGAATAACCTAAAAGAGCCTCCGTACAAATCATTTGTAGAAACGACTTCATCACCAGGTTTTAATAATTTAATAATGGCATCAATAGCTGCAAGACCAGAACTAAATGCAAGACCGTATTTTCCGTTTTCAATACTTGCAAACGCATTTTCCAAAGCATTTCGAGTAGGGTTATGTGTTCTTGAATATTCATAACCTTTATGACCTCCAGGTGTGGTTTGAGCGTAGGTTGTTGTTTGATAAATTGGCGGCATAACGGCGCCATAAGCTTTGTCGTGTTCTTGACCTCCGTGAATGACTTTAGTATTGAATTTCATGTGGTTGTATTTATTGTTTTTAAAATGACACACTTGCCTACCGGAAGGCAGGTGTAATATCCATGTAATCATTTTTTTAGTTGACTAAGTTTTTAGTCCTGATGTTTCATCAGTAAATATCTTTTGCACAAATGTAAGTTTTAATTCGGTTTAGTAAAGTGCATTTTTTAAATCATAAGTCTAGAATCTAATAAATATTGCTTTTCTGTAAAGCCGTTTTGATAGCACTGATGTCTTTACTAAGATTCCCGCTTTCGCGAGAATGACAATTTAAACGGAAACCTCGATCTTTTTTATCGAGGAATTCTTTCTCAATTTAAATGCAATAATTATCTTTAAACTAGCTTTATATTAATATATGCGCCTTCATAAACATCTTATATCAATTTGTTGTTTTTTAGTTCTTTTCAATTGCGAAGAAGAACAGAAAACTGTTTTTTCAGATATCAATATCACTACAGATAATAATACTATTGTAGAAGTAAACATTCCTCAAGCAAGTGGAGATAAAACGGTATCAATTCAAATAAATTCTGAACTACAAAAAACAATTATTACGGCATTGCATATTGGCAACCCAGATGAAATCACCTCATCCAGCTTGGAGGAAAGTATTGCTTCTTTTAATGATGAATACAACGCGTTTAAATCTGACTTTCCAGAAACTGCACAAATATGGGAAGCTCAAATTGATGGAGAAGTGATGCATCAATCTTCAGAAATAATAAGCATTGCAATAACGTCATATACCAATACCGGTGGGGCACATGGTATTTTGAATATTTCTTTTTTGAATTTTAATTCTAAAACAGGACAACGTATTCAAAACAATCAAATTTTTAATGATATTGAAGCTTTTAAAACAGTAGTTGAACCTTATTTTAAAGCGGCTACACAAGATAAAAGTTTACTTTCAGATTATACAGAATTTGAGTTACCCGAAAATATTGGATATAGTGAAGATGGTATTGTTTTACTTTATAATACTTATGAAATTGCGCCCTACTCTAGTGGTATTATAGAGTTTGTTATTCCTTTTGAAGACGCTGAGCCTTATTTAGTTTTTAATAGCCTTTAAAAGTGCTAAAACGTACCCGTAATGTAAACCGTCATGAATCGCTACAAACTGCAAAGCCTCATCTATATTGTTTAAAGTATTTCCTGTTGTAGATACGGTATAACTGCTGTAATTTTCAAAAACATCATCATAGTAATCTTCAATCGTCTTTTCAATAGTAGTAGATAACAAATCTTTTATTTCATTAACTTCTATTTGAGTT
>Ga0316208_1001075_pt1 | contig 27881 bp, 29 predicted proteins | sample 3monopyrite_MG_FD_204944 | JGI IMG/M metagenome (GOLD analysis project Ga0316208, IMG submission 204944) | Microbial mat bacterial communities from mineral coupon in-situ incubated in ocean water Damariscotta River, Maine, United States -... | ecosystem: Environmental > Aquatic > Marine >... | reverse complement strand
TTATAAATTTTGGATTATTGTGTAAGTAACGCGTTAACTTTATGTAAATCTTCAGGCGTATCTATACCTGGCCCAGGTAAGGTTACCGCTTGTTGTGTATGTATTTTATAACCGTGATACATGGCTCGAAGCTGTTCTAATTTTTCTATTGTTTCAAGTGCACATTGCGGCATTTTACTGTAGTTGTTCAGAAACTCGACTCGATAAGCATAAATTCCAAGATGACGATAATACTGGCTTTTGTCTGTTGGCTCTTCAGCCTCCCTTTTAAAAGGAATTGAAGCACGACTAAAATACAGTGCATAACCGTTTACATCTGAAACCACTTTAACAATATTCGGGTCATCAATTTCACATTGCTGATTTATCGGTGTCGTTAAGGTAGCTATCGAACAATCCTGAAAATCATGTAAGTTAGTTGCAACCTGGTGAAGCAATTTTGGTGGTGTTAATGGTTCATCACCCTGTAAATTGACAACAATGTCATCTTCCTTCCATTGCATAATATTGCAAACTTCAGCTAGCCGGTCTGTACCAGATTGATGTTGATCTGATGTCATTAATACTTTATCGCAAAATTTATCTGCCACATTTTTAATGCGCTGATCATCAGTAGCAATCACAATATTATTTGCGTTAGATTTTTTAGCTACATCATATACATGCTCAAGCATGGTTTTACCATTAATTTCAATCAATGGTTTACCGGGAAATCGAGTAGATGCATAACGCGCGGGAATAACAATATTATAATCAGTCATACTATTAATTTTAATCTTCTTTAGTCAAACTGCGAGCTTCTTCAATCAGCATAACGGGTATACCATCGAGTACAGGGAATGCCAATTGGCATTTTTCACAACTAAGTTCTTTAGATTCTTTTAGATATTCTAATTTGCCATGACATTCAGGGCAGGCCATCATTTCTATTTGTTTTTTATCCATCGTATATCCTAATTTAAGCGTTTCGATTAAATTGATTGAAAAAGCTGATCTAATTTTTTTTGTGCCGATTTTGAAACCACAGCATTAACAGGTACAGCCCAGTGATTTAGCAAATTGAAATCGGCGCATTTAACTGCGTCTTTTTCCGTCATTAATACTGGCAGGTCGTCATTAAACAACAAGTCAGATTGTTCATATGAAGCATGGTCTACAAATTCATGCTCTATCACTTGTATATCGAGCGCACGTAACATATTAAAAAATCGCGGTGGATGCCCAATACCGGCAATTGCATGAACCGTTTTGCCTGCAAACTCACTTAATGTTTTAGCTTCTACACTTACTTTATTAATCGGCTCACAAAACTCTGCCAGTAAATCAAATGAATATTCACTGGCCTCGCCTCCATTTAATAAAACTAAATCAACTTGCTGTAATCGTGATTGTCTTTCTCTTAATGGGCCAGCAGGCAAACAAAAGCCATTACCAAACTTACGCTGTGCATCCACCACCACAATTTCTATATCTCTTTGTAAGGCATAATGCTGCAAGCCATCATCAGATAAAATCACATCGCAATGGTGATTGCTCAGTAATAATTCTATGTCCTGTTGTCTGTTAGGCCCAACGGACACCGGGCAGGCCGTACGGTTGTGTATTAACTTGGGTTCATCACCTAGCTGTATTGCTGTAATATCTTTTTCTACTAATTGCGGCCAGGAGGATGAGCTTCCAGCATAGCCTCGACTAATAACACCGGGTTTCCTGCCCATTGACTGTAGTTGCTTAACCAGTTCTATTATTAGCGGAGTTTTACCCGTACCACCAACCGTTATATTACCAACCACAATAACAGGAACGGGTGCCTTATAAGACTTAAAAAACTTTATACGATACAAACTCGCTCGAACTTTACCAATAAAACAAAACAAATATGAGAGTGGTAACAATAGTAGAGATACAAAATTCGTACTATTCCAATAATGATCGAGTCGTTTCATTAAGCATCTTCAGCGTCAGAAAACTGCGTATTGTGTAGCGCACTATACGCACCATTTTTTTCCAGCAGTTCTTGATGTGTACCCACTTCAACAATACAGCCATTCTCCATCACTACAATTTTATCAGCATTTTCTATAGTAGATAAACGATGCGCAACAACTAGAGTCGTTCGATTTTTAGTCAGTGTTTCCAAAGCACTTTGAATAGCACGCTCAGATTCAGTGTCCAGCGCTGAAGTTGCTTCATCCATAATCAATACAGGTGCATCTTTAAGAAGAGCACGCGCAATGGCTAAGCGCTGCCTCTGACCACCAGACAACAATACGCCTTTTTCACCGGCCAATGACTGCATACCCTCAGGTAGACGCTCTATAAACTCATATGCATGCGCAGAACGCGCAGCCATATTAACCTTATCCAAACTAACATCAGTAATGCCATAAGAAATATTGTGTTCTATCGTATCATTGAACAGCACAATTTCCTGGCCTACATATGCTATATGTTGACGTAAATTAAAAACCTTGTACTCATTAAGATCAACACCATCTAATAAAATATCACCCGAATAGCCGCTATACAGTCGAGGAATTAAATTCACCAAAGTAGACTTACCACTCCCTGAACGACCAACAAAGGCAACCGTTTCACCTGGTTTAATATGTAAATTGACATTATTGAGCACTTTCTTATCTGCATTCGCGCTATAAGAAAAATTAAGATTTTTAAATACCAGCTCACCTTGAATGTCAGCCGGCTCATGAGTACCCGTATCAGTCTCATTTTTATTATCTAGAAAATCAAATACACTTTCTGCTGCTGCTATACCTTTTTGTATGATGGCATTCACACTGGTCAAACGCTTCATAGGTGCAAATAACATCAGCATTGCCGTCATAAATGCAATAAACGTTCCTGCACTCATGTCGCTATTAACGCCTTCATTGATTGCCATATAAATAATGCCCGCAAGCGCAACACCAACAATCATTTGTAAAATTGATGTACTAAGAGATGATGTGACGGTAAGTTTTAAGTTTTGTTGGCGATTACTTTTATTATTCATATTAAAGCGATTCATTTCATAAGATTGACCACCAAAAATTTTAACTACACGCTGAGCCTGTACAGACTCCTCTAAAACATGAGTAATTGAACCCATCGATTTTTGTATGCGTTTTGAAATAGCTTTAAAACGCTTAGAAATCAACACAACAGTGATTGCTAATATGGGTGCCAGTATTAAAAATATAACTGATAATTTTGGGCTGATATAGAACATCCATACCAGCAAGCTGATAAGTATTAAAGAGTCTTTTATTAACACTGTAACTGCAGTAGTAGATGCAGTTGCTAATTGTTCGACATCGAATGTAAACCGAGAAATGGTTTCACCTGTTGACGTATTATCAAAATATATATTCGGTAACAGTAAAATTTTTTGAAACATTTCTGCACGGATATTTTCAATAACATTACGACCAATCCAGGCCATGCCATAATCAGATGCAAAACCCGCGACCGTTCTTACAACAAAAACAAGAATTACTGCCATAGGCACCCACATCATGACTTCTGGATCTTTATCAATAAAACCACCATCAAGCATAGGTTTCATTAATGCCGCAAAAGCAGGTTGCGATAGCGCAACAAACACCATACTAATAACTGAAACAATAAATACACCCTTTGATTGAAAAGTGTATGAGAGTAATCGTCGGTAGGTTATTTTAGAGCTAGCGTGCTCAGACTCACTGGACATAAATTTACTTATTTCCCATGTACATATTTCAAACCTGATTTAATCGTTACGTGTAATGTGTTTATTGACTGACTTCAACTGTAGAGATAGAGAGACGAGTTAAACCTAGCTGAGAGGCTGCATCCATAGCTCTAACTACAGATTGATGAGGTGTTTTAGCATCGGCACGTAATACAATTGGCATTTGTTTGTTATCACCTGACACTTTCATTAAAGCCATTTTAAGTGTTTTAGTTTGTGTATTAACTAGTTGGCGATCATTAATGTAATAACGGCCTTTTGCATCAATACCAATCACTATTTTATTTTCAGATTGTTGAACTGCCTGTGCGGAAGCCTCAGGCAAATCCACTTTTAACTTGGCTGTTTTTTCGAATGTTGTAGAGACCATGAAAAATATCAACAACAAAAACACCACATCAATCAGTGGCGTTAAGTTTAAATCGATTTCTTCTCTAACTTGAGGTTTTAAATTCAAGCCGCTTTCTCCGTTTTTCGTTTTTTACTTTTAGTGGATGTAATACTGCGATTGTTATGTAAAACATCAACCATTTTAATAGCTTCTTCTTCCATTTTAACAACCAGCTCATCAATTCTACCGCGGAAGTACCGATGAAAAATTAAAGCAATGATAGCAACACTTAAACCTGCTGCCGTAGTAATAAGCGCCTGAGAAATACCACCCGCTAAAGGTGCTGCATTACCTACACCAGAACTTGTAATGGCATTAAATACTTTAATCATGCCGATAACTGTACCAAGCAAACCCAGTAAAGGAGATATAGATGCGATGGTTCCCAGTGTGTTCAAAAAACGCTCCATTTCATGTACTACCTGGCGCCCTGCTTCTTCGATGGATTCTTTAATTCTCTCACGCTCAAGGTGACGATTATTCAAACCCGCTGCTAGTACCTTGCCCAGAGCTGACTGCTTACTGATTTCTTCAATTTTTGGACGCTCTAACTGGCCCTCTTTTACCCAACGCCAGATATTGGCGACTAAATGATCAGGAATAACTTTTTTCTTCTGTAGCGTCCAGAAACGCTCAAGAATGATTGCAAAAGCAATAATTGAGCCTGCAATTATGGGGAACATTAACCACCCACCTGCTTTGATCATTTCAAACACGACTTTGCCCCATATTTATAATATTTCTAATGCGCACATAATACGTTATCAGAAGCGATGATTCCAATAATGAACCTGTTCTTTTCTCTGTCTTTGCACCTCGATTAGACCGCCTTGTATATTTTCTGAAAATTTTAGCTGTATAGCGCCTTCGTAGGCTGTATTAAGCATCTTGATATGCCTCTCTTTATAGCGTGACTGAATTTTTCTGGTTGGGTGCTTGAAGCGATTTTTATAACCCGCAGAAACAACGGCTAATTGAGGGTCAACCGACTTAAGTAATTCTAATGAAGAAGATGTATTACTACCATGATGCGGCACAATCAATACATCTGATGAGAGCGTTGATGGCGATGATTTAAGCATGCTAAGCTCTGCTAATCGCTCAATATCACCCGTTAATAATACGCGTTTCTGCTTATTAGAAACACTTAAAACACAGCTCTTATTATTTGTTTTTACATAGTCGGCAACTGGATGCAGCACTTCAAATACCACCCCGTCCCATTGCCATTTATCTCCTGCCTCGCAGCTTACTGCATAAGCCTTATCAGGCAGTGAATAATCATTCAATCGACCACCAACCAATAAGCGTTTTACATCTATTTGCTCAAGTATCGTTGCTGCGCCGCCAGCGTGGTCATTGTCAGCATGACTAATCATCAATAATTCAAGCTGCTTCACCCCAACTGCGCGTAGGTAAGGTACGATCACCTGCTGACCTATATCATAGCGTTCACCGAACTTTGAGCCTGTATCATATAAGAGTGCATTTTCATGGGTTCTTATGAGGATAGATAAGCCTTGCCCTACATCTAGTAGTGTTAGCCAAAAGTCATTTCTAGCGGGTTTATCTGCTATATACAATAACATTGGCAGTAGTAAAACAGCGCCAAAATAGCGCAATGGAAACCCCCTGGGAAAGAGCAATAGAACGCCGCCTAATAAAGCTAAAACAGCATAGAGTAACGGCACTACGGGCTGCTGCCATGTCGCAACCGGTAGTTGCACCATCCATACCAAAACTTGCCACCCTAAACCAAGCAAATCGTCCGCCAATGTAAACAACCAAATACTCCAAGCAATATTAATAAAGCTCATAAAGCTTGCAAATAAGGCAAGCGGTACGACTAATAAGCCAACCAGTGGAATCATAAACATATTGGCTAAGGGCGAGATGAGAGAACCTTGCTGGAATAACAGCACACTGAGTGGCAACATCGCCAAAGCAATTTGCCATTGCACTCCAACGGCTTTAAACAATGAGGATTGGCGCTGGCTGCGGCTTTTTACAATCAATAAAATTAATAGTACCGCCGCAAAAGACAACCAGAATCCCACGCCTAATACTGAAACTGGATCAACTATCAAAACCGCCAGCAGTGCAAGAGACAGTGTATTAATTGAAAATGCGGGACGTTTTAGAAGTACTGCCAGCATAACCACCAGCAACATAATAAATGCTCTCTGTGTTGGTACAGAAAAGCCCGCTAAAGCGGTATAAATACCGCCTATAATGATACTGGCCAATGCAGCATATTGTTGAGCACTTATTAAGCGTATAAGTCGAGCAGGTACTGTTTTGCGCGTTACAAAAAACACCAAACCCGCAACCAGCCCAATATGCAAGCCTGAAATAGCCAGCAAATGACTCGTACCTGATGCAATTAACACTTGCCATTGCTGTGCACTAATTTGCGATTTATCGCCAATACTTAAGGCTTGCAGCAGGCCCGTGCTGCTAGATTGATCGGGTAACTGCAATATAAGCTGTTGTAGCGTTTGCCGTGAGTTATTAATATTAAAACCAGTGCTAGCTGTATTGTGAAGTTGGTTTTTAGCACTTTTACGCACATAGCCCGTTGCATGAACCCCCTGTTGATAAAGCCATTTCTCGTAATCAAATGATTGGGGATTTAAAAAACCATGCGGTGCTTTTAGTTTAACCAGTAACTGCCACTCCTCACCTGAGCTTATTACATGCTTATTACGATACCAACTGAGCCGTATTTTATGCGGCATATTCTGCCTGTTTACACCAGATAGCGACACGTATTCATCAATCACAAAATTAAACCGGACAGATTGCTCCCCTTGAACCACCAGCCCTACGACCCTTCCTTTAATCAATATCTCCTGACCTTCCAGGTGATTTTCGAGACGCTGCTGAAGATAGCTATGAGCAAACAGGAGAGCCCACATGTAGCCTAGCAGTAAGGCAATGAGCACTCGGTGATCGGGCCTGTAGTAAAAAAACAACCCCAGAACAGGCAGGAACGCGAGTAGCTCAGATTGTGTCCAAATGGGGACTTGAAGATCTGCCTGTAATTGCAAAACACAAATGCCCAACAAAAAAGCGCCGGCGATTGCTGGCAAACTAACGGGGTTTGCGGCATGCCACTTAGCAGCTTGAAGAGAAACACGCTGCGGCGCAGGCTTGTTTTTTGGTTTTACCGTGTAATGATCCATATCCTTAGATCTGTTGCATCCAGCAACTTTATGTCCTTATAGTTTAAGTGGTCTGTTATAATTTATTCTTTAAAGTAGAGAAATCACCTGGCTGAGAACTACCTGCACCAAATATACACTGCTATGCACAATTTTAAACACTAAAGCCATAATTAAAGAACTATAATTTATCTCTAAGTTGAGATGACTACAGCCCGATAATTAAAGATGAATTATGCCAAAGAAGTTTTTACGCAAATATTTACCTGATCCACATAAGATCACTCAGTCAAAATCGCTTAAAATTTTTGGTTCATTACTGCATGAGCCCAATCTATGGCATATGAACCGCAAGTCTGTTTCCATGGCATTTCTTGTTGGTTTTTTCTTCATGTGGGTTCCCCTGCCTTCACAGATGATCCTCGCTGCTGGTGCAGCTATTCTATTAAGGTGTAACTTGCCAATAGCCGTTGTACTGGTATGGATCACCAACCCGATCACTATGGGTCCCATGTTCTATTTTGCTTATAGGCTAGGTAATGTAATGCTGGGGTCACCTGTAAACGACATTGAATTCGAGGCTTCATTTGACTGGATACAGCAGCAAATGGAAACAATATGGCAACCCTTGCTGCTAGGCTGTTTTTCTCTGGGTGTTACCAGCGCAATTACGGGTTTTTTTGTCATACGCCTATTATGGCGATTACATATAGTTCAGTACATTAAACAAAAACAGCAACGTTATATGCATAAAGAGTAATAAAATGAGTGAAGTATGGAAACCACATGCAACAGTCGCTGCTGTAATTGAACGCAATGGGCGTTACCTAATGGTTGAAGAACTGATTAAAGGAAGGCACGTATATAACCAGCCAGCCGGGCACCTTGACCCAAATGAAAGTATTATTGAAGCCGCAATACGCGAAACCAAAGAAGAAACAGCCTGGGATTTTACACCTGAATACATCTCTGGCATTTATCGCTGGGATCAAGCTGCAACAGGCCGTTGTTTTTTACGCTTCAGCTTTGTAGGTAGTTGTGACAACCACGACGCGGAACAAGCCCTCGATGATGGTATAGTAAGAGCCATCTGGTTAAGTCGCGATGAAGTGGCGGCAAAATCCGAAAAACTACGCAGCCCAATGGTTTTAACGTGCATTGATGACTATTTAGCCGGTAAAAAATACCCACTAGAACTACTCACAGATATAAACGAATGAAACCAATAAACATACTATTACGCATTATCAGCCTGATAGGCCTTAATCTCTTATTAAGCCCAATAGTTCTGGCCGCACCCTCTGTCAATATTTGTATAGACGAAAGCTGCAAAAAAAAAGCCAATGTTACAATCAGCAGTGACACCTGGGGAAGTATTAAAGAAATTTACGCTACGCCTTATCCAACTGATAAAGATGAGCAGGATAATATTGTTTCATCTTATGCCTTGTTACGAGCCGATGTTTATAACACATTGTCACAAAACAATACTCTCAGTGAAAGTGCCAACGTACTTTATGAACTAAATAGTAATGATACTAATTATAAAAACGCGAAAATATTCTTATCCTTATTGCTGGATAATCATTTCATAACGCGACATTATTTGCGTAAAACCATTAAGCGCTCTACCTGGTCCAGGGCTTTTAGCTGGTCAGGTATCAGCAATATGAATAGTGTGGAAAGTGATGGCCTACTGCTTCAATCATTAGAAGATGCGCAACAGTATATATTTACTATTAATGGAAATGACTTTTCCGCACCAGCCACTATTACGCCTTATACAAAATAATATTTAATAACTGTATTTAAAATGAATAACGTATCATCTCAATCCAAACAACAGCGCGTCATCGTTGGCATTTCTGGTGGTGTCGACTCATCCGTAGCTGCTTTACTACTCATAAAACAGGGCTATGCAGTAGAAGGCCTGTTTATGAAAAACTGGGAACAGGATGACGATGCAGACTATTGTGCAGCGGCAGAAGATCTACAAGACGCACAACAAGTTTGCGATAAGCTAGGTATAAAATTACATAGCGTAAATTTTGCAGATCAATACTGGGATCGTGTATTTCAAAATTTCCTCGAAGAATATTCTGCTGGCAGAACACCTAACCCAGATATTCTGTGCAATAAAGAAATAAAATTCAAAGCCTTTTTAGACTATGCATTACAACTGGGTGCAGATTACATCGCAACCGGCCATTATGTAAGAAAAGGCAAAAAAGATGGCCAATACCAGCTATTAAAAGGGCTTGATGACAATAAGGATCAAAGCTATTTTTTATATACACTGAATCAAAAACAACTGAAGCACAGCTTATTCCCTGTTGGTGACATTGAAAAACCAGAAGTAAGACGCATCGCAGAGAAAGCAGGATTTGTAACACACAATAAAAAAGACAGTACAGGTATATGCTTTATAGGTGAACGCAAGTTTAAAGACTTCTTAGAACAATTTTTACCCGCGCAACCCGGCAGTATAAAAACATTAGATGATAAAACCATCGGCAAGCACCATGGCCTAATGTATTACACATTAGGCCAACGTAAAGGACTTGGCGTCGGTGGTGTAAAAAACGCAAGCGAAGAACCCTGGTTTAGTGTAAGAAAAGACTTGGAAAATAATATTTTATACGTTGCACAAGGTGAGCACCCTAGCCTTTACCATACTCACCTAAATGCCTCACAACTATCATGGTGTAATAATGAAGCACCTCAGTTACCTTACCAATGCAAGGCTAAAGTTCGGTATAGACAAGCAGACCAGCAGTGCACTATTCATAGCATTAAGAACAATGACGCAATTATCAGTTTTAATGAAGCGCAACGTGCAATTACACCAGGACAATCAATCGTTTTTTATGATGATGACAATTGTCTAGGTGGTGGCATCATTGATCATATGTACAATGACTAACCTTTCAATTAAATAAATCGATTTAGCAGCCATACATGAAGCATACTCAAGAAGATAGAACACTCGCCCTTGCCGGCATATATCAATCCGTCAAGCTAGTACAGGAAATAGCCAGACAAGGCAGCGTTTCTGATGTACATATTAGTAGTTTACTGGAAACCCTCTTTAGGTTTGATGTAAATACCGTAACAGATGTTTATGGTGATACATCTACCGTTAAAAAGGGACTACACATGCTAGCGGATCAACTGTCTGGTAAAACAGATAGTACAGATATGGAAATCATTCGATATGCCATACAACTATTAAATTTAGAAAAAGCTCTTAAAAAATCGCCTAAAGTTATGCAGGATCTTTCAGATCAACTAGAAAAAACTCAAGATAAAATGGAATACTTTGAGCCTAACCATGAAAATATTATTGCCAGCCTTGCTGATATTTACCAGCAATATATAAGTCCACTGGGTGCGAAATTAATGATAAAAGGTGAAGCCAATTTTTTATCACAGCCAAGCAATGCCAATAAAATTCGCGCGCTTTTATTAGCCGGTGTTCGCTCAGCCGTTTTATGGCGACAATGTGGCGGTAGTCGCTGGCAATTACTGTTTTCCAGAAAAGACTATTTGATGAGTGCGAAAAAACTTCTTAATCAGATATAACCGCTAAATTATTAACACTTCTCCAAGCCTACAATGTGCGGTATTTTTTCAGCTGTAACTGGACAACTAAAAAGATTACCCTGCATAAAGCCACACTCACTCTGTATCAGGATACTTTTTTGTTTTAATGTTTCTACACCCTCTGCCAATACTTCCATTTCAAGCTTTTTACTCAATTCGATAATTGATTGAGTAATAGCTGTGGTCGCCAAATTTTCACCCAAAAGTGAAATAAAACTTCTGTCTATTTTAATTAGACTAAATGGCATGGATGCTAAATAGCTTAATGAAGAATAACCCGTTCCAAAATCATCAATAGCTGTTCTTATACCGATATCTTTCAATTCATTTAAGACACGAATAACTTTAGATGTATCCGTAATAAGTGATGATTCCGTTAATTCAATTTCAAGTGCATTTATATCTAGTTCGTACTTGTTTAAGCATGATTCAATAAATTGAACAATGGATTTGTCATGAACTTGTATATATGAAACATTAACTGCTATCCGAAGATTACTAGAATACCGTCTTTTCCATATAGCTGCTTGCGCGCAAGCCTTATCTATCACCAGCTTGCCAATATCTGAAATTAAGCCAGATTTTTCAGCCAAAGGTATAAAAACGCTGGGAGACACCATACCTAAAGCTGACGAGTTCCAGCGTAATAAAGCTTCAACACCTACGACATTATGTCCAAATATATCTGTCTGTGGCTGATAGACCAACTCAAATTCATCATGACATATCGCGTCAAGCAAGTGTTTATTCATAGACTTATCCGATAAGAACGGACGAGTTAAGCTAGATGAGCACATGAAGTCGCTAAATCGATTAAATCCAGTGAAACTACCTAATGATAAGTTGCTTCTAGTCATATCTAACTCCATAAGAGTACAATTCCGATGACTAATTTTATGAAAATGAAAGAACAAAACCAATGTCATACAGCACAGTTAACATTGTTTAACATTTACTAATGTCACCTCATATTTCATCATAGATAATTATATAATCAATATTTAATCCTTTGAAAACCTTGCAACAGACTGTTTTATAATAACTTTTCATACAAGCTTCAATCTAAATACACCCCATAGAGAGGATTGCTTGTAAGCTTATTCTTAATATCAGGAATTACTACCACTCAATTGCTTTTAAAGCTTCGCTACCGAGTAGAACAAGTACTGAGATACCTTTATAATTCAACATAAACATATATGGAGTATTTATCGTCTTGTCTCTCAATGTCGCAATCCTGGAAGATGAAGTAGTTCAATCTCAATTAATTAGCACATGGCTACAAACAGCGTGCTATAACTGTAAAGAATTTCATACTGGCCAGACATTACTAGATGAACTCAAATCCACCTCTTATGATCTCATATTGGTCGATTGGGAACTCCCGGATATAAATGGCCCTGAAGTTATGCATGCGATACGTCATGAGTTAAAAATGGAGACGCCGATCATTTTTATTACTAGCCGTGATAGTGAAGAAGACATAGTGAAGGCATTAAATGCTGGAGCAGATGACTACCTTGTAAAGCCTATTCGTCAATATGAATTTTTAGCACGCGTACAGGCCAATACAAAACATAATCAGGTCAATAACTCCACTACTCAAATTGAACATGCCCCATATTCATTTAATTCATCAAATCAACAAGCGCTTCTTAACGATGAAATCATAGAATTATCCAGTAAAGAATTCGAACTCGCATTTTATATTTTTAGTAATGATGGTGAATTACTTGATAGAAAAAAAATATTATCTGCTGTTTGGCAACAGAATGCTGACCTAAATACTCGAACAGTCGATACACATATGTCTATTATTCGAAAAAAACTATCCATTGGGCCAGATAATGGATGGCGGTTAAAAAGCATTTACGGACATGGCTATAGGCTAGAGTCCCTTAGCCAGAAGTAGTTTTAATATAAGAATTTAAAAAAGCCAGATCATATGAAAAAATATTACCGTCACATTTTCTCTTTACTAATTTCTCTACTAATACTCAGCCCCACAATAGCAAATTCCGAAGAATGGATTTATACCACTCGCCCCAATGATACGCTTTGGGATATTAGCCAGAAATATCTTAAAAGCGTTACATATTGGGAACGCCTGCAAAAACATAACTCTGTTAACATTGCTAAAAATTTAGCACCTGGTACACGCCTGCGCATTCCTCTAAAGTGGCTAAAAATAGAAGCCGCCAATGCAACCGTAGTAAGTATTACAGGGCAAGTTAAATTAACATCAACTGACTCAACTGAAATTAAAACTCTGTCATCAAAGCATAAAATATCGATTGGAAATAAAATAATTACCGATGACAATGCTAGCGCACTCATTCAATTTGCAGATGGTTCTACCTTATTAATCCAGAAAAACAGCCAGGTACACTTCGACACCTTAAGTTCATATGGACAAACAGGTATGGTAGACACTCGCTTACGCTTACAGCAAGGCCGAATAGAAACATCGGTTACGCCTATGAAAAGCACTCGTTCACGGTATGAAATAACAACTCCAGCTGCCGTTGCAGCCGTCAGAGGAACTCAGTTTCGTATAGCCTATGAAGACAAACAACAAATAATGGCGAGCGAAGTGGTTAAAGGTGAAGTTAATGTCGTTGCAGAAGGGATTGAACAGGCCGTGAAAAAAGGCTTTGGAACAATTACAGAAAAAGGCAAAGCACCACAACCACCTGTAAAATTATTGATACAACCAAATCTTGATAAAGCTCCAACAGAATTAAAATATTTACCATTTACATTTAACTGGCCAGAACTAGACAACGCTAAGCAATATCGTATTCAAATTTCATCAGCCGAGCAACAACAAGGCATCATATATGAATCCACTCAAAATACAGAAAAATTTATCGTTAATGAATTAGATAATGGAAAATATATACTTCGTATACGTGGCGTCGATGTAAACGGACTTGAAGGTTTTAATGCGGAACATTCCTTTATAGTAAATACCAACTTCCCTGTTGTAACACTGACTTCTCCAATAGATAAATTTAAGACAAGCAGTAAAACAATATCATTTGAATGGCAAATGGAAACGAAGGTAAATAGCTACCAACTACAGATAGCTACTGATACAGAATTTAATAATTTAATTGTCGATAGAACCTCTACTAATAACAGCCTTATAATTAAAGATATATTACAGGAAGGTGATTATTTATGGCGCATCACCGCCATAGACAAGAATGGCTACAAAGGAAAACACTCAACAGTTAGAAGTTTTTCTATTAAAGAAAATAATTATCAGGGCTTTTTACTCTTGTTATACATGATTCCAGCATTCATTTTATAAGCAGCCCGAACTTAATATAAAAAATAATAATGCGAATACTATGACAGCATCAATTTCATTTTCTGCACGCAATGAATCAATCAAGTTAAGCATATTATTAACCAGCCTGTGTCTTGCTATTTTGTACGGTGATTGGGTGTGGCGATTAGATAGATTAATTTATGATGCTCAATCTAGTGTAATACAACATGATGCAAGTGATGAAATAGTTATTATTGCTATTGATGAAACCAGTCTACATTCAATTGGGCGTTGGCCATGGCCTAGAAATATTCACGCTGACTTAATCAACAAACTATCTGAACATCACGCAAAAGCTATTTTAATTGATGTGATTTTCTCAGAATCATCACTAAATACACAAGATGACCGGTTATTAGCTGAAGCTATAAAAAACAATGGTAAAGTCGTATTACCTGTTCTTCTTGAACAAACGCGTGTTCGCGGGCACTTACTTGAAACATTACCCTTACCTATCTTTACACAAGCAGCGGCGAGTATGGGACATGTACATATTGAACTAGATCCCGATGGCATTGCACGTGGAACATATTTATTTGAGGGCTTAGGTGAAGCTCGCTGGCCACATATTGGCCTGGCACTACTTCATATGCTTGATGAGATTGAGGTTAGATCTATTAACGATGATCAGCAAATTAAAAATACTACAAATTCGCAATGGGCCTGGGTACGTGAACAGCACTTTCTAATACCTTATATTGGACCTCCTGGCAGTTTTCAGACAACATCTTATCTAAATGTTCTGAATGATCAAATTCTACCCGGTGCGTTAAAAGATAAAATTGTATTAATTGGAGTTACCGCAGCAGGATTAGGTGACTCTCTACCCACTCCAGTTTCTGGATTAGCACGCGCGATGCCAGGTATTGAAATTAACGCCAATATTATTCAGGCTATTAAATCTAATACACTGATTAGCACGCTATCTTCGGCGTTACATTATTTACTAGCTGGCTGTTTAGTCATGCTGCCTATTTTATTATTCCCATATCTAAGTCCGCGGATGTCCCTGGTATTAATCATAAGTGAAGCGAGCCTTTTAATAGTCAGTTCACTCTTATTATTACATTGGTTTTATATTTGGATTCCTATTAGTGCAATTTTGATCGCCTTATCACTAGCCTACCCACTCTGGGCATGGAGAAGACTAGAGTTTACTGTTCAGTATTTAAATACTGAACTTGAGACTCTATCTATTGAAGCAAATGAGATTGAACGCTATGCAGCACAAGATGATAAACAGTCATTTATCTCACTCAAAAACCTGATACCTATTAAAGGCATAAGTATTTTTACACAACATAATGAAAATATATTCCGCCAGGGTGATTCATGTGAAAGCTGCACATTCACTGCACAAACTAAAAACTGGATAGCTATTTCAAAATTCATCTATGCCAGAAATATAAATATTGACGATAAAAATTATATCGCATGCATACATTGGGATAATGAAAATAAACCAACGGTTAAACAGGAAAATATTATAAAGACGTATATTAGACAACATGTCCGTCTTGACAACAAGCAAACCAGAACGACAGTGGAGTTAATCGAATCCCGCATACGTGATATCCAGGCTACAACAGACAAGCTCTCCTATCTTCGACACTTTATAACTGATAGCCTTGAACAAATGGCTGATGGTGTAATAGTAATAGATAGTTTAGGTATTGTGACGCTTGCGAATCATCAAGCAATTTTACATATGGGCAAAGAGACACCGCTTTTACATCAGCCAATCCAAAACATTCTAAACACGCTTATACTTAATAGTGGTGATTCGTGGGAATCAATAATAAATGATTTACTGAATAACAAGCATTATGAAAATCTACAAATTCGCACAAATAAAAACAAAGATCTAATTATAAATATCAGCCCATTATATAAAGCAAATAAATCTATCATGGGATTTATTATTAATTTATCTGATATAACTGACATTAAAGATGCCCAAAGAAAACGCAATGAAATACTTAGCTTTTTATCACATGATTTACGTTCGCCGCTTGTATCTATACTTGCGATGATCGAACAAATAAAAATATCAGGTAATGATAGTGACTTTGAATCAGCAATAGAGAAAAACATAAATCACACAATATCATTAGCTGAAAACTTCGTTCATTTATCACGTATAGAAAGTGACGAAGAAATAAAATTCAATCAGGTAAATATGTGTGACATTATTGCAAATGCAGTAGACACCGTTTGGGCACAAGCCAACATTAAACAGATTAAAATTAATCAAAATATTAGTATAGATGGCTGGATTTCAGGTAATGGAAGTATCTTAGAACGCATAATAATTAATCTTCTAACAAATGCCATTAAGTATAGTAACGAAAAAAGCAATATCACGATCATTCTAGAGAAACAAAACGATACAATGGTATGTTGCATAAAAGATAATGGTCCAGGTATCCCTGAAGAAGAACTAGCATATTTATTCGACAGATTTAGTCGTGCTCACACTAATCCAGGAGATCCTAAAGGAATAGGTTTAGGCCTGGCCTTTGTACACGCAGCTGTTGAGAAACATCATGGTACGATAAAAGTAGAGAGCAGCTTAGGTAAAGGTACCGAGATCTGCATATCTATCCCAACAAGCTGATAAAGAAAATATGAAAACGTAAAAAAACCCACATAATTAACGAAGAATAATTCGCTAAGTATGTGGGTTACGTTATATTTAATATAACTATATAGCTAAATACTAGAAGTTATATACCAATGTAACGGCAGTTTCTGTATCTGTCTCATCTACCCCTACTGGAACATCAGATGTGTTCTTATAGGTAAATGTTACCTTCATTGATAAATTGCCTTCTATCTGGCTAGATAAACTTGTTACTGATTTAGTCACTGTTACATCTTCACCTGCTTCTACAGTAAGCTCTTCACCAAATTTACTTGTTTTACTAATTGTCCAGTCAAAGATGGCAGCTGCACGTATTAGAGCTTCGCTTTCAGTATCGCCATTATCAAGTTTAGACTGACGAGCACCAGGGCCAATCTCTAAATCAAGAGTATGAGTATCATCCTCGATAATACGACGACCATAACCAATGGCTTCTGTTACACGGTATTCATAACCACTGAACTTTTCATTCTCATAAGCTACTGTACCAAATATAAAATTCTTATCGCCTTCAAGCTTGTAATCACTTTTACCTGACAATGTAAACTTCTGAGCTGTAGTAGTAGTAGCATCTGATGAGTTTAACGATGTCACTTCAGCTTCATGACGCCATTTTTCACGATCAGTTGAGGCCTTCGCTTTTGCATTTAAAGTTTCAGTTTCTGTATTACCCGTAGTAGAAACAAAACCAAGTTCTGCAGATGCCTTCCACAAGCTCTTTTCTGTAGTTGCTTCGGCAGCATATGCATTGTTTGCTAATAGCATAGCTGAAGCCAATAGAGTTAATGGTTTATTCATTGTTACTCCTGAATATGTAATTTTTAAGAGAAAATTAGCTTATGCTACTTTTTCCATTGGATTAGTGATCATATGCACATCACGCTGTGGATATGGAATCGAAATACCTTTCTCATCGAAAGTTTCTTTAATAGTTTGTAGTAATTCAGCTCGAACACCCCAGTAATCTCCAGTTTTCACCCATGGCCTTACTGCGATATCAATACAACTTTCTCCAAGCTCTAATACCATGATAGTAGGCGCTGGATCAGAAAGAATTAATGCATTGTTAGTTATTATGTCTTCGATCAGTGATTTTGCAGTGCCGATATTATCGTCATATCCAATACCAATTACAAGATCAATTCTTCTAGTATCACGGGCAGATACATTGGTAATTGAACCTCCATAGATATGGCTGTTAGGAATAATAATTTCCTGATTATCACCTGTTCTCATAATTGTGTTAAATATCTGAATTTCTTCTATTACACCTGCTGAGCCTGCTGCATTTACAAAGTCCCCTAATTTAAATGGTTTAAAAATAATTAGCATAACGCCAGCCGAAAAATTAGATAATGAATCTTTTAGCGCTAAACCAACAGCTAAACCAGCAGCAGCAAAAATAGCCATTATTGAAGTTGTATCAACACCTAACTGTTCAATTGCCGCAATTAGAACAAATATTGTTAATACTGCTCCTATAATATTACCGGCAAATTTAGTTAAAGATGCATCAACATTTGACTTATTCATTAGTTTAACTACGCTTTTTACAACTAGCTTAGTCACAAAACGACCAATTACATAAATAAGAATTGCAGATACAATCTTTATCCCCCAGGGAATAATATACTGAGACAATAATTCAGAATTTTCATTTAATAGATTTTCCATTTTATTTCCTTTGTTTTATTTAATTTTAATTTAAATACTTTTATTAAATATACTTCTAGCATATAAGAAATCTGCTATTCCTTGAGATGTATTAGAATAGATCCATCCTGAACACTTAGATCATTCAATCCATCAGAAAAACTTTTCCAGAACTCAGACTCTCCAAATTCATTTATTAGGTCAACATTTTTAAGGCCACCTAAATACGCACTTGGAATGGGTACACCCCACACACTTATCCCTTTAATGATTACAACAGGTTTTTTATTCTTATACTGCAATTCAACACCAGCAGTTACTTTAAGTGTTTCACCACCAAGCATAGGAAAATCATCATCAAGAGGAATTAAAAATTTAACACTTGCAAGATTTTCAGATAAATCAATAGCCAGTTTATTTGCTAAATCTGTATTCTTCGCCAGTAATGCATTCACTTCTTTTTCTGTAAGGTTAATAAACCGCTTATCATCGGATTCAGTATAACGTTCAGGTGTTAATCCACCATTATTTTTTGCCTTACTACTTAAATCATCTACACCCAACTTTTCCATCTTTTTATTTAAGGCACGTGATTCATCCATGTTAAGAGTAACAGGAGTAAATTCACTCACAAAAATATCACTCATTATAAGCCATGCTGTAATTCCAACACTTATTACTACGATAAGAAGAAACATCAATAGCAGATGAAGAGCACTGAAACTTCGATTTGAGGTATTATTTTTACTCATAGGATAATTATAACCTGAATATAAGAAACATAATAATTAAGGCATGCTTTAAGCAGAATGATATGCTAAAACAACACACTTACAAATTATTTAACATTTTATAACAATTGCTAGCCTCAATTAAATACAGGATATTTACTTCCTTCTATCAATCGTTAGTCGTCTTGCGGGACCACGGTAATCACGATTATCATTAACTCTACGTTCGCTCTTTTCTGCCCTACGTTCTTTAATAAGCATTTCGTTGTTTTTCTCTTCAGGGATATCATTAATTTTATTTATAGGAGTTTCATTATCTGTAGCATGATTCTTATCATTATTGATTAACCGAATAACAGAATTAAATTCATTATAATTTATTACTTTGCTACTCATGCTGATCATTATTTAACCTGTGCTGTGTTTATTGTGTATGAATAAACGTTATACAGGACACTATATTTGCTTGAAAGCAATCACCGCCAGAGTTAACAATGCTTAACAATTAAACACACATAATAAGCTGATAAAAGTTTCTAGGTATTTACGCCATTCCACATTATTATTGCCCTATCTAATCACCTATCGCTATCTTATGAGCTTTTCATCACTGGGTTTGTCAGCATCAACTCTCACCATTATTGATGGAATGGACTATAAACGACCCACTTCTATCCAAACAAAGGCTATTCCTGCCATATTACAAGGTAAGGACGTACTGGCTGCTGCACAAACAGGCACAGGGAAGACAGCTGCCTTCTCACTTCCAATGGCACAAAGGCTATCTAAAGGCAGCAGAGTTAAACCCAACCGGGTTCGTTCTCTTGTATTAGTGCCTACACGGGAATTAGCCGTACAGATAGAACAAAGCATTAAGGTAATCTGTAATGCCTTTCAGCTTCACTCATACGCAGCCTTTGGTGGAGTAAAAATCAATCCACAAATGATGACACTGCGTAGAGGTGCAGATGTGCTGATTGCGACACCTGGACGCTTATTGGATCTACATAAACAAAATGCCATCCAATTTACCAATCTGGAAATACTTGTATTGGATGAAGCTGATCGTCTGTTAGATATGGGTTTTAAGGATGAACTTGAAAAAATCATCAGCATATTACCCAAACAACGGCAAAATTTGATGTTCTCCGCGACTTTTTCAGAGGATATTCGCTTACTGGCTAAACGTATCACTTCTGAACCTATAGAAATATCTGTCGACCCAGCAAACAGCACTGCTACATCAGTTGAGCAGTGGTTATGTCCAGTTGATGAAAATCGTAAATCAGCCCTGCTTTCACATCTAATAAAAAGTAACAACTGGCAACAAGTACTTGTTTTCTGTAAGACAAAGCAAGGAGCCAATAAAATAGTCCAATATCTGAATAAAAAGAATATCAAGGCTGTTGCTATACACGGTGACAAGAGTCAGGGAGCCCGAACAAGGGCGCTGAGTGAATTTAAATCCGGTAACAGTAACGTGCTTGTAGCCACTGATCTCGCGGCTAGAGGCCTGGATATCAATCAACTACCGCAAGTAGTAAACTACGATCTTCCGCATATCACTGAAGATTACATACACAGAATTGGACGGACCGGACGTGCTGGACTTAGTGGTGAGGCAATATCTCTTGTCTGTGCTGACGAATTTTCCAAGCTCAGTGAAATTGAACGTTTAATCAAAAAGCTTATAATACGCAAACATATTAAGGCGTTTATGCCTGTTAAATCACTGCCTGAATCCAAGCTTGATACTCGCCCTATTAAGCCCAAAAAACCCAAAAAGCCGAAGAAACCCAAACAGGTAAAATAATTTTAAACGCATAATATTAGAATCTATTTAGCTTACATATAAATTTGAGAACTCAATGAAAAAGACATTTAAATTAACACACGAAAAAATCGCCGTAGCGCGACTTTTCGAAGCCGCTAAACACGAAGTTAGTAAATATTTAAAGAGAGAACGAAAAAAGCCACTACCCGCAGGTGCTGATTACTGGGATTTTGACTGCCGTTTTGGCACAGAAGTTATGAAGAGTGAGGAGATACATTTGTCAGAAATAAACTCATCAATCGACTGGGCTGAATCAGAAGGGCTTGATAGCTTCTATCTGGAAATAATTGCCAAGCCTGCACGTAGACAAAAAAGCACAGACTAAATCAACAATCTACTGATTAACAGTATCGAAAGCCGCTTTTTACAAGCGGCTTTTTCATGGCATAATTCTCTCAAATATTTTCACAGTACCCAGCTTAACTAATCCAGTTTCCCTAAGAACACCCTTTAAGTAACTAGATAATAATTTCAAATCAACCACTTTAATTTTGTTTTTCCGTATTGTATTATTTATTACATACAGCACAACCACTGATGGTTAATTCTTTTAAGGACAAGTTTTAACAACTATTTAATATGTATAGTAACGTGACTAAATTTCTAGACGAAGACGAAAAACTAATAGCCGAACTGGATGAAGATTTTAAAGATGATCCAGACTATATATCGATAACAAAAGAAGAAAAACTACGTATCATCCGTGTAATGAATAAGATGATGGATATGGGTATGGCTGCCATTTATGGCGATGAAGCGCCAGATGAGCAGGATGCAAATGTACCCTGCAACCAGGTAATCAATATATGTAAAGCCAGGTGCTGCACATTTGTATTTGCATTAACAAAAAAAGAAGTAGAACTTGGGTTAGTAAAAACAAATCCTGACAAGCCCTACTTTATAGCCAGAAATGATGATAGCTACTGTCCGCATCTGGATAGGGAAAAACTTGTATGCGAAGTGTGGAATAATCGCCCTTTACGCTGCCGACGATATGATTGCCGCGATTTCGCGGATGATGTTTGGCCCAACGGCATGCCTGCCGGCTTTAAGAAATGAACAGCCATTAAAAATAAGTGTTATGTTTTTATTGATTTAAGAATGACGAATTTAGAGTTAGTTGCAACCTGTTCTACATTCCCAAATAACCGCTTAAGACTTACATGATACCCAAGATGTCGGTTACCTATTACCCGTAGTTCGCCACCTTTATTCAATACACGCAAAGACTCTTTAAACATTTTCTGAGCAATGTGATCTCCAACAACTTGCTGCTGATGAAATGGTGGATTACATAAAATTAAATCTGTACTGCCGGATTCAAAACCTGATAGACCATCTGCGCTAACAAATTCAGCTTCACGTTGCTGAGAAAAAGCTGCTAAAAAGTTCTGTTCTGCTGAAGCTAGCGCCATAAATGATTCATCTACAAAACATAATTTAGAACACTTATTTCTTTCCGCAGCAATAATACCCACCACCCCATTACCACAACCTAGATCAATAATGCGATTTGCATTTGTATTTGAAGGAATATGCTGTAAGAAAAACCGTGTTCCAATATCTAAACTATCTCTGGAAAATACGTTTGCATGATTGCATATTTCATAGCTTGTATTTTCTAATTGATAACACACGGGATAAGGATTATCTGTATTTTTTATATTTTTATCTGGTGAAATAAAAATTAAGCGTGACTTCTTTTTAGCCAATGACGTTGTTGTAGGCCCCAGTATACGCTCACAAATCTCCCATACTGAACGCGGTAGCACTTTTAGCATTCCAGCCAAAATAACCTGAGTCGATGGAGATATATTTTCACTTAACTTTATTAGTTCATACTCAAGCAAGGCGAGCGTTTTTGGAACTTTAATAAGCACTAAATCAAATGATTTTTGAGTAAATTCCATAATGGAATACATTTGAACATTATCAAGAGAAAGCTTATTCGCAATTAAATTACTACGTGTTACCTGTTGAGATAAATAGGAATCGGAAATAGCCACAGGACTGTATTCTTCTAATGCAATAGCTAGAGCGCCAAAACTATCATTTAAGATAAGGATTCGCACCCCATCTACTAGCAAATCATTTTCAGACAAATGATTCAGTAAATATTCATCAGCAGCATCCCAGGCACGCAATGCATCAGGTGTATGCTTTGTATTACGTGTTAACTCAAATACACCTTGAGGTACTTCTAGTGTTATTTCCATAGACTGACGAATACTCCTGGATATGCTTTTACTAATATAAACTGTTTATAAACTGCCAATCAGTAATTGGTCAGTACGTATCTCACTAGGATACACGCTAGGATGAGATGTTTAGATTATTGCTTTAATCTGTAACCCGTTTTAAACATCCACCACACAACCAACAGGCAGATTGCAAGAAATGCCAGTATAACCGTTAAGCTTAATGCAACGCTTACATCGGCAACCTCAAAAAAACTCCAACGAAAACCGCTTATTAAATAAACCACTGGGTTAAATAGAGTTACTGTTTGCCATGCTGGGGGAAGCATACTCACAGAATAAAAACTACCACCTAGAAAAACCAGTGGTGTTATAACCAACATAGGAATAAGTTGGAGTTTTTCAAAATCAGTCGCCCATAAACCAATAATAAAACCAAACAAGCTAAAAGAAATACAGGTAAGCACTAAAAACAATAACATCCACCAGGGATGTGCTATTTCTAATGGTACGAAAAAACCGGCAGTTGCCAGAATAACCAGGCCAATAATAAATGATTTGGTCGCCGCCGCACCTACATATCCAATAAGTATTTCTACAAACGAAATGGGGGCTGAAAGTACTTCATAAATAGTACCGGTAAATTTCGGAAAAAAAATACCAAATGAAGCATTGGCAATACTTTGAGTTAGTAATGCCAGCATCATTAGTCCGGGCACAATAAAGCTTCCATACGAAACACCTTCAATTGATTCAATGCGCGTACCAATAGCTGCACCAAATACAACAAAGTATAAAATAGTAGAAAGAATGGGAGATGCAAAACTTTGTGCAATAGTTTCAAATGCACGCATCATTTCATATTTATAGATAACTCGGATTGCGTAAAAATTCATTTCTCCGCCTTTAACAGGTTAACAAATATCTCTTCTAAAGATGTTTTCGTTGATTGCATATCTTTAATTAATAAATCCGCTTCATTAATCGCTGCTAAAAGCTCACTGATACCTGTATCTGTTTTATGTGGGTCATAGGTATAAATGATTTTATTACCTTCATTTACCAGCTCTAGTTCTAATTCTAATGAGACTAATACCGATGGCAAAGAAGATAGTGATGATTCAAGCTCTATAATTAACTGACGCTTACCTAATTTATGCATCAGGGCTTCTTTATCATCGATTAGTAGCAGTTCACCATTATTGATAACACCTACACGATCAGCAATTGCCTCGGCCTCTTCTATATAATGTGTAGTAAGAATAATGGTTACACCCGACTCACGTAAGCGCTGTACCAATTCCCACATATCCTTACGTAACTCTACATCTACTCCTGCTGTAGGCTCATCCAGGAACAACACCTTTGGCTCATGCGCTAATGCCTTAGCAATAAGCACTCTGCGCTTCATGCCACCAGATAAAGCCAATAGAATACTGTCTTTTTTATCCCATAATGATAGTTCTTTGAGTACTCCCTCAAGATATTCTTTATTCGGTTTTTTGCCAAATAGGCCACGGCTAAAGCATAGGGTACCCCATACTTTATCGAATGCACCGAGCGTTAATTCCTGTGGCACCAGCCCAATCAGGCTTCGGGTAATGCGAAAATCCTTCACATTATCGTGACCATTAACCAGTACAGAACCATTTGAAGCATTTACAATACCGCATATAATCGAGATAAGCGTCGTCTTGCCAGCACCATTTGGACCTAAAAGAGCAAGTATTTCACCCTGCTTAATATCCAGGGTTACATTTTTAAGTGCCTGATACCCATTGCCATAGGTTTTTGATAAGTTAGAAATTGAAACAATTGGCTGCATTTTAGAATCTCGAATAGCTCAGCGCTTACAATATTATTAACGATATTATTTTAAGTAAGCTGTGATATTAATGCCTAGCTATCTGACAAACAAGGTATGTGTTAATTACTAGAGGTACACATCTTCAGCTATTTAGGATTTCTTTACCCACTCTTACTATGGCATTAACATGGAAATCAGCGATTAAGTCTCTACCCTGTCTAGTCATTAATAGTTTTTTACATTCTTCTTCGTTATCCATAAAAAAGTTTTCTGTTAACACAGCTGGCATTCTTGTTTTTTTAATAACAGCAAACGAAGACTCTTTATCTAAATCACCATCCGAATAATCAGCCCTTAACTTTCTATTTGGGAATGTTTTATTAAATTCCTCCCCAAATATGCTTGCTATCTTATCGCTGGTGGTTTCTCCGGGTGAAGTAAATACTTCAAAACCTTTTCCACCCCCTGCATTGGAATGGACACTTAAATAAAAACATGATTTATTTGTGACATCATTTGCACGTTTAATACGTGTAGAAAGTGTGACATCACGAGTTTCTGGAACTATATTTATATAGGGCATTTGTAACGCTGTAAGTGACTCGACAATCCTGGCAACAATTGAACGATTGAATTCTCCTTCAAAAAGCTGAGAACCATCCTGCCAAATTGGTGATCGTTTACCCAATGTTTGATATTCACCGTTGATTAAACCACCGTGTCCGTTATCTAATAAAACAATCATTTATTTATCTCCTTATAAATAGTATTTTTTGACCACTCTCTTATTAGGTATTTTATCACGGCTGTCCCGTTAACTTGTCATTCCTGGGAAGGCAAGAATCTAGTGACGTTGAAAGGCCTGCAGACACTGGATACCTGCCTGCGCAGGTATGACGGAGTCAATTTTTTTGATTTCATGTCTATTGCAACATGAAATCAATATATAGATTGCTATATAAGCGTGTCAGCAGTCATTTCATTTTGTTAATAGGATAACAGTGATATTTTATCTAAATTAAATATATTTCTGAATACGTATTATTTTTATTGCTTTATATTAGCTAGCGTGATTTATGACAATCATTACAACTATTAGTTATGCCTCTAGCCTTAGAATAATTTGGAGGACTCGCTTTCACAAACATCTTGGCTGTACCGACATCACTTACAAATTGCTCAATATGCTCGCTAATAAACAATTGATTAGTCTCAGAATGACCGCCAATAATTTGAGAAGTAATGCCTTCAATCTCACCAAGTGAATTTATAACCTGTTGTGAATCAATTGCAGATGAAGGCATTACAGAAACTTGTTGGGCAAGTCGCTGAACATGATCATCCATCTTTCTCATCAGAACTTTGACTTGCTTATTTTCCAAATAGGTAAAATCGTCAGGATAGGTTAACTGCCTAATCTGTGAACAGCCAAAAATACCGCCAAAAAGAAATATTGCCAGTAATACATTCGTTAGTTTGGGTTTTAAAAGTGCATTCATTAAATAATCTCAATTCTTCTATTTACAGTGCCCGATAATTTTAAATGATACACTATTTTAGCTTACCTGACGTTAAGCTGGTGTTTAGGCCTCCACAACTTCCTGCGAATCGACGATCGCTCAATACCGCGCCTATTACTACATCTGGAATAGCCAGGGTACTAACTAAAAACGCACTCAATAGACAGTGCATAATTTTGCTCTATTCTGAATTCTTTGTTAATCGTGTAAATGCAGATGTAGCTTTACTCATAAACCCATCATCCTGCCGATATAGGAAATAAGCCGCCAGCTGGTTTTTCTCTGCTAATTTATATCCTTCTTTTTCACCTAGCACCATCAGGGCCGTCGCCCAGGCATCAGCAAGCATCGCTTCTTTAGACAATACCGTAACCGATGCCAGCGAATGTGTAATGGGGCGGCCAGTGCGCGGATCTATTGTATGTGAAAACCTGACACTATCTTTCTCAAAATAATTACGGTAATCACCAGAAGTAGCAACTGCAAAGTCGGCTACTTCGATAACACTCTCAAGCATGCGTTGCCCTGGCAAAGGTTTTTCGACCGCAACACGCCAGTAATCACCACGTTGGCTCAAGCCCTTAGCTATCAATTCACCGCCAATTTCTACAAGATAATTTTCAATGCCTAGTGTATCCAGATATGCGGCCACTGCATCAACCCCATATCCTTTGGCAATTGCAGAAAGATCAATATACAGGTTTTTAAACTGTTTACGTAAAAGTCTATTTTCTGATTTAATCTGAAGCTTGTGATATCCCACCACTTGCCTTGCCTTATTAATATCTTTATCTGACGGCATAACACTATGAATTGATCCATCGGGGCCAAAACCCCAAAGGTTCACGAGAGGGCCAATTGTTACATCAAAGGCACCTGCGGTTTGTTTGCTGATCGAATTAGCTTTCTGAATAACATTAAGTAATTCGGGCGATACACTTACCCAGCGATTGCCATCTGACTGATTAAGTTGAGAGAGTTCCGATTCTTTTATATACGTCGACATCCGCTGATTAATCTGTTCAAGTACGGACTCAATTCCTGACTGTACAACTTGTTCAGAAATATCATTAGGCAGATTAGGTATTACTACACTGTAGCTCGTACCCATTGTTGAACCTTGAAGCTTACTCACTGGCGGTTCAGTGCAAGCTAACAAACTGTGCATGAGCAAAAGCAGTAAAAGACTTCTGAAGAACCTGACATTCATAACTGGACGTTAACCTGCTGTCTGACAATAGCGAACAAAAGTATCAACCATCAAAATCA
>Ga0316208_1001073_pt1 | contig 27937 bp, 21 predicted proteins | sample 3monopyrite_MG_FD_204944 | JGI IMG/M metagenome (GOLD analysis project Ga0316208, IMG submission 204944) | Microbial mat bacterial communities from mineral coupon in-situ incubated in ocean water Damariscotta River, Maine, United States -... | ecosystem: Environmental > Aquatic > Marine >... | reverse complement strand
AGTTTTCGAACGAACCTCCATAGGTTACAAAATAACCTGGTGGTAGTTTTACTTCAGTTTCCAGTTTTTGCTGAATTTCCTCAACCATCGATTTTACATCACGCCCGCGAACATTTACTCCTACCGAGATTCGGCGATATGTATTATCCCTCGATATCTGCATAGGCCCGGGTTTATAACTAATATCCGCTACCTCTTTTAAGGGCACTTGATTGCCGTTGGGCAAATCGATATATAGGTTTTTCAGGCTATTGATATCCTGTCTAAATTCTTTGGCCAAACGGATAACCACATCAAAGCGTTTCTCCCCTTCAAAAATGACACTTGCAGTTTCGCCTGCAAAAGCAGCGCTCACATAATCATTCAATTTATCAACCGTTACTCCGTACTGTGCCATTTTTGGGCGGTTGTAGACAACTGTCATCTGGGGCAGACCGCTGGTTGCTTCTGCTCGTACATCCCCGGCTCCTTGAACCGTTTGAATGATAGCAGCCATCTCTAGTGACTTTTCGGACAATACATTTAGGTCTTCACCGTAAATCTTAATGGCAACATCTTCCCGGACACCAGTCAACAGTTCATTGAAGCGAAGCTCTACGGGTTGGGTAAACACAAAGTTAACCCCCGGAATAACAGATATCTTTTCCTTTATCTTTTCAATCAGTTCTTCCTTGCTTTCAGCACTCGTCCATTTACTTTTATCTTTTTCTAGTATGACGTAGCTGTCCGCAATATCCATAGGCATCGGATCTGTGGGTATTTCTGCCACACCAATTCTGGAAATCATTGTTTTTACTTCTGGAAATTTTGTGATGATATTCTGTAGCTTTTTGGAAGCTTCTATCGATTCAGTAAGACTGCTCCCTGGTTTAATAAGTGCTTGCATAGCAATATCGCCTTCGTCGAATTTTGGTATAAATTCACCTCCCATATTGCTGAAAATAAATCCTGCTACCAACAATAATGCAACCGCACCTATAACGACACCGGCTTTAAAGCGCAAGGCAAAGGACAATAGTGGTTTATATACTCTATTAAGGGCTGCTATAATTTTATCGCTAAAGCGGTCAATTGAATTTTCAAATCTGGCAAACCAATGTTTCTGATTTTTAAATGGTTTCAAGAAAAGTGAAGAAACCATCGGAACATAGGTAAGACAGAGTATAATTGCTCCTAATACTGCAAAACCGAAAGTAAAGGCCATTGGGCGGAACATTTTCCCTTCCACTCCTGTTAGAAAAAGAATTGGCGTAAATACGATAAGGATAATCAATTGGCCGAAAAAAGCCGAGTTCATCATCGTACTTCCAGATTCGTATGCCATTTCATCCATTTCTGCCTGATCTACAGGTTTATTGGATTTTTTCATCCGTTGATGGATATGCAGTACCATACCTTCGACGATAATGACAGCTCCATCTACGATGATGCCAAAATCAATAGCACCGAGGGACATCAGGTTGGCCCATACGCCAAATTGCTTCATCAATATAAAGGCAAATAATAGGGAAAGCGGTATTACCGAGGCTGTTATAAGACCACCACGAAGACTACCCAATAGCAATACCAATACGAAGATTACGATGAGAGAACCTTCAATCAAGTTCTTTTCTACCGTACTTGTGGTTCTGCCTATAAGTTCGCTACGGCTTAAAAACGGTTCTATATAAACACCCTCTGGTAGCGATTTCTGAATTTCATTCAATCTAGATTCTACATTTTTTATCACATTACTTGCACTTTGACCCTTGAGCATAAGAATCTGTCCACCAACAGTTTCGTGTCCATCTTGTGTAAAAGCACCATATCTTATTTGATTTCCGTAGCCAACTTTATCTGCCAAGTCCCTAACTAAAACAGGGGTTCCGCTCGCACTTTCTACTACCGTATTTTCCAAATCTTCAAGGCTACGCGCTAAACCTTCTCCTCTAATGAAATTTGCTTGATGGTTCTTCTCGATATAAGCACCTCCCGTATTGGCATTATTAGATTTTAGAGCCTCAAAAACTTGTCCCATTGTAATGCCGAAACTTTTAAGTCTATCTGGATTTATGGCTACTTCATACTGTTTTACATAACCACCAAAGGCATTAACCTCGACAACACCAGAAACTAAGGCCATCTGCCTTTTAACTATCCAATCCTGAATGGTACGTAGCTCCATTGCATCATACTGATCCTCATAGCCGTCCTTAACCTTAAGGGTATATTGGAAAATCTCTCCCAAACCTGTGGTTATAGGCGCCATAAAGGGTTTGCCAAAACCTTCAGGTATTTCTTCGCTGACCTCAGCGAGCTTTTCTTGTACCAATTGTCTCGGTAGGTAGGTTCCCGCTTTGTCCTCAAAGACGATGGTTACCACGGAAAGCCCAAAACGGGATACTGACCTTAATTCTACCACATCCGGTAGGTTGGCCATTGCCAGTTCTACGGGGTAGGTAACAAATTGTTCGATATCTTCTGTTCCCAAGTTTGGAGCCACGGTTATTACCTGTACCTGGTTGTTTGTTATGTCTGGGACGGAACCTAGATTTATAGTAGCCATCGACCAAATACCGGTACCGATAAGTGCAACTATTAGTAATCCAACAATAAATTTATTGTTGATGGAAAATGAAATGATTTTGTTAATCATAAAAAGAAAGGTTTAATTCAATTGAACTTCTCGACAATGTTTTCAAACTGAAAACCCATCGAAATAGGAATAGACATTATTTAATAAAGTCTAAAAAGGATGTAGTTATCCTAAGAAAATTGAATTAAGCCCTTGGTGGATGAAGAAGTGGGAAAGAGATTTTGCTGGCAAGACTTTCTGTATAGAAATAAATCTCAGAATTGATTTCATTGAATGGCAACTCATAAAAAATCTCAGCAGATTGTATAATATGAATATTACAACAACTACACATACAAAAAGAAGTGCAAGTGTTTAATTGGATATCACTAAAACTACAATCCGCTTGTACAGAAATGTCATCACTATGTATATTTACACTTTTATCCTTATCGTTACAAGGAACGACGTTGAGAAGTAAAAAGTAAAACGATAATATAAGTGCAACTGTTTTCACAATGCAAAGATAATAAAATAGCAATGCCCAGGCTGTGCAAAGTTTATTTGCATACAAAAAATCAGAAATTTATCACGCTATCTAATGCATCATCTGCATCTCTATGCATAAAGTTAGATTGGTAATTTATTGTGGTAGTAATCGATGAATGTCTATATAGTTTTTGTAGCATATTAATAGGGATTTTATCCTCAGATATGTTTCCAAAAGTATGTCGAGCTATATGCATAGTTACTTTCTTTGATATTTCTGCTTTTTCAGCGACCAACACTAAATATTTATTGAATTTCTTATTGGCTGTTTTTGTTTTAGCATAAACATCTTTAGCATTTGTCAAATCGGCTTTTTTCATTTCAGGAAAAATAAAGTCGTCATCATTCTGCTTCTCGTTAGTGTAGTATTTTAAAATTGGAAAAACCTTATCTGGGATTTTCAGGGATAATAGTTTTGAGTTTTTGTTCATTCGATAGTGAAGCCTGTCATCATAAATGTCGTTCCAACGAATTTTCAAAACATCAGCTACACGGATGCCGGCAAAGTAAAAACTGAAAAGCCAGAGATTTCGAGCGTGAGTTTCATTTTCTGTGAGATTTTCAACAGTTTCAAATTTTATGACCTCGTTTTTGGTAAGGCCTATTTTTTCGGTTTCAGGGAACTTAATCCGTATTTTATCTGAACCGAAGGGGTAGAGTTTTCTATCTACTATGCCCAACTTAATAGCTCTATTATAGATTGTTCTAATCACAATAAGATTATTTACTATCGACCTTTCTGATAGATTGTGTTTTGTAAGGAGATAAGTTTTAAATCTCTTTAGAAAGTTTTCATCAACTTCCTGAAAGGTAAGCTGCTTTGATTTGGTAAAGTTCAATACGTGGTTAACACGAGCCTTGTCGGTCGAGAGTCTTGACAATTTCTTATTTGATTCCAGTTCATCAAGAAAATCTTTTGCCACTTCGAAAAAAGTAACTGCTTCGGAAGAAGCATAGAGTTTCTCCTTTATTTGATTGGCCGATATATCCTTTTTGCTCGACTGCAAATCAATCAGCATCTTATTTGCCTCAGATAGTTTAGTACTAAGCAAACCGTTTAACCTATCTGAGTAAGGGTGTGATTTCCTAACTCTAATATTTTTCCCATCCCAATCATTAGGATCAATATTATGACCTATGTAATGATAGTTTGAGCGACGGTTTTTCGTAATACGAATACAAAGAGGACAATGTCCTTCTTTATTAGGCTTTTTCCGAAGCACTATTTTTGCATTTGATGACATATCTTAAATATTGAGAACATAAAGATAATCAATTTTGGTACAACATAGGTACAACAAATTCTGATTTTAAACCATATCAAATGATATTATATAAAATTATATATTTGCTAATCAGTTGATTATAATATGGGTTATGTAAATTTGGTGGTAAATACGCTGGATTCAAAATCCAGTGTCTTCGGACGTGCGGGTTCGATTCCCGCCCAAGGTACAATAAACCAAAACACGGTTTAAAGCGAGCAATCTTAAAGTAAGAGAGCTCGCTTTCTTATTTTAAAGTAGTGAAGCTTTTGTGTTTTGGTTTTCACGCGAAGCGTGAAGGGAACATTTGCATTCAGCAAATGAATCCCGCCCTGTAATGTTACCGCACATTTCTTTTTAAGGGAAGTGAGCCTTCGAATTTTTTGATCTTCACGCGAAGCGTGAAGGGAACATTTGCATTCAGCAAATGAATCCCGCCCAAGGTACAACAAGCCACAAAAGAGTGGTACTATGAGCGAGCTTCAAAAAAGAAGCTTGCTTTTTTTTTGAAGTAAGTCGAACTAATTCGTTTTGAGCGTTTTTTTCTCGTCATCTCATGTCAATATTTCCCTTTGTAGCTGATAATGAGATTTTTATGAGTGTCTTTTTCGTTTTGGCCTTTTTCTTTTCTATATCTTTCAGAAAAGAAATAAACAACCTTAACTAAAATTAAATGCTATGAAAAAGAAATACGCCTTCTTATTCCTTATGCTATTCTCCGTTGGATCTGTCTTTTCACAATGGGTTGAATTTTCGGACGAATCGGATACCCGTATTATTGTTTCCAATGTAAATGACAATACTAATTCAAGTTTACAAGATGATATGGAAAAGGATTTGCTCATAGGAGACTTTAATAATGACTCCTTTACAGATCTTATTGTAGTGCGAAAAGTTCCCTTCTCAACACCTGGAGGTAAAACGGACCTTCTTTTTATTAATGATAATGGAGTACTAGTCGATATGACCGATGTTTATGCACCAGAGTTTTTATCTGATAACACAGACTCTCGCGATGTCATTAGTGTGGATGCTGATGGCGATGGATGGTTAGATTTGTTTGTTGTAAATACCTTTCAGGATCAGCCTAAACTTTTTATGAATCAAGGAGAAGACAGCAATGGAGACTGGCTTGGTTTTGTGGACGAATCGGCTACTCGATTGCCTACGGTAACGGTTTCAATTATACAATACTGCGCGGGTTGGTCTGGCGATTTAACTGGAAATGGTGCACCTGATTTGTATATGGTTAATTACGACCCTTCAGGGTTGGCTTTGGATGTATTATTTATCAATGATGGTAATGGTAATTTCACCGAAGAAACAGATGCACGTATGGGCGATCTTCGAAACTCGAGTTTTGGAACCGGTGTCGAATTTCATGATGTTGATAATGACAATGATCTAGACATTGTAAAGAACATTGGTCTAGGAGCAGTGGCACCTTTTAACGTACAAGGAACACTCGCCTTATTCAATAATGGCGATGGAACATTTACCAATTGGTTTAAATTACCTGGTCCAACGACTTATATGTTCACTGCGGGCGATTTAAACGACGACGGTATGCTCGATTTTTACGAAGTGGACGATGGGCAGGACTATGTTAATTTTATAACGGATATGCAACCGGATCTAGATCTAACAATTGATCAACAATTTCTCAACTCTGATCGAACCGATGTTTGGGGAGGTAATGTAAAAATGGTCGATATTGACGGTGATGGAGATCTGGATGTGACCGTTGCAAGTGTCGATACAGATGAGCCTCCTTGTGATACGTCTGTGGATATTGGTCAGGCCGGTGGAGTTCGCATATTTGCAATGTTCGAGAATGAAGGATTATTTAGCGGAAACTTAATCGATCCTTATGATGGGAATGATCAAGATTGGCATATCTCTAATTACGATCAGGATTTTATAGATATAAACAACGATGGTTTAATGGATATGATTATTGGAGCTTGCGAGGATTATAAGATCTTTGTGCAGAATCCTCCACTTTCGGTAAATGATGAGTCAATCAATCAATTAATATCGGTTTCGCCAAATCCAAGTGACGGTCGAATTAATATTCATTTAGACGCCACAAGTATTTCCTCATTAACAATTGATGTATACAATGTTACCGGAAAACTAGTGGAAACTTTTTCAGAAGAAACACTATTGAGTAACAGCATTAAGATTGATGCTAGAAATAGTACTTCTAGTGGAATATACTTTTTGAAAATGACAACCGAAAAAGGGATTACAACACAAAAAATTATAATTGAATAAGTACATTATTTGTGCTGAATGTCCAGCAATTTATAGACATATTGGGCGCGTAGAAATTGTTTTTTACGCGCCTTATTAATGAGATAACTTGAACGATCTAGGTTAAGAGATAGCCCAGATTTAGTTTCATAAACGTTATTTTCAATCAGGCTATATGTATTTCCGTGTTGTACCATCGTCGCTCGTACTAAGTAGGTTTCCTTATCAAAAAAATACCACCATATATTGTTATTGGAACTATTGGGATAGGTCACTTTTAATACGTGTGTATCCTCATTCTCCAGTGATTCGACACCCGTATATTTTTTAACAGCATCTTCTTCCAGTAAGTTGTAGGGTTGCCAATAAACATAGTGCGCTCCCAAAAGTTCTTTTTTATAGGTTTCTTGAACTGTTTGATCTGGAGTGATTGAGTCTGGCATTGAAACGACTAACTCGTCGTCTTTTAAAATGGCGTGGTAACTAGTGCTATCAATTTCCCATTGCATTTCGGTCAAGAATTCGGGCGTAAAAACAGTTCGGTAGGTCTTGGTAATAGAAGATTCAGTATTTCCTAGACTATCCAATAAAACACTCGTTTTTTCGTATGTAATCTCTGAGATATTTTGCCATGCCTCTAACCCTCCATGGGCGTTGATGACTTTTTCCAAAAGCAGTTCGGTTGTCATCTCTTCTTGACAGGAGTAAAGACTGAATGCCAATAAGCTTGTGAAAAAAAAGAAGGTTTTCATCTACCGAAAATACGCTTTTCGACAGAAATTAGCCGTTGTAGTTATCTTTTAAATTGGTAAGCATTATACTCGTCATTTCATCTAAGTCAACTTGATGTTTCCATGCCCAGTCGGTTCTAGCTTCCGAATCATCGATGCTTTTTGGCCAAGAATCGGCAATAGCTTGTCTAAAGTCAGGTTTATAACTAATTACAAATTCCGGAATATGCTTTTTGATGCTAGCTGTTATTTCTTCAGGGTTAAAGCTAATTGCAGCAAGATTATAAGCACTTCTAATTTTAATCGATTCATAGGGCGCTTGCATTATTCCAACTGTCGCGTTAATGGCATCGTCCATAAACATCATAGGCAGTGTACTTTCCGCATTTAAAAACCCGACATACTTTTTGTGTTTAAGTGCCTTGTGATAGATATCCACTGCGTAGTCTGTCGTGCCTCCTCCTGGTAGTGTTTTGTAGCTAATAAGTCCGGGATAGCGAACGCTGCGCACATCTACACCGTATCTATTATGGTAATACTCACACCATCGCTCGCCAGTTTGTTTGCTTATGCCATATACGGTAGAGGGCTCCATTACCGTATATTGTGGTGTGTTTGTTCTAGGCGTTGTAGGTCCAAACACTGCGATACTCGAAGGCCAAAATATTTTCTCTATTTTTTTGTCTTTGGCTAAATTTAATACGTTGAAAAGAGAATCCATATTAAGATTCCAAGCCCGCATAGGGAATTTTTCTGCGGTTGCCGAAAGCATAGCTGCCATTAAATAGATATCGGTTATTTCGTATCGCGCAACAATCTCTTCGATTGCATCGTAATTGGTCGCATCTAAAATCTCAAAAGGTCCAGAGGTCATTAATTCGCCTTCTCCTTCGCGAATATCACTTGCAATTACCTTATGGGGTTCATAAATGGTTCTAAGTTTTGCAGTGAGTTCGGTTCCTATTTGTCCACAGGCACCTATGATTAAGATTCTTTTTTTCATTGTTTGGTAGTTCATATGCGCAGAATTTTTGGACGCGTAAAGATAACATTCTTTAGATTAAATTTAACGTGCTTTGAAAGAAGAACACTTATATTTGCGCAATGTCTTTTCGGTTTGTTTTACATACAATTATGGGATCTGCGCTATGCATCTTGATTTCATGTGGTGATAGTTCGGATGTCACTTCTGAAGAAGAAATTGCTCAAGAAAGCACCGATCTATATGGAGATACCACCTTTACATTTCCTAAATTATCTCCAGCAGCGACAGGGAAACTTTCTCAATGGCCTTTTTTCGATGATTTTGAGACTGAAGTGCGTTCGCTAAATGGAGTGACAATTGAGAAGTTGAGAAGAACAACCGAGCGACTGGGAGACATTACAGATTCACTGCAGGTTAAAATACCAGATAGTCTAAATACGCGTCCTATTTTTTCTCGATTAATGATCGTGAATACACGAATCAAATTGCTGGATCAATTAGCCCAACGTCGAAATTGGGATTCGATTCAATTGCAGATGTATTTGAATGAAACCAATAAATCGGTTGCACATTTTTACAAACAGATCAATGAAAAATATTTGAAAGATGGCATTGATTCTCAGCGAAAGGAAGACGAACAGAAAGAACTTGAAAAACAGAAACGTTTTCGAGATTCTGTTTTTCAGCTTGAAATACAGGATAAAAACAAGAAAACACTGTAACATATTGAAGATTTAACTACTAATAGAAATTAATTAGAATTCGAGATTTATCTCATACCACAATAAACCAAAAACGATATGAAAAATAACTTAATTAAATCTGCTCTTATCTTAGGTGCACTCGCAGTAACTGTAAGTGCCTGTGGAGATAAGGACAAAAAAATGGCACAAGCCGAAGATGATGGGCCGCACGGAATTATCCTAGCGAATATGGATACCACTGTGAACCCAAAAGACGACTTTTATAATTACGTGAATGGTACTTGGATGGCCAACACTCAAATTCCAGATGACCGCTCAAGTTGGGGAGGTTTCAGTGTGCTACGTAAGTCTACCGATGCCGATGTTTTAGAAATTTTAGCGAAGGCTCAAGAAAGTGGAAAATATGCTTCAGATACAGATCAGGCGAAAGCCATGGCTATTTTCAACTCTAAATTAGATATGGAAGCGCGTAACGCGGCAGGAATTGCTCCTTTACAACCTTCTTTAGATGCGATAGCGGGTATCACGAATATAGAAGATATGCAAACTGTTTTAGCTAAAGATCCAGCTGCTTCTTCTCCTTTTATCGGAATTGGTGCTTCTGCCGATTTGAACGATAGTTCAATGAATGCAGCGTATTTATTTCAAGGTGGATTGGGATTACCAGATCGTGATTACTACTTAGAGCAGGATACTAAATCGAAAGAGATCCGTCAAAAATACCAAGAGCATATCGCTCGAATGTTACAAATGTTAGGAGATGATGAAGCTGCTGCTAAAGCTGCTGCTGAAAAAATCTTAGCTATGGAAACTCAATTGGCCGAACCACGTTTGGATAAAGTACAAAGCCGTGATGCTCGTAACTTTAATAACCCAATGAGTGTTGCAGAAGCTCAAGCGCTTATTCCTGCAATGAACTTAGATAAGTTGATTAAAGACCTTGGAATTACCAAGAGTTTTGAGACACTAATCGTGACTCAACCTAAATACGTAACAGCCTTACAAGACTTTATTACAACAACTCCTATTGAAGATGTAAAAACATTATTGCGATGGGATACGTTTAATAGTGCTACCGGAATGTTAACCGAAGAGATTGAAACAGCCAACTGGGAGTTTTACAGTCAATACTTACGTGGGTCTAAAGAACAACGTCCAGCAGACGAACGTGCTTTAGCAACAGTAAATGGAACTGTAGGTGAGGCGTTAGGGCAATTATACGTGGATGAAAAATTTCCACCAGAAGCGAAGGATAAGGCAGAAGAAATGATTGCCAATGTAATTTCTGCATTCCAAGACCGTATCCAAGGCTTAGAATGGATGAGCGATAGCACCAAAGTAAAAGCGATTGAGAAGTTAGATAAGTTTACTGTGAAGATTGGATATCCAGATGATTGGGAAGATTACTCAGCGATGGGAGTCTCCGCAGATAACACGTATTTCGAAAATATGATTGCGGTTGGAAAATGGTCTCAGGACAAGAATTTCAGCGAAATTGGTGAGCCAGTAGATAAAAGTGAATGGGGAATGTCACCTCAAACAGTGAATGCGTATTTCAATCCATTAAACAATGAAATCGTTTTCCCAGCTGCTATTTTACAGCCGCCTTTCTACGATTACAAAGCAGATGACGCAGTAAACTACGGTGGAATTGGCGCTGTGATTGGTCACGAAATCTCTCACGCATTTGACGATAGTGGAGCGCGCTTTGATAGCGACGGAAACTTAGTGAACTGGTGGAGTGATGCCGATTTAACTGAATTCACAAAACGTGGAGATGCTTTAGCTGCACAATACGATGCCATTGAGGTATTAGACAGTGTTTATATCAATGGAAAATTCACACTAGGTGAAAACATTGGTGATGTAGGTGGCGTATTAGGTGCCTATGACGGATTGCAAAAATATTTTGCTAAAAATGGACGTCCAGATGATATTGACGGCTTTACAGCCGAACAACGTTTCTTTATGTCTTGGGCGACTGTATGGAGAACCTTATCTCGTGAAGACGCTTTAAGAACTCAAATTAAAACCGATCCGCATTCTCCAGGACGTTACCGTGCAACACAGCCATTATTAAATGTTGATGCTTTTTATGAAGCTTTCGATATTAAAGAAGGTGACGGAATGTACTTAGAGCCTGCAAAGCGCGTGCGAATTTGGTAATGTATTTCTAAATAAAATTAAAAAGCCGTTTCGCAAGAATCGGCTTTTTTTATAGAATGAGATTGTGTGTGATCTTATACATCGCTTATTGCGAAATTTAGGTTAGTTTCCTTATTTTTACAAAAACCCCAAATCCTCTAGGGCATGTCAGATTTTTGGTTGTATTTTAAGTTAGGTCTTCAGCACGTATTGGACTGGCAGGCATACGATCACGTTTTATTCTTAATAGTACTTTGCGCTTCCTATACGTTTGCATCCTGGAAACGCCTCTTGATTTTAATTACGTTATTTACCGTAGGACATACCACCTCCTTGTTGTTAGGTAATTATGATATTGTAAGTGTTTCTGGTGCGTGGATCGAATTTTTAATCCCAGTCACAATCTTGGTTGGAGCTATCTACAATATAATTACGGCCCGAAAAGGTGATGTTTCTGAAAAACGCGGATTATTGTATTTAGTAACCATATTTTTTGGATTGATTCACGGTTTTGGTTTTTCTTCCTTTTTTAAAGCTGTAAACGATGAATCAGCATTACTGCCGTTATTAGAATTTGCACTTGGTATCGAGCTAGCACAAATTATTGTGGCTTTAATCGTTTTGGTTGTTGCACATCTTACGCAGAGTTTGATTCGATTTAATAAAAGAGATTGGATATTGATTATTTCGGCAGTAGTTATAGGAATGGTAATTCCCATGCTTATAGAAAACTGGATCTTTTAGATTTTTGAGAAACATTTAACACCGCCTTTTTTTGAACTGCTGTAACTTACGGTTACATTCGCTACTTATAGACATCTATGAAGGACGACAAACAATTACAATACGATATCGCTTATTTAAGAATGGCGAAGGAGTGGAGCAAACTTTCCTATTGCGAACGAAAACAAGTAGGAGCGCTCATTGTAAAAGATAAAATGATTATTAGTGATGGTTATAACGGAACCCCAACAGGTTTCGAAAATATTTGTGAAGACGAAGAAGGTTATACCAAATGGTACGTACTACACGCCGAAGCAAATGCTATTCTAAAAGTGGCTTCATCAACGCAATCATGTAAAGGTGCGACCTTATATATAACGATGTCTCCTTGTCAACAATGCAGCAAACTGATTCACCAAGCAGGAATTTCTCGCCTGGTTTTTCACGATGCCTATAAGGACGATTCTGGTGTGTCGTTTTTAAGAAAAGCTGGAGTAGCTATTACCCATATAAAAGAGTTAGGAGAATGAGTCGATATAAAAAATACATGCCTTTGATGTTGGGTGTTGCAATTGCGGCCGGTGTTTTTATGGGTTCCAAACTCAATTTTAACGATTCTACCGAAAAAATATTCGCTACTAATAGCAAGAAAGATAAGCTGAATAGACTTATCGATTACATCGATTACGAATACGTAGACGATGTAAATACAGATAGCATAGTTGATGTTACTGTTAATGGAATACTCGAAAACCTAGATCCGCATTCGGTGTATATTCCAGTTGACGAGTACGAAGAAAACGCCGATGATATGCGCGGTAATTTTGTAGGGATAGGGATCAGTTTTTATCCTTATAATGATAGTATTGCGGTTATTAGAGCTATTGAAGGTGGACCTGCTGCCAAAGCTGGAATTCGAGGGGGAGACAGAATCCTTTATGCGGACGCCCAAAAGTTATTTGGTGATGGAATACATAGAGATAGCATCTCAAAATATCTAAAAGGAGAGATTAATTCTAAGGTAAAATTGACCGTGTATCGTCGCGGTGAAAAAGAATTAATCGATTTTAAGGTAAAACGTAAACGAGTTCCGCTGGTTAGTGTGGACGCGTCTTACGAAATTACCGATGGAATTGGATATATTAAAATCAATCGTTTTTCTGAAACTACCTATGACGAATTTAAAAATGCATTAGAAAAGCTTATCGATAAAGATGTCGAGACTTTGGTCTTAGATCTTCGAAATAATCCTGGAGGTTATATTTCTGCCGCCGAGCGTATAGCAGATGAGTTTCTCGAAGATGATCGTCTTATACTAATTACTCGAAACAAAAATGGAGACGAAAACAAAACTTTTGCCTCGCGAGAAGGAGAATTTGAAAAAGGGAAGGTTTACGTTTTAATGAATGAAAATGCTGCTTCGGCAAGTGAAATTGTAGCCGGTGCACTTCAAGATAATGACAAAGGTGTAATCGTAGGAAGACGTTCTTTTGGGAAAGGCCTGGTGCAACGTGAAATGGCATTAGGAGATGGAAGTGCGGTGCGGTTAACGATTGCTCGTTACTACACACCAACAGGGAGATCTATTCAGCGTCCGTATGGAAATGGGAATAGTGCTTATTATCAAGAATACGAGAAAAGATATAGAAATGGAGAATTGAGAAGTGCAGATAGTATTAAGGTTGCCGATTCTTTAAAGTTTACTACTCCTGCTGGAAAAGTGGTGTATGGCGGCGGCGGGATAACACCAGATGTATTTGTTCCAAAGGATACAAGTTTAGCATATGAAACTATTGAGTATGTCGCGCGGAGTGAATTTATGAGGTATTTTATTTTTGAACATTTAGAGAAAAATCGCTCTCGATTCGAAGGCATTGATTTTTCAGTATTCGTTGAAAACTACACCGTTGAAACTGAGCTTGTTGATGAATTTATTCACTATTCACGTTTTGAAGAAGCCAAAATTAATTTGAGTAATTATTCTGAAGAACTTAAGATGTCATTAAAAGCGAATATTGCTCAACAATTATATGGACCTAATGCCTTTGAATATATTCTCAATACAAAGGATGCCATGATACAGAAGGTTCTGCAACTAGAAGCGAAGTCGGTTGCGAATACGAATGAATAAGTTACTTACTTTTCTTTTGAATCTTTTTAGAAACCATTAGAATAAGTAATAACACAACTACAATGGCAGAAGCCATAATGCTTATCACGGCGACAAAACTATCTCCCTCTAGCCAACCGTCAGGATTCAACTGAAATGCATTTAATACGATCATTCCTAAGGCGAGAACCATAAAGATGTAAATGGCTATTTTCATAAAGCGCTTTTTTATTAAGTAAATAATTCTTGAATATTGGAGGTGAATAGTTTAATGGCTATGGCCAATAAAATAACCCCAAAAACTTTTTCGATGATGGCAATACCGCTCGGCCCCATGAATCGTTGTAGCCTGTTGGAAGTTTTTAAAACAATAAAAACCACTAATACATTTACTAAAATGGCAACAATGATATTTTGAGTGCTATATTCTGCTTGAAGCGAAAGTAGCGTTGTTAATGAACCAGGACCTGCTATCATAGGAAAGGCAATTGGAAAAACAGTTGCGGTTTGTTTCTGTCCTTTTTTCTGTTTGAACAAAGTTACACCTAGAATCATTTCGAGTGCAATAAAGAAGAGAATGAAAGAACCCGCCACTGCAAATTCGTTCACGTTTATTCCAATTAGAGCAAGAATTCGTTCACCCAAAAAGAGAAAAATAATCATCACGATTGTAGCAATTATAGACGCTTTTCCACTACTAATATGGCCGCTTTTTTCACGTAACGAAATAATTACTGGAATACTACCCACAATATCAATCACGGCAAAAAGCACCATTGTGGCCGTTACTATTTCTTTAAAGTTTAATTCCATTGCGATTGCTTTAAGTTGCAAAATTAGACAATTAAATACTAGAAGCGTACCATGAGAACTAAGATTTAAAGATCAGTTTTTATACTTGCCACTTACTACAGAATGAAGGTGTCTTTTATAACGCGTATTTCTCATATCTAAAAAGTATCTTTGTGCCATGTTTCAGTTAGGTAAAACCATCGTTTCGGAGGATATAATAGAAAAAGAATTTGTATGTAATTTGGGTGCGTGCAAAGGGGAGTGCTGTGTTGCCGGAGAAGCTGGCGCGCCAGTTACTCAAGATGAAATAGCGATACTCAAAGAGGTCTATCCCAAAGTGAAGCCATTTCTTCGTCCAGAAGGAATTGCTGCGATTGAGGCGCAAGGAACTCATATTGTTAGTGATTTAGACGAACTCGAAACTCCCTTGGTGAATGGCAAAGAATGCGCTTATGTAACTTTTTCTGAAAATGGAACAGCAGGCTGTGGAATTGAAGATGCGTATAATGCCGGTGAGATCGATTTCAGAAAGCCCATTTCGTGTCATTTATATCCTGTTCGAGTTCAGGATTATAGCGAATTCTCTGCGGTAAATTACCATAAATGGCCTATTTGTAATGATGCTTGTAGTTTAGGTCAAGAACTCAAAGTTCCTGTTTATAAGTTCGTAAAAGATGCACTTATTCGAAAATTTGGTGAACATTGGTATGCCGAATTAGAAAAAGTTGCCGCCACATTATAGGCTTTTTCCCTTACTTTTTCATGGTTTACCCCTAAGGTTACCTTTTTGGTTGTCATTAATTTAGCGGTCGATAACACTAAACTAATTACAATGAAAAAAACACTTCTGCTCATTTGTTGTTTTGCATTTCTAATGTCATGCGACAACCCAGTTTCAAAAAAAATTAAAGAAACAAAGGAAAACGTCAAGAATACTACTAATGCGGTTAAAGAACTTAAGAAGATTGGAGAAGAAATGGAGACGCTAAGGGACGTGGAGCCACTTACCAATGAAGAATTGAAAAATTGGCTTCCCGATGAGGTAGATGGCATGAAGCGAATAGCTTTTAAGGCAGGACAAGGTTCTTATTTACAAATAGCCATGATAGAAGCTACGTATGCCAATGAAGACAAATCGAGAAAGTTTAAGATAGAAGTGATGGACGGAGCTGGAGAAACAGGAGCAGCTGCAACTGCCGGGGTTCGACTGCTATTTTCACAGGAATTTGAAGAGGAAGATGAATACAAGTATCGTAAAACGGTCACTAAAAACGGACTCAAAGCCATTGAAGAATATAGAAAAAACAACAACAAAAGTGATATACAGTTGTTTTACGACAATCGATTTTTTGTGAAAGCAACAGGAACCAATATGGATGTTGACGAGACCTGGGATGCCATCGAGGAGCTTGATATTGATGAATTAAGTAATTAATCATCATGAAAACCTCTTTTATTTTAACAATTTCGTTGGTCGTTCAATTTTTAGCATGTGGTCAAACAAAGGAAATAGCGCAAAACGATAATGGCGATTTAGACAATACTTTAGGGGCACATTGGTATCAAATGAGCGTCGAAGGAAATGAAAAAATAACCATTTCCGATGCCTTTTGGACGAGTCATTATGAAACCGCCGAGGTGAACGAAAATATTCGAATAGACACCTTATATATAACGAAAGAATTAGATCATAATTTAATTATTTTAAAAAAGCCGCGAAATTCTGAATTTGCTCTTGCGCGTAGAACGATTCATGAGGATGGAAATGAAATCCGTACGGCTGTATTAGAAACCGATGAGAATCTAGAAGTTCTTGAAAAAAAAGTAAACAAGTATAAAGTACAGCAAGATTGGGAAGTGGTTCAAGCCCGAGTAATTTATAGTGAAAAGCAGAAACAAAAAATAGAATCTTTTCCTGGGTTTGATGAAATGAAAGCTTCAGATTTAAAATCGGCTTTGCTAAAACGAAAGGAACTGGGTCCGCTGCTTAAGACCTATATAGAAAAGAATCCGAAAGCAGGGAGAAATCCGTATGCTATTTACCGTCTAGCACAACCAATGTTGCATCGAGAATTTATAAAATTGGGTTATAATCCATTTAAACCTGTAGCTCATAATTTTGAAGAAACATTTAAAGACGATTCAGAAATTATAAAATTGCTCACCGAAGCATTTTGAAAATAAAATCATTGAAAAATGACGTTTTGAATTTTTTTTTGAATTTTTTTCAATCAAAATTTTGTTGAAAATCAATGTTACCAAAACGTTATAAAATTGTTGTTCAACTACCGTAAAACCGAAGCCGGATGGGGTTTTCAACGACAAACCTCTCAATTGTTTATAACATTTACTATATATTTTAAATAATTGATTATCAAATAATTACTAATTTTTTTAACAAAAAAATAGTAAAAGCCTTAAACGGTTGGTGTTGAAAACTTTGTTGAAAACCTAACATTCATTTTCCTTCTTTTAGAATCATTTTTTTCCATATTTGTTAGTCCCTAGTAACGAGAGATAATTCTAAATTTAAAACGACGGACAATGAGCGCAGTAGAACCCATTTTAGCAGAGAACAAAGACCGATTTGTGATTTTCCCAATTCAACATCACGATATATGGGATTGGTACAAAAAATCTGAAGCCAGTTTTTGGACGGCAGAAGAAATCGATTTGCACCAAGACTTAACAGATTGGACAACCAAATTGAACGATGATGAGCGTTACTTTATCAAGCACATTTTGGCATTTTTTGCAGCGAGTGATGGGATCGTAAATGAAAACTTAGCCGAAAACTTCGTGAATGAAGTTCAATATAGCGAAGCGAAGTTCTTCTATGGATTTCAAATTATGATGGAGAATATCCATAGTGAAACCTATTCTTTGCTTATTGATACCTACGTTAAAGACGACAAGGAAAAAGATCAGTTATTTAATGCAATCGAAAACTTTCCGGCCATTAAAAAGAAGGCTGATTGGGCATTGCAATGGATCGAAAGTCCAAGTTTTGCCGAACGCTTAATTGCATTTGCGGCTGTAGAAGGAATTTTCTTCAGTGGTGCTTTCTGTTCTATTTTCTGGTTAAAGAAACGTGGTTTGATGCCGGGACTTACGTTTTCAAACGAATTAATTTCTCGTGACGAAGGTGTGCACTGTGATTTTGCAGTTCACTTACACAACCATCACTTGGTAAATAAAGTGCCAAAAGACCGTATTCGTAGTATTATCGTGGATGCGTTAAATATTGAGCGTGAGTTTATTACCGAGTCGCTTCCAGCGAGTTTAATTGGAATGAATTCCAATTTAATGACACAATACCTAGAGTTTGTAACCGACCGCCTACTGGTAGAATTAGGTTGCGAAAAAGAATACAACACCAGCAATCCATTTGACTTTATGGATATGATATCACTTCAGGGAAAAACCAACTTCTTCGAGAAGCGGGTTTCAGAATACCAAAAAGCTGGGGTTACTAATAAAGACAAAGAGTCGAATAAGATTAGTTTCGACGCAGATTTTTAAAGATTTCCGTCGCTCCCCAACGGCGGTTTTTTTACTGTAATGACTTGTAATTATGTGAAGGGGCATTCACATACAAGTTTTTACGCTCAAAATTATACACTAACACATAAGTAAGACAAGAATGAATGTAATTAAAAGAGACGGTAGAAAAGAACCCATGATGTTCGATAAGATCACGGCAAGGGTTCGTAAACTATGTTATGGATTAAACGAATTGGTAGATCCCGTAAAAGTAGCAATGCGTGTAATTGAAGGATTATACGATGGGGTAACCACAAGTGAATTGGATACGTTGGCTGCAGAAATTGCTGCTACCATGACTGTTTCGCATCCAGATTATGCTCGTTTGGCGGCACGTATCTCTGTTTCTAACCTTCATAAAAACACTAAAAAGACTTTCTCTGAAGTGATGAAGGATTTGTACGAGTATGTGAATCCGCGTACCGGAAAGCCTGCTCCACTTTTGAGTGATGAGGTGTATAAAATTATTGAGGAAAATGCCGAAGAACTTGATTCTACCATTATTTACAATCGTGATTTTGGTTACGATTACTTCGGGTTTAAAACCTTAGAAAGATCTTACTTATTAAAATTGAACGGGCAAATTGCCGAACGCCCGCAGCATATGTTAATGCGTGTTTCTATCGGGATTCACTTAAACGACTTGGCCGCGGCCAAAGAAACGTACGAGTTGATGTCTAAAAAATACTTCACGCACGCAACTCCTACACTCTTTAACAGTGGTACGCCTAAACCACAAATGTCTTCTTGTTTCTTATTAACGATGAAGGACGACAGTATCGATGGGATTTACGATACGCTTAAGCAAACCGCTAAGATTTCACAATCGGCTGGAGGAATAGGGTTATCTATTCATAACATACGAGCTACGGGATCTTACATTGCTGGAACCAATGGTACTTCTAATGGAATTGTTCCTATGTTGCGCGTGTTTAACGACACTGCTCGATATGTAGATCAGGGTGGAGGAAAGCGTAAAGGTAGTTTTGCTATTTATATGGAAACTTGGCATGCCGATATCATGGACTTCTTAGATTTAAAGAAGAACCACGGTAAAGAAGAAATGCGAGCACGTGACTTATTTTACGCCATGTGGATTTCAGACTTATTCATGAAGCGTGTACAAGAAGATGGTGAATGGACCTTGATGTGCCCTAACGAATGTGAAGGTCTCTGCGATGTACATAGTGAAGAATTTGAAGCGCTGTATTTAAAGTATGAAGCTGAAGGAAAAGGACGCAAGACCATTAAGGCACGTGAACTATGGGAGAAAATCCTAGAATCTCAAATTGAGACAGGAACTCCGTACATGCTATATAAAGATGCGGCTAACCGTAAGAGCAACCAGAAGAATTTAGGAACCATTCGTTCTTCCAACTTATGTACCGAAATCATGGAGTATACTTCTCCAGATGAAGTAGCTGTATGTAACCTGGCTTCTATTGCCTTGCCGATGTTCGTGAAGAAAGGAGAATTTGATCACAAAGAACTTTTCAAAGTGACCAAACGTGTGACCAAGAACTTGAACCGTGTAATCGATCGCAACTACTATCCAGTAATTGAGGCAGAAAATTCTAACTTCCGTCACCGTCCGGTTGGATTAGGAATTCAAGGATTGGCAGATGCATTTATTATGTTGCGTTTACCGTTTACAAGTGATGAGGCTAAAAAACTGAATCAAGAGATTTTTGAAACTCTTTATTTCGCTGCTGTAACGGCATCGATGGAAGAAGCCAAAATAGATGGGCCATACGAAAGTTACAAAGGCTCGCCAATATCTGAAGGTCTATTCCAACACAACCTTTGGAATATTAAAGATGAAGAATTGAGTGGACGATGGGATTGGGCAAAACTTCGTAAGGATATTAAGAAGCATGGAGTACGTAATTCATTGTTAGTAGCGCCTATGCCAACTGCTTCTACGTCTCAAATCCTTGGAAATAATGAAGCGTTTGAGCCGTATACTTCTAATATTTATACGCGTCGAGTATTGTCTGGTGAGTTTATTGTGGTGAACAAGCACTTGTTAGAAGATTTGGTAGAGCTAGGATTGTGGAATGACGATTTAAAAGAAGAAATCATGCGTGCTAACGGATCTATTCAAGATGTTGATGCGATTCCTCAAGATTTGAAGGAGCTATATAAGACGGTATGGGAATTAAGTATGAAAGATATTATCGATATGTCTCGCCATAGAGGATACTTTATAGACCAGTCTCAATCGCTAAACCTCTTTATGGAAAATGCGAATATGGCAAAACTTACATCCATGCACTTTTATGCATGGAAGAGTGGCTTAAAAACAGGTATGTACTATTTACGAACGAAGTCTGCGGTAGATGCTATTAAGTTTACTTTAAAGAACGATGCCAAAAAAGAACCAGTGGCCGAAAAAGTAGCCGTAGCCGAAACAAAGGTAGAAGCTGTTGCAGCTGCTACCGATAAACCTTTAACCGCAAAAGAGTTGAAGCAGTTATTGGAAGAATCCAAGAATGCTGCCGATAATGATGAAGATTGCTTGATGTGCGGTTCTTAACCTCTTAGGCTAGGGAAAAAGCCTTAATTTAATTAAGTGTTATTATAAAAAGGAAGTCAGCAATGGCTTCCTTTTTTTATCCGATAAATTGAAGTAGATATCCAAGTATTGCTCCGATTATTATTACCCAAATCACGCTCACTTTTTTGAATTTAAAAACCAATAAGGCGCTTATTAGTGCAATGAGGAGAGCTCGCCAGTCAGTTAAAGTCTCGCGACCCATCACGAATAAAACTGCCAGCATTACGGCTACCGCCGCTACATTCACACTATTCAGAAAATACCCTAAAATTTTCGACTTACGCATTTTAGGAATTAATGGATTCAAGATAAGTACAAATAAAAAAGATGGTAAGAAAATACCAGTAGTAGCAGCAAGAGCTCCCCAGAAACCACCTAATTGATATCCAATAAACGTTGCAGTAGAAAGTACTGGACCTGGTGTGAATTGCCCCATTCCAATAGCATCCATTAGTTCTGGTCTGGTAAGAAGCCCGGTAGTTACTAATTCGGCATCCAGGTAGGCGAAAAGCACATAACCACTTCCGTAGAGAATACTTCCAACTTTTAAAAAGGTCAGGAAAATTTTTAAGGTTCCTATTTTGGCCAATCCTTCCGAAGAAAAGAACAAAAAAAGTAATGGAGAAAACCCATTGAGCGCATTGTTTTTTGTTTGATACTTTATGTAAAAGTAGGCGACACCTATGACACCTCCAGCCAATAGCGCAATCACTTCGTTGATTCCATACAATGACGCGGCAAGTACCAATAGGCCCAATATTCCCAATTCCCAATTTTTAACCGCCTTTTTTCCGAGTTTTAAAATTGCGGAAGCAATAATTGCGAGTACTGCTGGTTGAATTCCTTTAATAAATGGTGCAATTTCGGGTAGTGTGCCGAACTCAACATAGAGATAGGCTAGAAATCCTGTAATCAGAACTGCTGGAAATATGAATGCAATTCCCGCAATAAAAAGACCTGAAGAACCTGCGCGTTCATGACCACAATGCATCGTCATTTCGGTAGAGTTAGGGCCAGGGATAAGATTGGTAGCGCCTATGAGATCCAGATAATGATCCCGAGTCATCCAATTGCGCTTGGTTACCACTTCATCTTCCATCATGGCAATGTGTGCGGCTGGTCCTCCAAAAGCAAAGAGCCCTAATTTAAAAAATACAGCAGCTACTTCTTTTAATTTTTGCGATTGCGACATATACCTTCTACTTAGATCAACTTTGTTTTAAAATATCCGTACCGAGATACTTGTCGTCTTTATTGTAATACCAAGCACGAATTTTCGGCATTTTAATATCATTTACGACAGCCTCTTCGGTGAGTAGAATATATTCACCAGTGTCTTTCCCTTCCTTGTTAGGATCCCCTTTGTAAAACTGATAGATTTCCATGGCATAGGTGGTGGGGTCGAAATAGAAAAACCATATATCACTTCCTACTTGAGCATCATAACTCGCCTTTAAAACCAAGTATTCTTTTCCTTTAAAAGTCTTTCTTTGAACTTTTGGGTCTATACGGGTTCCAGGATCTTCTAGTTTCATTGGGAGACCATATAGATAGGTGTAGTAGTTTTTGTATAGTTCGGCTGTTTCGCATGGAGTTCGTCTGCTATCTGGTTTCGGATTTTTAATTGATGTTGTACAATCGCCCTTGTGAATGGTATAGGTAGTTTGTACGGTATCTTGAACTGCTGATACTGTAAAATACTCAGATGGCAGGTCTATTTTTATGGTGCTTATTCGAGCTGGACTTTTGGGAGTTTCCATGGTTACTTGTAATTCTCCAGAAAAAGTGTTCCAATTCCCATTGGGGTCGTGGTATTCAATCGATTTCTTTAATAAATCGGTCGCTATTAATTCTTGAGCGGTACATAAGGTGCCGAGGCCCATGATGAGTAAACTAAGAAGAAGTCTTTGCATGATTCAATTTTCGGTTTCTAAAGATACTAATTCATTTTTTTTGACTTAAAAAAAGAACCCCTGATATTTCAAAGAAGTATCAGGGGTTTATTGATAATACATTGGTACTATTACTCCTTTTTATAACTGGTGTAATATTCGTCCATTAAGTTCATAATACCCGTAACAAGATCTTTTGTTTCTAGCAAGATGTTGAAATAAAGAGTTGTATTTTTTGGACTTTCCTCTTCGGTTCTTGTTCGTTCAATTTGCTTTTCAATCTTATTAGCTAATAAAGAATTGATCTCTTCTTTTCTAGAAAGCACATAGCCAATTCTTTCAAATTTACGACTGTTAAAGACCTCTTCAATTTCAGAGAGCAACGATTCTAACGAGTCATCAATTTCTTGAAGATCTTTAATTTGATTGTATCGTAATTTTTTATGATTGTTATTAATGTGCTTATAACTCTTCTTAGAAATAAACTCTAATGATTGAGCCATATCGGTTAAGTATGCCAATATCGTGATGTAGAAATTACTTCCACGCACACTGGTTTCATCAAGATTTTTAATAAGATAAAATATATTGTCTCTTAAATCTTCAATTTCGGCATCTAACTTTTCTACACCATTTCTACTCTTTTTGAGTTTTTTCGTGTCTTCTTTCGCCAATCCTTTTAACACATCTGTGTAAATTTTATTTGTTCTGGAAACAACACTAGAGATGTTATCAGCACTTTCAGAAATAATTCCTTGAACGGTGCTACTTTCAGACTTCTTCAATTTCTTAGGATCTATAGTCGTCGTACGACTCTTTCTGTGCGATAAGTAGTTTCTTACCAATAGTGCTACCGTAATTAACAAGAGAATAGGCACCATCACTTCTTTGTTCCAGTTGATTAAGAATGCAACTGTTCCGGCGGCTACAAAAGCTCCAAAGGCAGTGAAGAACCAACCTCCAATTACGTTTAGTACACCAGCTACTCTATATACAGCACTTTCTCTTCCCCAAGCTCTATCGGCTAACGATGTACCCATTGCTACCATAAAGGTTACATAGGTAGTAGATAGTGGTAATTTCATTGCTGTTGCAATAGAAATTAAGACGCCAGCCACCATTAAGTTTACAGATGCACGTATCATATCGAATGCAGGTGCATCTATACTTTGGTCTTTGGTAAGAACTGCTGTGTCTGGTTTTTGAAAACTCACACCGATTTTTTCCTGCGTACTTTTGGGAATGATGTAGCTAACAGCTTGCGATAACCAAGTACTTCCTTTAACTACCGCACGAGATAACATGTTTGGCTGAAATTTCTCATGCGTTTCTCCTTGACGTGACAAACTAATTTCGGTTTCTGCCACTGTTTTTGCCTTTTTGGAAAACCACAGGGTTACCACCATAATACCACCCGCGATGAATAATAAGAAAGGTTCCGCGGGCATTTTCTTATCTAGTACATCCATAGCGAATAAAGAGGCATCCACACCGGAGGCGGACCAAGCTTCATATGAATGATATGCCGCCATTGGCACACCTATAAAATTCACCAAGTCATTTCCAGAAAAGGCAAGTGCCAATCCAAATGTACCTACCGCAATAACTACAAGTAAAATACTTTTCTTGGTTAATTTTTGAAACAAGAAAGAAACTAACGTAAAGACTACAAATCCACCTAGAATGATAAAGATTTCATTTCCTTCAATGATACCTTTCATATCCTTGTAGTAAGGTGTTCCTTTTAGACCTTTCATGAAAATGAAATACAAAATAGCGGTTAAAGCTACGCCTCCAAAAAGTGCTCCAAAATTCTTTATTTTCTTCTCATACTGAAACGTAAATATCAGTCTTGAGATCCATTGAACAAGAGCACCAACACTAAAGGCAATAACAACCGAAAGGAGGATTCCACTAATGATTTCAATAGCCTTTTTCGTATTGATGTAGTTTCCTAGGTCGGCAAAAGTTTGCGTGTCCGAGGCGCTAATTTTAATCAACGACATCACCACCGCGGCTCCCAATAAGTTGAATACAATAGAAACTGTTGTGGAGGTTGGTAGTCCTAAAGTGTTAAAGAAATCGAGCAATAGAATATCGGTGATCATCACGGCCATAAAAATGATCATGATCTCATCGAAATAAAACTCTCCTGGAACAAATATCCCTTTACGAGCGACTTCCATGAGTCCGCTAGAATAAACGGCTCCGATAAAAATACCTAAACTCGCTACGATCATAATTGTTCGCATAGAAAGTGCTTTTGATCCAATGGCGGAATTCAGGAAATTAATTGCATCATTACTCACACCCACTACAATATCGGCAACGGCCAAAATAGTAAGTGCTACAAGCATTAATAGATAAATATTCTCCATGTTAAATAGTGTTTCCATGGTGCAAATGTCTCAATTATATTGAGCTCATTTGTTACCAAATTGTTATCTCTTTTTTAGTTAAAAATGTAGGTCGAAACCTGTTCTAAACATAATGCCGTCTTCGTTACCATCGGCAGTACTATAGCTTATATCTGTTTGTATTTTCAATTTGTGTCCTACTACGTACTTAGAAAATCCAAGTGTGTATTGTTCTTGTGGAGCACGTCCTGTTACCTCATCAAAATCCAAAGTGGTAAAACGCCCCGTCACTTCGTAGTTGTTTTTAAACAAATAACTGGCCTGGGCATTTAAGGCATTTCCAGTAGTGACGATATCACCCGTAGCCGTCCCATCGGCTTCAACAGCAACTGGAGCATCCGCATCACGTAACGCATATTCACCCATAAATGCAAATCCTTTGTATTTAAACATGGCATCTACGAAGAGTGTAGTAATATCTGTTTCATACAAAGATCCATCATCTAAGAACATATAAGAACCTAAGTTACTTCGTGTCTTAACTGCATCTTGATTGTAATCGTAGGTTACACCTACCATTAATTTTGGGGTCGCTTCTCTTTTTAAATCACTTTGGCTATAGTCTCCTTTAGAAGCAAATTTTCCAAATGGTAGAAACTCTAAGCGTCCAGTGTATTGAAGCCCACCTTCATTCCCTTCTGTAATGTTACGTCCTTCTCCTTGAGAAATGGCTACTTTTTCACGTATCATAAAGTCGCCGCCCAAATTAGCGTGATGCCTAATTTGAATCCCCATATCCCGGTCAATATTAAAACGACTATTTAAAAGGGAGCGATCGATTAATTGTAAGTTGGCAGAAGAAACAACGCGCTCAACATTTCCAGGTAGTTTGGTTTGTCCCGCCCATAGTTCGAAATTTTCATGGAAATTCCACATGATTACGGCGTCTAGAATGTAACGAGGTGTATTTCGAGTAAATTCGTTTCCTCCAGAAATATCGCGGTTAGAAAGACCTAGCTCAATTTTATATTTTAGTTTTGGCGAATATGCGAATCCATCAAACTTTAATCGGGCACGTCTAATCAAGAAGTTTTGTTCTGGTTTTCCATATTTTTCTCCGTTGTGGTCCCAAGCGGTATTGAATCTGGCTTGTATTCTTGGTGCAAACTTTACACTAAATGAACTGTCTTTGGCTACAAAGTTGATGAGCCCTTTTCCAAATTTGGTGTCGCTTATTTCTTGAGATTGAGAGGTGTAGCAAATTGATAATAATGCTACGACTAGCAGGTAACGTAATTTCATTAAAAATCGTTTTTAGTTTTTGTCGCTGCAAATAACCAAAAGGGATGTTAAGTTAATGTTTCCTAATTATTAAGTTTAGCACAGAAAAAGTTACATTTATCAACATAAAAAAAGGCCATCTCAAATGAGATGGCCCAAACACTCAAAAAATCTAGTCGACAAAAACTAAAACGATTCTGAAGTGTTAATTTGTCCGAAGACAGATTCAAAGTAAAGATTTGGATGTCTCTTTTTTATGATGTAAACATTAAAAAATTATTAAGCTTGGTAACTTAAGATTGTCTCAAATACAAAAATTTAACATTGGTAATATGCTTAAATACAACGCTTTATAGTTTCAATGTAAATTTAATGTTACCAAAAGTTTTCATAATTGTTATGTGTTTCTTAACTTTGGTTTAATAAGAACTTAATACCCCCCCTTTGTTATGAAAAAGTTGATGATAATTGCTATTTTAATTTGTAGTGCTAGTACCGTAATGGCTCAATGCAAAAAGGACACATATGTTTTAAATAACGATGTAATTGAAGCAACTCTTTATCATGAAAACGGAGCGGTTGCACAAACGGGGTTTTATACCAAAGAAAATAAGCTACAAGGAGAGTGGGTTAGCTACGATATTAGTGGGAATAAAACAGCTATTGCCAAGTACGATAATGGAGAGAAAGTGGGTACGTGGATGTTTTACCAAGGAGATATTGTAAAGGAGGTAAACTATGAAAATTCTAAAATTGCAGAAGTTAGAACCCTAAAAGTTACAGATACTAGAATTGTGAGTAACTAAGAGGTTTAGTAAAATAATATATAATAGAAAAGAGCTCCTAGTGGGAGCTCTTTTCATTTTGAGAAATTTAAAGTTAGTTACGAGTCCAACCCGTATTCCAACTGCTGTAATCGGCACCGGTCCCATTTCCATCTCCAGAGATAAAATCTCCTTCGCTAAACTCGAATTCGGTATCGTTTTTCAATTTGGTAATTACATCGTTAAATGTAACATCCATTACTAATAAGTTTCCGTCTAGTACTCCTTGACCTGTAGGGCTATCACCTGTATCTCCGTCTAAATCGAATCCTTCTTCGAATCCTTGAATCAATACATTAGAAAATATACCTTGTGTTCCAGCTCTTAATCGAATCGCTTCATTTCCGGTTGCAGATCCACGTCCTATAACCGTAACATTAGTAACAGTGGGATTCGACCAGAAAAGAGGATTAGAGTTGTTACCTATATCGGTGTTAAATCCGTCACACTCAAATGTTTTATCGTGTTCAACTCTTTGTTCTACGTATACATTTGTTAAATTTCCAGAAAAGCCTTCAGTCCAGTCTACAGAGTCATCTTGTGCACCAACTACAGATAAGTATGATGCATTAACAGTTCCACCAAAAAATTCAATTCCGTCGTCTTTCCCTTCGAAAGCTTGAATAAATTCAATGGTAGTTCCGTTTCCAACACCGTAGAAAGAGAATC
>Ga0316208_1001072_pt1 | contig 27939 bp, 29 predicted proteins | sample 3monopyrite_MG_FD_204944 | JGI IMG/M metagenome (GOLD analysis project Ga0316208, IMG submission 204944) | Microbial mat bacterial communities from mineral coupon in-situ incubated in ocean water Damariscotta River, Maine, United States -... | ecosystem: Environmental > Aquatic > Marine >... | reverse complement strand
TCCGCTATTGTTCCTGAAGTGGCGCTTAAAAGCACCAACGGCGCGGTAACTGCTTTTAGGTAACTCTTCATAACTAACCCCCTATCGGTTTTTAAGAATATTAGGCCCTCATATCCGGTCCTTTAATCAAAAGCGTATTTTTGCCAGCACAGTTTCCTACAATTTTCGCGAGTTGCCTTTAGCGTCCGCTCAAATCTAAAGGGCAAATCCAGTCCAGCAAATGCCAACCCTCTGGAGTGTTGGCTACCCATTTGCGAGGGTCCGTCCAAACGGCAACTTCACGTAGATCCTGAATACAGCACCCTTTGTAATAGCTGTGTATCGCAATATCTTTAAAATATGGATCAGCCTTAAGCACCAATTGACGGTCCTTAGTTGGAAAGGTTAGTATAATAGGTTTTACCGCTGGACGTAATTTTGATTACGTCCACAAAAAGACCACCCTCGACAACCGAGAATTCTTCGCCCGCAGGAAGTCTTTCGCACAAGCCACCCAACATGATCTTGTCGGCGTAGGTAGTATTTGATTGCGAAAGTGCGCGCTCTAGCAAAAACGCTACTTCTGCATCAAGGCAGGAGTCTGGGTTTATGGAACTGCAAAGACCGCCATTCAGTAACATCCCAATAGCCTTTTCGCTGCCGATCGATCTGTATTTATCGAGAAGGTAAAGGGCATCTCCATCCACACACCCTATGATACTTTTATCAAGCTCTTTTGCTTGTAATGGTATCGTGAGTAAAACTGCGGCTAACATCATGTTGTAACGCATCACTATCGGTCCATTCTTGTAACTAGTCTTTAGCCAACATTTTGGCTTCAATATTGTCCATGTCTTTCCGTGTCACAAAATACCCGGTCATCCAATGCTTTGATTCAATTCAGTCTGCGCAAACCATCGTGAGGTCAGGATGGATACGTGCACCAACAATACATAGATGAGGATTGGCGGGATCGTCTAACCGCTCACCATAGTCAACAGCCTCATAATTGCCCTTGCAAATCCAAACACCATTTTCGATCTGGGCGCGCACCAAGATCGTGTCAGTCACACTAAAATCATGGTGTGGATTGTTGCGATCAAGTACATCTAAAAGCACTTGAAGTTCCATGTCACGAGACTTGGTTTTAGCTTCTATTTCCTGTTTACTTTTGATCTGCATGATCTGGTCCTTTGTGAATTGTCACTCTGCTGTCGGATAACGTTTCATTACTACCCTAGCTGTACCGTCGGTTCGTTCATCCCATTTCACTAACTCAGTGGCATAAGCCTCAACTGGGAACTGAGCTTTGTACTTGCGGATATAATCGCTCGCTTCATCAGAGGGCATAACGCGATCATCCGTTTTAAACCCTGGGTATAATCTGGCTCGATCCTTAGGTCGCAAACCCGACCAGCTGCTGTCGAATGCTTTGTCCGCTTCTCTGGTCACTTACTGGTCCTTTATTAGTGACGATAAAACGCGTTTTTGTAAAGAAGTGGCTGGAGCTGTAGGGCTTCAGCCATTTTTTTGTTTACATCCAAGACAATGCTCTCGTCGAATTTTCATGTGATCATCGAATTGGAGAAATGTAAACTACCAAGATGGAGCTGACACAAAAAACGATAGTTTTTGAAAGTGGTGAAAGATTCCCGATTTTGGTGTCGATCGAGAACAGAGAGCCCCACTTTCCCAGTACAGTTTTCTTGGCACAATATTGTCGAGGAAAAGCATCGAACACGATGCGTGCGATCGCGCATTCAATAGTGCATCTACATCTATGGTCGAATTGGATCGACTTGGATATTTATGGCCGTTTCTCGACCAATAAATTTTTGACTATATCAGAGATTGAAAGCTTGGCTTCAGCATTTCGGCTTAAGACATCTCTTCTCAGACAGTTGAGCTCAGGAAAAGTCATTCGCAGTAGCGCCCGCCATTTTCCTAAGATTGACGATAAGCATGCGGTTTTGCCACAAACAATCGCATCGCGGCTGAGATACGCTGAAACTTATCTCAGCTATATCGCAAAAAATCATATTCATGAGCAAGCTTTGAATGGAAAGAATATTTCCGATATTCATACAGCTCTGGAAGTCATGCAGCGCGGAATCCTCTCGCGTGTTCCTCCCGTCGGGAAAAGGGCTCAGATTCATATGAGGCTAGGGCTTCGTGAGGATGAAGTACAAAGGATGCTGCAAATTGTGCATCCCGAAAGTCGCCAAAACCCCTGGAAACACGATTTGGTTAAACACCGAAACTTTTTGCTGATTTCCATTCTACTCAAATTGGGGATACGAGTAGGCGAAGCGCTTGGCTTGAAAATTAGGGATTTTGACTTTCGGTTGAACCGAGTGATGATTTTGCGTCGGCCCGACGACCCCCTAGATAACAGGCGAGATGAGCCAAATACGAAAACTTATGATCGGGTTCTTCTCATGGACCCAGAACTCACCTCCATAGTTCACAAATATATTTTACGGCGTGGTCGGCACCGCGCATCCAAGGTGAACGACTTCCTTTTTACAAGTCTGAGTAACGGGGCGCCACTTAGTTACGACGCTGTATTTTACGTCTTTAAATCCATTCGGCGTGTGGCTGGAGAAGATATTACTCGACAGCTATGTGCGCATAGCCTTCGGCATACTTGGAACGATCGATTTAGCGAATATGCGGAAGCCAATGGCTTGTCGAATGCTGAGGAAGAGAAACTCCGATCATATTTATGTGGCTGGCGCGAAGCTTCGGGAACTGCAGCTGTATATACCAAAAGGTATCAAAAAAAGCGAGCGGATGAGGTCAGCCTGAAGCTCCAAAGGAGATTCAGCAATGCATAAGAGACGCTCCCGACTTATTGAACAGTTCCCGGAAATAGCACATGCATCCAACGGATCTGTGTTTTCTCCAAGAGACGACTACTGGAAGCCTTGGGATATTGCGGGACAACGACCGATAGACTTTGGACCTTTGAGGGAAACTTGTACTAGTGAGTTTGTGTACTCTGCAAAAAGAGTATTTCTCTGGTATTTAGAAAATACATCAGTTGCTGGTACTTTCGCTAGATTCACAGATCTCATTCATATTCTGAATGCATTGAAAGATGAACAACCTAGGCTTTATGCGAGGCATTCAATTGAACCAAGCGAGATTCTTAGAGTTCGCTCATTGCTGGGGCTGTCGCAAGAATATCGACTACTAAGTATTCGGACTGTTATCACTAGATGGGCCGATATGGGGTACCACGGAGTCTCGGCTGAAACAGCGAGAGTTCTCGAGAGGCTAAAGCTCAAAGGAAATGAGCATGGCGCAGCCGTTCGTACCATGGATCCTAGCAAGGGTCCGTTCATTGAGGCAGAGTTACAGGCCATACATACTGCAGCAAATTTGGCGTTCAGTAATGGGGACCTGAATCTACGTTCTTACTGCATGTTGTGGGTATTTCTCTCTTTGGGTCTGCGACCAATACAGGTTGCGATGCTCAAGTTGAAAGATCTCAAGGTGCTTGGAGATCAAGACCAAATTTCTTCATACTTGTTAGAAGTGCCAAGAGCAAAGCAGCGTGATAAGCATGTTCGTCGCCAATCATTTAGGGCCCGACCATTAATTCCCGACATTGGAAAGCTGATTCAAGCTCAATCTAACTCTGTTAAGCAGCAGTTTATGCGGTTGGACCTGCCTAAAGATCTCGAAACGGCAGATCTGCCGCTCTTCCCCAATTGGCAGGAATATGGTCCACAAGATCTGCGCTACCATACATATGCGGACCTAATTGCTAGAGAATTCGTTGCTGCTCTCAATGGATTAGGGGTGGTGTCTGCTCGAACTGGCGAACCTGTAAAGTACTCAGCATACCGATTTCGTCGAACACTAGGCACAAGGGCCGCCCAAGAAGGATTGAATGAATTTGCTATTGCAGAGTTGCTTGATCATTCAAGCCTACATAGTGCGATCATCTACGTGAAATCGGTTCCGAAAATTCTAGAAAATATCGAAAAGGCTTTTGCCCAAGAGTTGGCTCCGATTGTTTCAGCTTTCAAGGGGGAAATAATTGGAAATGAGCACCAGGCTAAACGTTCATTAGATTTAGAGGCCAGACTGAAAGTGCCTGATTTTGAATCAGCTTGTGGGAGCTGTGGCCATGAAGGCGCGTGTAACGTTTTAGCGCCAATCGGGTGTTACGTTTGCCCGCATTTTCAGGCACTTGAAAATGGGCCTCATGAAGAAATATTGGATAATCTTATAAGGCGGCGCAAAGAGATCTTGGATCAAACAAATGACGTCAGAATAGCAAGTGTGAATGATCAGCTTATATTCGCGGTCGCTGAAGTAGTACAACGCTGTAAGCGAAAGACTAGTATGATTGGCGCCGAGGAGACCTCAGATGGCTAGGTTCATATATTTTGTACCATCTAAGGCCCTAAATGCTGCTGAGAATATTCGCAACTTTATAGAGTTTGTAAGAAACGATATTCGATGTTTCCCTTGTGTTCAGTGGGATTCGGATAGCTGGAATCTGTCACGCTATTTTTCAAACCGATCACATCCAAATGCTGAGGTAACTCTGGCTTGGCGTGGATTGTCAACTCATACGAGGAAACATGGTCCGGTCCTTGCCCCTCCTGTGAGTGCCTTTGCTAAGGCATATATTTGTTACGCCCACGTCTTGCGCCCCACAGCAAACGTTCCGCGAAAACGTTTGGACCCGTTTAAGGCACTTGATCTAGCTCTGTCACTTCGAGCGTCAGGTGATGATCTGGTGTTTGACACTCCGCTCTTTAACCAAGCTCAGGGTATCATCCGGCAGAAGTGGAATTCTGCCACTGCGTATAGAGCGTTAAAGGAACTGGAAAAAATCGCGAAATTCATAGATGACAATTACATGAGTCCAGCACGTTTAAACTGGCGGAGCAGTATGCGACGGCCATGCGATGAGAGCTGGAGAGTAAGCAAGGAGGCAACGAATATCAGACTTGCGAAGATGCCCTCGGGCAGAGCGTTAAAAGCTTGTGCTGAGGTATTCAATCTTTCGGTAAGACCACAGGATGTTTTGGTTGCGAGTGTGGTGCCGTTGTTGATGGCTGGTCCATGTCGGATCGGGGAGGTAATGACACTTCCGATAGACGCACAGGTTGAGGAGATATTTGATGGCCAGGTGCAGTTTGGGCTACGTTGGTTTCCAGAAAAAGACGGACTAAAGCATGTAAAATGGGTGTTGCCATCTTTTGCTGAAACTGTGCGCAAGGCCTTTAAAAATATACTGCGTGTTACTCGCGAAGCGAGGAAAATGGCGACTTGGTATACTGAAAATAAGACGTTATATCTCCCGGAAGGCCTTGAGCATTTTAGGCGGCAATCAATACTAAATGCAGAAGAACTTTGCTTGCTTGTTGGGTTGCAAGGCCGACCTGACAGTTGTGCAAGGCAGTGGTGTAGCCGTCGGAAAATTAATTACCTGAACAATCCTTTTCGTGTGTGGTTTAAGGACGTTGAGCTTCAAGTACTTGCCGATATACCCACAGGATTTCCATGGCGTCATCGACCTACAAAGTTGCAGTATCGAGATTCACTTTTCGTTGTACCCAAGCATTTCTTTCATAATGGCAACCGACCTAATAGTAATGTTATGTTCGAAGCAGTTACTCATGGCCATATCAATACCGCCCTTGGTGGGCACGAAATTCATGCGAAGTCATCAATTTTCTCTCGATTTGGGCTTTTGGAGGAAGATGGCTCCCCGATTTCAATCAATAGTCATGCATTTCGTCACTGGTTGAACACAATTGCGCAGAAGGGCGGACTCTCGCAACTTGAAATAGCGTTATGGTCGGGCAGAAAATCTGTTCAGCAAAATGCTGCATATGATCACATCACAGCGGATGAATTGCTTGAAAAAATCAAGGATACCGTACCGGGCAATAGCGTAGCTGGTCCAGTCAAACCCCGAGTGGTATCGGAGCAGGACATTTCGCAAATTGTAAGTGCAGGAAACTCTGGGGCAATACATCATACAGAGATAGGAATCTGTATTCATGATTACACGCTGCTGCCCTGCCAGCTACATATGGACTGTATCAATTGTCACGAAAGCATCTGTATCAAGGGCGATGAGAAGAAGACACGCCACATTGTCGAGTTGCGAGATAAGGTTAGATCTAGTCTAAATCATGCTCAAGAGAGTGAGAAACATGAGTATTTTGGGGCTGATCGTTGGACGAAACATCAGCAACTGACTCTTGCTCGGCTAGAAAAGCTGGTTGAGATCCTGGATGACCCCTCTGTTCCTGAAGGAACGGTGATCCAGTTGAATGCAGAAAACGAATGGAGCCCAATAAAGCAAGCCTGTAGCGAACGAATTGAAAAAGACTCCGAATTAGAATCTCTTTTCCCTAGGCCAGCTCGACAGATTGATAGCTCTACTTAAGTTTTTGACGGAGGCAAATTATGGCAGCCAGAATCTCTGGAGACAAAGTGGATCAAATGGTAGCGCTCCTCGACAGTTGGCCGCATGATCTGAAACTTTCGTGGTCTGAGTTTATAACTGAGTGCTATAGGCATTTGCATTTTAAATATTCTCGACAGGCTTTGTGTCGCCATTGGCTTATCGCAGAGGCCTTTACGCGAAATAAGAAACGACTGCGTGACGCATCGGTGCCTAGGAAACTAAACCACCTCACCGTCAAAAAGGCTGCCGAAAGAATTGAGCGATTAGAACAACAGGTTAAAGAGTTAGAGCATGCAAACCAGACACTTCTGGAGCAGTTTGTAAGATGGGCCTACAATGCGTCTAACAGGGGCCTAACGGAGGAGTATCTAAATCAGCCTCTCCCGCATGCAGACCGTAATCCCAGCATCCTGCCCTAACTTGTTGGCGTTTGAAATTGAATAGCGGACGTTCCTGCAAATGTTAAACTTGACCACTTCTCGCCAGAGGCGGACATTCCTGACCAAAGGAAATTTTCTTGAGCTGTACGTCCTCCGATCGCCATCAGCGGACATTGAACCGTGAGAGATTTCATTTTCGGTGTCTTGGTAAAACAGCTCCTTTTTTCGCATCTCCCTTAAATGCTGGATCACAAAATACTCACCGAACTTTCCTTTGTTGGCTTTGAGGATGCCAAGGGCCACAAAACCTTGCTTGCTTAATAATTGAACGGAGCGCACAACGGTATTGAGCTGAGTTTAGCCAAGGAAACCTGCTATGCGTCAAGAGAGTTACGATGATCAGATTGGGCTGGACGATGACGAAAACCCCAGTAGTTCTTTTGCTGCTTGCTGGCCAATCAGTGAGGCCGTATTAAGCGCTGCGCTTGGTGGTCAGCAACCTCTGAGTTATGTAGCCGACCAATATGAGGTTTCAGTCGCCGACGTAATTGAACTGTGTGAATTGTATGACCTGGACTTCAGATAGCAAGTTACGGGGAATCCGTCGCGCTGCCAGGATTTACAGCTCAGACCTGCCAGCCATGAAGATGGAGCCGTTTGTTGTATCCGAGGCCCTATCATCTGCAGAATGTGTTATGCTGCTTGCTCATATCTATGAGCAGCCGATAGGCGAAGCGCGCTTGGCGGGCGGTGTGATGCATCAATCGGTACGGTCGGCCAGCGTAAGCTGGATTGATACGGCCCAATATTCATGGTCAGTGAGCGGTGCACATTTACCTTGTGATGTTCACGAAAGCGGCGTACCAAGGGACGTTGTCACAAATCTGCGGCCATTTGCTTTTGCAACTTTGTGACCTTCCTAAAGATTTAGGATTTTTGTCACGATCCCAACAAATGGTGATGACAAAAAGACACCTGATAAATTGGTAAATCTTTGCTGTTGATTTTTCAGTGAAGTATTAAGGGTCAGGGCAAACACAGTGCCTTGGAACGATCTTTGATAGACTACAAAAAATCTACGAAGCGGCTATAAACGCCCCCTATTCTTTATAAACTCGATGCCCCTGAGGTGGTTTTTCTTCGGAAAATTCTTCTGCTGAGCTCGGAACTGCGATGACATACGTTCGGTGTGTCATTTTCAGAGATATGTATTGCTAAACCTACTTCTAACAGCCTGACAATGGGGCTGCCACCGAGAAAAGAAAATGTATCAAGTCCGTAAACGACCCTCAGCAGGGTACGTTTTGTAGGCTCGTTTTCCTACTCCAGCGTCGCATACGAGCCTTGATCGCTCCTGTGCCGGAAGGAATTCGAATATGGAAAAATATTTACTTTTTACACCTGGGCCCGTGAATGTGGCTGCAAATGTACGACTAGCAATTGCCAAAGAAGACATCTGCCACCGTGAACCAGATTTCGATTGCCTGCTTGCAAGCATCGAAGCCAAATTGCTGGCCCTTTTCCAGCTCAGACAGCCGCAGCAATTCCGAGCCGTGGTGATAACTGGGTCAGGGACTGCTGCCAATGAGGCCATGTTGTCATCGGTTGTGGGCGATGGAAGTATTCTCATCCTGTCAAACGGCGAGTTTGGTGAACGCCTTCACAAAACATCGATCATTCACAACAGGCGAACCCATTTGATTGAGGTGCCGTGGGGTCAGGCTCTGGATTTGGCCGTGATCCAAACTTACCTTGAAGCACACACTATCAATGTGATCGCTGTAGCCCACCATGAAACTTGTTCCGGCATGCTAAACCCATTGGCTGCAATTGGCGCACTGGCAAAAAAACACGGTGCAATCTTCGTCGTTGATGGTGTCAGCAGTATTGGCGCTGAAACCATTGATATGGAAGGAGACAGTATCGCTTTTTGTTCCAGTTCCAGTTCCAAAGCAATCGGCTCATATCCTGGGTTGTCTTTTGTTGTTGGGCGCACGACCCAATTTGAGAAACTGAAACAGCACCGTGCGAAAACGACGTATTTAAATCTCGCGACCTTCTATGAGTTTCTCAAAAATAGGTCGCAGACACCCAACACGCCTGGGCTTCCTTTATTTTATGCGCTCGAGCAGGGGCTAACAAATATCTTAACGGAAGGTGTTTCCAAACGGTTCTCCAAAATCAAACGTAAGGCAGATTTGCTGCGCAAAGGGATGCGAAAGCTGAACCTTGAGTTCCTGCTGGAGGAAAAAGACATGTGCTCAATGTTGACCACAGTCTGCCTGCCGCCCTTTATGGATGTTGGAATACTGCGCCAAAAATTACGCGAGAAATCGATCATAATTTATGAAGGTAAAGGGTGCTTTAAAGGCAAAGTCTTTCAAGTAGGCAATATTGGAGAACTCTCTAATTTTGACATTTCTTTTTTCCTGAGGTCGTTGAAAGAGATAATGGTGTCCGCCCCTTCTGGCTTTGTTCAAAGGGTTGAAGTAACCAAACCACGCCCTAACATATGGCCGCTGGCGGTAAGTGGCACCGATGGCGCGGGGTCTGTGGTCCCATGAGAACGAAACTAGAGCGCTTGTGGGCAACAAAGACCAAACATGATGAATGGTGGTCATCATTCGTTACATCGCCGCTTGCTATTGCAGCGAACTATATGGTCGTGGACCTACTCTGGCTTACGCCAAACCGAATCACCGCTTTGTCTTTTCTCGCCGCTGTCATTGGCACGGTATGTATTGTAGTTGGCGGTACAGAGAACTTCGTCCTCGCCGCAATTTTGATCCATGTTAGCCATATTTTGGATTGCATGGACGGCCAGATGGCACGGTACCGGAAAACATCCTCTGCCGCCGGCAGCTACTTTGACAAACTGACAGACCAGGTTCAGGTGACACTCTGGTTTGGCGCTATTGGCTATGCAGCCTACGCCCTGTCTGGCGATGTTGTTCCGGTGTTTCTCGCTTTTGTCGGGGTCGCATTTTACGGGCTTCGCGGCTACGCAAAATATGTGGCCATTCAAACTGAAATGGCGCGTGACCCTAGCTATTTGGCGCAACAAGCCGAGACAGACGGTTTGCCGGAATTAGCAGGTCTTACCTTTGGGTGGCGGGCCAATATTCGGTGGTTCATAAGCGAGCAGCGCAAGATTTTAGAATTCAATGAAGGCGTCTTTATATTCATGCTTTCGTTGGCTCTGGTTCTCAACGAGCTGACTTTTATGCTTTGGATTTTTGCCGCGAGCCAGCTTTTTTATGGGGTGTGCCGGGCAATTCGGCATGGCTTCCAAATCAACAGAAAATCCCGAGCTGCAATACAGAAGTAGCAGCTGAAACCTGATAATAAAACGGACTGCAACACATGGACAAAATCACTAAAACGGCCCTGAAAGCAATCATTCTGGCGGCAGGGGTTGGATCACGAATTAGACCTTTAACGGACAATTGCCCTAAAAGCCTTTTGACGGTAGCAGGCATGCCTATCCTTGAGAGAATGATTGGCAATATTCGAGCCTGTGGCATTAAGGAGATAATTTTCGTTCTTGGGTATTTAGATAAGCAGATCGAAGAATTCGTAAAATCAAAATTTCCTGATCTCGACACACATTTTGTTCTTAATGACAAATACCAAGAAACCAACACTGGCTACTCGCTTATGCTAACCGAGGCGGCCGTGGCAGGCGCGAGTTTTGTAAAATTCGACGCTGATGTGGTCTTTGACATCAAAATCCTGCGCAAGCTGATTGCAAGCCCCTTTGATAACTGTCTTTGCATTGACCGAGACATTCAACTGGATGCTGAGGAGATAAAGGTCATCGAAGACGAGAACTGCCGTGTCCTAAAAGCGAGCAAAACAGTCAACCCAGCTGAAGCCATAGGCGAATCGATTGGTATTGAGAAAATCAGTTCGGACACCGCGAAATTGCTGTTCAAAGAACTTGGTCTGATGATGCAGCAAACATCCAACCATCAGGCTTATTATGAGGCAGCCTATGAGCGGCTGATTGAGTGCGGAACGTTTTTTCACACCATCGACATTACGGGACGCAATTGGACTGAGATAGATACACATGAAGATTATCGTGTGGCCAATTGGATGTTTTCAACGGCATGAGTTTACGAATGCAGCACTTTAAAAAACTGTAGCGATAGTCAGAATTACGGTGCTTGCCAGTCGATACTTTTAGATAGAGAAGCAATAACCGGAGACCGATCTCTCGTAGTAAACACTGAATACCCTGCGTTTGATTGTGAATCTACCAGATGCACGATCATGCGTGAAGGGTGGAAAACCCAACACAAAAAGCATTCATTTAATCGGGCAGATAACACAGCTAAATAAAATGGCATTGAAGTGGGGTAGTGGACATTCACGCCACTCCGACGCTGGGCGTTATAGAGGTGAAGCCTCGCATCGGCTTGTCAGGGAATTTATGCTGCCATACCGCAGATTTTCCTGCGACATCTTTCACGGATTTTAGGCTGCATCATCGCTTGGCCCGCGAAGACTGAGGTCTGTGCGGTACGCCACTCTTCCAGGTGGATGAGTTTTTGCAGTGCTGGCATATCCTGTGGCCATTCCATTCACTAGGGAAAAACGTGCCACATCTCAGACATACACGTTCCCTCGGGGCATTTCTGTCGGGCAACTCAGCGGTTTCAGGTATTTTTCTCTTAAGCTGCATTATAGGGTCCTATGTGAGCGGCTTATACCGTGAGAAATGATCATGTTTGGTCAGGTGCTTGGGTGCAAAGGCGTTTCAGCGCTTTGATTGTCTGGGTGATCAATTGCTTCCTTCGGGTATCCTGTGCCTCGGCGGTCGTCGCAAAAATTTGGATGAGATAGAGTGCCTGCGCACCCGCTTCGGACCACGTCTCAGCTGGGGCTGCAAGGAGGAACTTTTCCAGTTCTTCCTGGCTTTTCCGGAGAGCCTGTTGATCGTCCAAAAAATCACGTACATGTTCGCGGCGGTCCACCGTTTCCTTCTGGGCCAACATGCTACGGTAATCGTCCAAATCGACAGGTGTGTCGGTCATGACAGTCCTATCCTTTCGCACGTGGGGTTGCCGAAGCCATTTGTCGACCGACCATCAAGCGGTTTGCCGTAAAGCTTCCTTGTGCCGTGTGTCTATTAGGGTCCGCAGTGACTTGACTTTTGGTCAATGATAAACGGGTAAGGTCATGGATGGACCAAGCTTAAATTTGCCCCTGCGTACGTCAGGTCGCAGGTTTTTCTTTTCGTTAGGGCTCAGTAAACCAGCAGTTTTGCTGTTCGCACCGATGATATTGTCCCTTTTGACATCACAGGTGACATCACGGGCGAGCGCTGCGTCTAATTCCTTGGGGTCCGACAATATCAGCGTTTCGTGTGTACCCGGGTGTTTGGGGTCAACTTGCAACTGCAAGGTCACTTGTTTTCGTTTGAAAGCCACAAAAGACAGGCCTTCTAGCCACTGCTCTTCGGTTTCTACCTTGTATTGGCCAGGCGGCAAGACTCCTTTATACCCATAAAGCCTGAATGGGTTGTTGAAGGTGACTGTTTTTCCTACTGTCCTGATTTTCATCATACGCCTTTCGGTATTAGAAAAAGGAGGTACGGAGAAGGTTTACCCTTCTCCGACGAAATACCTCAGGATCTGGCCTTTGCTACGCAACTGCCCGCCGGCGCCTTCGGTTCAGCCTGCGGCCCACCTTTAGAAATGCATGAGCGGCCTTTTCAGGCAGCGTTGCCAGCTTGTCGCTCGTTTTTCCGGAATTAGATGTGGCCGGTGATTTGGAAAGATCATTGAAGGACATAGAGTGTCCTTTCTTGGATGCGGCAATAATCTGCCGCGAAGCGTAGCCAAGATGGGCTACTGCCTTATATATGTGCCTTGTGGAATAAAATTACAATGTATTATATTTTTATAAAATATAATTTCACAATATTGTAATTATGTTTTCTGTCGTCCTAACTTCAGACAGGCTTCTGTTTCATAGCATCCCTTTCCGCCTCGGCAATCGCGTCCTCCAAGTTGGTATATCTGTATTTGCCTAACCGATAATAAGTGACCGAAATGGGAGTAATGCCGTATCGGTCCATTTCGTCTGCGGGACCCTGTCTTGGCGACGTGTTAAACAAGTCTGGGCTTTTTGGTGCTGAATTGATTGCAGGTATTTTGGGGAGTGCTACCTTGGACATCATATGCCCTTTCATTATCACAACAATGATATGCTGTGATCACTAATATGTCCCTCATGCCACTTGGATACAAGCCTTCGATGTTATTGGCCTCCAATTGAATAGCGGGGCAAGGTGAAATGAAACTTCGTTCCTTTGCCTATCCTACTATCGACCCAGATATGCCCTCCGTTGCGCTCTACCATATCTTTGCATAGCGGCAGGCCTAGGCCGGTGCCGTCTTCGCCGGATGTGCCAAGGGTAGAATTGTTTTGATCCAGGAAAAATACCTTCTCAGCTTTCTCTTTGCTGAGGCCAACGCCAGTATCAGCAACGGTAATTTGGACCATTCCTTCACTCTTGCATGATGAAATTTCAACCGTGCCGCCCGGTGATGTAAATTTCAGGCTATTAGCGATAAGATTGCGCACGATTGTTTTGACCATATCAGGGTCCGCGAAACCCTTACTGTTTTCTATCTTGTTGACCACGTGAATGTTCTTATTTTGGGCTATCGTTGCGAAAAGTTCGATACAGTCCTGACACACTTGAAATAAGAAGATTGCCTGGGGTTGCGTTTTGCCGCCATCTATCTGCACCCGGGACCAATCCAGTAGGTTTCGCAGCAATTCAAAGACTTTCTCTCCTGCTTTATTGACATCTCCAGCATAGTCCACCAGCTGTTCTTTGCTAAATTTTTCAGCCATTTGCGACATCAATTGGGTCATGCCGAGCAGCGAATTGAAAGGGCTTTTAAGGTCGTGCGCAATGACCGAAAAGAACCTGTTTTTCGCGTCAACCTCATATTGGAGTTGTTTGTTCAGGGCTGCTTCAGTCTCTACAAGCTGCGATAACCTCTTCGATTTTTCCTGCAATTCAAGCTTAGAGGCGTTCAATTGCGCCATTCGCAGCTTTAGAGCTTCCGAGTTCTCGTGCAGAGCTTTTTCGATAGCCTTGCGTTCGGTAATGTCTTCAATGGCAAGTAATATCGCTTTGGAAGCGTTGGTGTTTTCGTCTCTGTAAATCTTCCGAGCATTCAATACCATTGCCCGGCGACCGATAGTCGGAAAGTCGAGTTCCACATCAAACGCCTCCACCGATTCTTGTTTTTCTAGCGTATCGATTAGAAGCTGCCGTAAGGCGGGAATATCCCATTGCCCATCCCCTAAGTCGTATAACTGTTTGCCGATGGTTTCAGCTGGGGTCACATGGAATGTTTCATAGAAATTTCTGCTGGCAAGTATGACTGACAGCGAACCATCCATAATAACCAGAGGCTCTCGGATGGTAGCAATAATAGCCTGGTTCAGCTTACGCTCACGCTTTTCCATCCGGACATTTTTTGCAGGTTCCATTTGGGTCAACTGTATAGGAAATTTGGTTTTTTGTAAAAGATGAGCCGTGCTCCTAATGCACCTCAGAACGCGCTATGCCTGCCACCTCAGGTATTTTGTGTATAATGGCGGCATATATACTGTGCGAAGATAAGGGCCTATGCCGCGAAGCAAAGTTGCTAACGCCGTGTGTTTGGAGCAATTTTCCCTTTTGATCACTGCCCTTTTATTAGGGCCTAAGCAACCGGATTTTTAGCCGTCATGTTGGCCCTGCTGATCGGTCGCGCGCATAAAAAAAGCAGTAGTTACTTCCCTAGAGCTTCGTATCACGTGCGGCGACTTTAGCGGTCAGGGTGTGTTCCCCGTCAGCGCATCATAAGGTTCATTCTTGCGCGATGACTTAACGGCCCCCATACATCTGCTTGTAACGTTTAGTCTCCACGACCATATGAAAGACTGTAGCAAATCACTGCTATACTCATGAAAGGACATCCAATGTCCAAGAAACGTACCTCTAAATCCGACTCAAATACAAAAACACCTTCTGGTCCAGATCTGTTTAATGCCCCCACACCTACGGTGGGCAGCGATATGGACAAATATGGAATCAAATGCATTGCTGTTACCTCTTATGTTTATGGGGAATATAAATACTCGAATTTGGAGGACGCAGTATCTCAGGCAAAAAGGGATGAGGCAAAAAATATCAGCCCGCGATAACCGTCGAGACACTGTGTCACACTCTAACTGAGCCCAGCCATTATATTGGCCGGGCCATTGTAATTGCCGCCAGACACCCCATATTATGACCAGCACCCTATAATGGTTGCTGTTGGCGGCAAATTATTGCCGCATCCATGAAAGGGCATCCCATGTCCTACAAAGATATTTTCAAAAGTTCCGCCTCGTCCGATACTGATCAGCCTGCTGAAAAGCCACAAGACCAGTCAGACACACCCGAAGGCCCAGCGCCTTCCAAGGAAACCAAGAAATCTAAATCTTAATCTGAGATTGTGGGGGAGGCCCCCCGTCCTCCCTCATCATTTCTGCAACGAAAAGAGCCAGATATGGCTACTTGTACAACCAGCAGTTATGTGCGCTTTCAACGCCCTTTCAAGTTGGAAGGTTACCGGAAAACTTTGCCGCAAGGACGCTATAAAATCGACACCGAAGAAGCGTGGATTGATGGCTTATCGTTCACAGCACGGCGGCGAACCCAGATTAGGCTGCACCTGCAACTAGATAAGAACCACCTGGGTACTACTGAATCCCTGATTCTTGCAAATCCTCAGGATTTGTATGTAGCTCTGGCCCAAGACAAAGAAGCCCATACAAAGGTTTCAGGAAACGAACTCAGCAGGTTCTTTAAAGAGATGCGCTCAACGGATTTTGACAATCGGGCGCTGGATCGTGCTGAGGACGAGGGCATGCTTTAACATGCCAGGATAGGGTGCAAGAAACATTTTGGCGCTTTTATCGGGTGTACCAGAACAACCGCGTGTCCACGCGAAAGAGCGACCTTGTGGGTCGCACAAGGAAAAGCAATGGCTAAAACAATCAAATTGCGAGTGATACGGAACCTGATCGTTCTTAGCGTGCTGGTTCTATATAGCTCTGCAGCTTTACTGGCCCAAAATAGTTCACCGAGTATACCTGAAAACGCCCATGAAATCAGTTATGGCAGCGGGTGGGCCTGTGATAGCGGATTCAGGAAAAAAGGTTCAAGTTGTGCACAGGTTATTGCCCCACAAAATGCCTACCTTACCGGAAAATCTTATGGTAGCGGATGGGCGTGCACTCATGGCTTTAGGGAGCGAGGGGGTTCATGTATTGCGGTCAACGTTCCCGAAAACGGGTATCTTTCTGATTCCATTTATGGGGTCGGCTGGCAGTGTAACCGTGGCTTCCAAGAACAAGACAATGCATGCGTCAGAATGCGAATACCAGAGAACGCTTACCTCGCGAAAAAAGGAACGGGTTTTGGCTGGAAATGTAACCGCCTTTATCGCGTCCATGACGGAGGCTGTGTAAAAATTGTGCTGCCGAAGCACGCTTATTGGTCCGATAGATCCAACGGTACTGGATGGTCATGTAATCCGGGCTTCAAAGTACAAAAAAATGGTTGCCGGAAGATCGCTGTCCCCAGCAACGGTTACCTAACTGGCCTCTCAACCGGAACTGGCTGGTCCTGCAGGCGCGCATATATGCAATCCGGGCAGTCATGTGCCGCTGTTGTTGTTCCCGAAAACGGTTTCTTGGATCATTCCGCCTATAGAAAAGCCTGGAGCTGTAACCGCGGATACAAGGGTTCTGGCGACCGATGCATCAAGGTAACCGTGCCGAACGGGGCACATCTAAATTCATCTGGCAACGACTGGACCTGCAACCAGCCGCTGCGGAAGCGCAACGGTCGATGTGAAGCCGCATAGGAATTTTCAAAACCATAGTTTCACCAAACGTCAAAAGACGCTTGAAGGCGCAGGGTCTAGCATAAATGGCTGACAAACCAATAAACTTGAATGATCACCGGGGAAAGGACGAAAGACGGTTTGCGCGTTTGCGCCTACGTCAGGTTAGAAAGCTGACTTCTGAGCAAAAAGATAAAACCAAGGCCCAAGATAGAATTGAAGACGTCTTAATTTCCACACTAGGAGAGACATGGCCAGAAGTGGGACCCCACGCTTTATATTTGATACGGGTGTTAGCGGACAATTCCAAGGCTGTTTCCACAAAAAGACAGGTGCTCATAGAACAAACAGTGGGTGCGCTTGAAGCCCTATGTTCAGACGAGACTTAACCTCTTCTCGGCAGTGCTAATACGGCCACATAGTGTGGCTGCATGACAGACCCTGACATCTACGAACGAATATTGAAAACAATATTCCATTTCCTTGAAAGGAAAAGCGAATGGCTTCCAACAACAACGATGATCGAGGTCCTTGGGGGGATAAAAAATCGGATATGGATGCTGCAAAGCAGCAGGCACGTGAAAATTTTGACACCTTTATGTCTGGCAAACCTTTTCGTGGCCTAAATGTCATTCTGGTTGTGGCCGCCGTGGCGTTTGTGCTCTGGTCCAGCATTTATACTGTTCCTAGTGATTCTGTCGCTGTGGTGCAGCGGTTTGGGAAATATCATACAGAGGTGCCCCCTGGGCTTCATGTTAAGTTGCCATTCAGCATTGATGCCGCGACGTTGGTCCCTGTAAAACGTCAGTTAAAACAGGAGTTTGGCTTTTCTACGCCTGGTGCTAGGGATCCCTATCAAAGCCCGCGCCCACGTGACAAGAGACGAGAAACCCAGATGGTCACAGGGGATCTTAATGCCGCTCTTGTCGAATGGGTTGTACAATACCGGGTTTCTGATCCTACCAAATTTTTGTTTGAGGTACGCGAACCTAGTGAGACGCTTCGATATGTCTCAGAATCCGTAATGCGTGAAGTTGTTGGAGACCGAACTGTGGACGAGGTGATCACGATCGGGCGTCAGGAAATAGAAACTGAGGCCCTCGCAAAAATGCAGGCGCTTTCCACAAAATATACAATGGGGATCAGCATTGATCAGGTGCAGCTTAAGAACATCAACCCGCCACAGCCGGTGCAAGAATCTTTCAATGAGGTCAATCAAGCACAACAGGAAAAAGAGAAACTGATCAATGAAGCGCGCCGCGACTACAACAAGGTCATACCTCTTGCCGAGGGGGAAAAAGACCAACGCATACGTGAAGCCGACGGTTACAGGTTAAAGCGTGTAAACGAAGCGGAAGGTGATGCTGCACGGTTTAAGGCGTTGCTTGCCGAATATAACCGGGCACCTGAAGTAACACGCCGCCGCATCTATATTGAAACCATGCAAACTGTGCTGCCGCAGTTGCGCGCGAAAATAATCATCGATGCACAGGCACAGAACATTCTTCCCCTATTGAACCTCCAATCCCAAAAGGGGCCTGGCCAATGAGAAACTTTATGAAATATGGCCTCTACGCGCTGGTAATTGTATCGGGGTCAGTTCTTTATGGCTCCCTTTATACTGTTAACGAAGTCGAGCAGATTATCATCACTCAGTTTGGCAAGCCTGTTGGGGACCCTGTAACGACTGCCGGATTAAAACTAAAACTGCCTTTTGTCCAAGAGGTCAATTCCATTGATCGGCGCATACTGGAATGGGACGGTGAGCCTTCCGACATGCCGACGAAGGACAAGCTCTACATCTCAGTTGACCTTTTCGCCCGCTGGCGCATTGTCGATCCTCTACAATATTTCCTGCGGCTCCGCGACGAACGTAGTGCCCAGTCACGCCTTGATGACATTTTGGGGAGTGAAACAAGGAACGCCGTTGCCAAACACGAACTCATTGAAATCATCCGCACCACCAAAAACCGCAATCCGCTTCGGGACACTCTTCTGACTGAAGCCGAGCGGGACTTAAACATGGGCGCGCTTGTGCCCATCAATAAGGGTCGCTCAACAGTGGAGGCAGAGCTTTTTACGGCTGCTGCAGAGAAAGTTCGTGTCTTTGGTATTGAACTGTTGGATATCCGGTTTAAACGGATTAACTACAATGAAAGCGTTCGCCCAAAAATATATGACCGCATGATCAGCGAGCGCCGTCAAATCGCGGAGAGGTTTTTATCGGAAGGACACGGCGAGGCTGCGAGGATCAGGGGAAACAGAGAACGAGACCTGAACAAGATCCAGTCGGAAGCCTATAAAGAAGTCGAAGAAATCAGAGGCCTTGCGGACGCGAAAGCCGCGGAGATATATGCGGCAGCTTACAATTCGTCCCCAGAGGCCGTGGTTTTTTATGAATTCACCCGTACATTGCAATCGTACGGCGCGGTTATCGACAGCAATACGACCCTCGTGCTGACAACAGAGAGCGAGCTTTTCCAGTATCTGAATACCATCTCCCTCGCGAAAAAAGCGAAGGACTAACCATGCGATCCACCCGTACGGAAACAGACAGCATGGGGTCCATTGAGGTGGCAAAAGAAAAATACTGGGGTGCCCAAACTCAGCGTTCACTCGAAAACTTCAAAATTGGGCACGAGCGGATGCCAGCACCATTAATCTGGGCGATTGGTGTTCAAAAGAAGGCCGCGGCTCTGACCAATATGAAACTAGGTCTGCTCGAAACCACCTTGGGCGATGCAATCGTGTCGGCTGTGGATGAAGTCATTGATGGGTCCCTCATCGACCACTTCCCCCTTGTAGTATGGCAAACTGGTTCAGCTACTCATACCAATATGAATGCTAACGAAGTAATAGCCTACAGGGCTTCGGAAATACTTGGTGCTTCGCCAGAGAGTGACAGGCCGGTCCATGCCAACGACCATGTTAATATGAGCCAAAGCTCAAACGATAGCTTCCCTACCGCTATGTCTATCGCGGCAATACAGGAAATCCAACATCACCTCTTGCCCGCAATCAAGCGCCTTCATGGCAGTTTGAGTGCTCATGCAAGGACCTTTGCCGAGGTAGTAAAAACCGGCAGAACTCATATGCAAGACGCGGTGCCGATCACTTTAGGGCAGGAATTTTCAGGATATGCGCGGCAGATGGAACTTGGCACCGACAGAGTTCAAGGCTGTATCTCTCGCCTAGCGGAGCTGGCTCAAGGCGGCACTGCCGTAGGTACAGGGTTGAATGCAGGGAAGGGATTTGCCAGTTGTTTTGCTGAGATTGTTGTTAGTCTGACCGGTCTGCCGCTGCGTAGTGCTGCCAACAAATTTGAGGCGATTGCCGCCCATGACGCGATTGTTGAGACATCTGGTGCACTGAATGTGATTGCTGTTAGCTGTATGAAAATTGCCAACGACATTCGCTTTCTGGCAAGTGGACCCAGGTGTGGATTGGGGGAGTTGATTTTGCCTGCCAACGAGCCGGGCTCTTCAATTATGCCCGGCAAAGTTAACCCCAGCCAATGTGAGGCCCTTACGCAGGTTTGCGCCCAGGTAATGGGAAACCATGTAACAGTGACGATCGCCGGTTCCAGTGGCCACCTTGAGCTCAACACATTTAAGCCAGTAATGATCTATAATCTGCTGCAATCCCTTCGATTACTGTCAGACGCCCTTAACAGTTTCAACGATAATTGTATCGTTGGTCTGGCGCCTAACCGTGCCCATCTATTGGAATCTTCTGAGCAGTCCCTGATGTTGGTCACCGCGCTTTCACCCCATGTTGGTTACGAAGCGGCGGCAAGAATTGCTAATAGTGCTTACGCAAATAATACGACGCTGAGAGAAGCGGCATTAGCCTCTGGCTTGATTACAAATACCCAATTTGAAGAGTGGGTGAACCCAGAAAAAATGGCCTTATGCCAAGAATGATTACTTCAAGCGTCGCTATAGAAAAGCGCCAAAAACAGAGCGGGCAAGGCAGGCGTTGCCAAGGTCAACGTTTTTCACAAGGGCGAACGAATACCAATGTTCCTTGAGGGCCCCGAGCATATTAGAATCATTGACCAGAGGGAGCGAGATTAGAAAGGCAATCAATAAGAACGAATGTCCACTTAGGGTCAGAAGCAGATATATAGTTTCTTGATTCTGGTGTCTGCTATTCGGAAGTGAAGGCAACTCTGGAGCCGATCTACTTCGGACCGTATATGAGGCTAAGTTCTACAAACTTGCCAGTTTTAGATCAGATGAATCGTGGTCCAAATGAAGAAGACCGGCCCGTGCAATGCAGTGGGACCGGCCATGTAGCGCGACTCTAACTCAGATATGAGGTCATCGCAATCCTTCAATTAAGGCACTTATTCAATTCGGTTTAAGCAAATCTGATGCGTCTCGTCCTAACGCAACAGCCAGTTGAGATAGGACGATGACGGTCGGGTTCCGCAGGCCCCTCTCAATGCCGCTGATATAGGTTCTATCCAAATCTGCGGCATGCGCCAGAGCTTCCTGCGACAGCTGCAGTTGATTGCGGTATTTTCGCACGTTTTTTGCAAGAACTTGACGTATTTCCATACGTGCATTTGGTGAATTTGTAGACTATAACACCACGGACTATAGTCCACAAAAGGTACGATTATGATTTCCAGAAAAGCGCTTAGTTTGGTCAATGCAGCGTTCACAGTCTCCGACATAACTGTGCACCTTCCGATAAGGCGAATGCTTGCGCTAAATATTGCCGAGCAGGTTCGGGAGGGTTACTCATATGAGTTTCCAGAGAGGGCTTGGGAAAACTTAGATCAACTATTAAATTTCGCGTTGGAGAAGGAATTTCGAGCACCTACCCCTGGCCAGGCACGCTTCGTCAGCGTGATAACGTCCACTCTAGGCCTTGAACCTGAAGAGGGAGCCTTTAGCAAGAAGTCTGAGGCAGAAATTTTCATTAGCAAACACGTAGATGCCTTTCAGAAGCTGAAGGACGAAGAAGTGATGGATAGCTTCGATCCATAATTTGGCTCTGTGTCTGTGCGCTGTCTCGGCTGCATCCTGACCGTCAATCTATGTATACCCTAACCGGATGTCAGGTGATCTATGTAACCTGTGTCAGGATAGAGCCCATGTAGGCATTTCACGACGATATGAGAACGGGGTCTTGGAGCCTTTTCTGACACTTTGGAGAAATAGCAATGCTGGGACAACGTATAGGCTATGTTCGGGTCAGTACTTTCGAACAGAATCTCGAGCGACAACTTGAGGGAGTTTCCGCTGACCGCATTTTTGCGGATAAAGCCTCTGGCAAAGATGTCAAACGCCCCCAACTTGAAGAATTGTTAAACTTTGCCAGGGCGGGGGACACTGTCATTGTCCATAGTATGGACCGTCTTGCCCGAAACCTCGATGACTTGCGAAACATTGTGCGCTCCCTTACGGAGCGCGATGTGCGCATCGAGTTCGTAAAGGAAGGGTTGTCTTTTTCCGGGGAAGACTCCCCAGTTGCAAATTTGATGCTGTCAGTTATGGGGGCTTTTGCTGAATTCGAACGCTCCTTGATCCGCGAGCGCCAACGTGAGGGGATTGAGCTCGCCAAAAAACGGGGGGCTTATCGGGGTCGTAAGAAGGCGCTTTCAGCTGAGAAAATAGCAGAGCTTAAAAAGAGGGTAGACGCAGGCGATAAAAAAGCACAGGTGGCACGTGATTTTGGAATAAGCCGCGAGACTTTGTATCAGTACCTGCGATCATCAGAATAAATTAAGCATATACGCGATCGCCTGTTTGATACCCTCTGGGCTTAGAAGGCATCTATGTATTTATGATATCATTTAGTCGTCGCCACTTCGGGTCTTGCCTAACGGCGGGAAGTCCTTCTGCAATTTGTTCCAGCATTGCGCCAAGTTCGTAGGGCGCTTTTAGGGGATCATCTGGAATAAGTCTGTCTAATAGTTTTAATGTTGCCCTTGGAAATTTATGCGGAATGGACCTTTTTTCATTGCCCTCCTTGTCTTTCAGCCGACGAAAGAGAATGTGTAAATGCTCGACCGGTGCTAGATAGGGCAAAATGGCATCTACGACTTCTTCAAAAGTTTCCCCCGCATCTTCCGCCAAACTAGCGAGACTTTTTGCCGTGGCTGGTGTTATGAATTCCTGTTCTCTGGGCCATGCCTGCTCAAGGAACGGCTTCCCCAATGCACGCCAAGCATCTTGCCCTTTCACTACATTGCCCAAAAACCATGCTACCCGTGAGCGCCCTGAATCATCCATACTCTGCAATGCGCGCCTAGCTTCAGAGTACGTTAAGTATGGTCGGTCTTTACGGTGCCAGTAACAAGCGATTACAAAAAAATCATACAATCGATCCTTCGCGCCATTGCCCCATAGCCATTTATTTGAACTTTGAGTGGCGATGAGAAAGTCATTCTTCAACAGTTTAAATAACTCGTGAGTTGGAAGAGTATTATTGTGAAGGAAACCATTCCATGCGGCTTCAGAAAATTCATGATCATGATCGAAGAATGGCACAATCTCTGTTTTGATCCAGCTGGGATCAATATAGTAAAGCCAACGAATACGCTCGGTCACTTCACAAATAAAGTGGTGCTGTCCTTCACCAGGAGCTAAAAACAACAAATTGAAACGTACCTTAAAGAATTCCGGCAAACCGCTTTGCGCAGGTAGCTTCATGCTATCCAAGGCCCGAAACAATGCTCTTGAGAGTTTGCCAATTGGCGAATTCAGAGAATGTTCTGCAGTTTTCCTGGATCGATCGAGCTCCTGACCTCCCACGGAAATACTCCCTATGCCACTTTTTGTCGCGTCTGGACCACATTCAATTATCTTTGAAGTAATACCGTCCCAAATTGCGAACGCAGTGTCTCGGTCAACAAGAAACAACTCTTCAAATCGGTCTTCCACGAAACGGGGTAATTCGTGTCGCAGTTCAACTATGCCTTCAAGCGGTAGGCGTAGTAAGCGCCAGCAAAAATAAGTATATAGCCGCAAAGAAGCGTCTTCAGGAAAGTTAGTGATCGCGGCGCGCCAAAAATGCCAGGAATATTCCTCTCGTTTCGCAGCAAATGACAACGCACTAACTGCTTTTAAGGGCGCAATTTCCACTAGGCCGGAAAATGGTGTGTAACGCACAAACTCCTCAAACGGTTCTTTAGTATTTTCTTCCGCTGCGCTTAGAAGCTGTGAGATCGGAAGATCTTGCAAGGCAGTAGGATCTTTTTCCGTCTTGACCCACCCAGAACGACCATCACCACTGTCATCCGCATATTCAATCCAAGATTCATTCCAGTCTCTATTGATCTTTTTTAGTTTGGCTAGTCTTGCTACTGTGCCTTTTGTCAACTCGCACGAGTTCTTCTGCAGCCAACCAAGCACTGTAGATGCGGTAGCAGCGATTGCGCCATTATGATCATCCTTTGTCTCGTCTTCAAAGCGTGATCGACCCCCAGTAATTTTTACTTCAATTGATTTTTTGTCTTGCAAGGAAAACTCCTTCCAACGTGCCCTTAAGGTATGAAGCAACTCTCTCCTGTGGTTTGTATTCCAGAAAGAATCGGGTGACATCCGCGACAGTATCTGTGCAACCTGATCAGCACCGAATATGGAAGAGTTCATCAATAGGTAGAGGCGAAATTTGTCAAAGAAATAAATATCATCTTGTTTCCATGCGACAAAATCAGACCGAACTGTTTCGGGACATAACCCAGCTAATTCATCAAGGATTTTTTTAAACCAAAACATATATTTAGCCGCGTCATCATAATAGATTTCACCATTAGATTTTTCTCTAAGAAGCGTCGGAGTTCGCCAATAAAGAAAGCTGCCCGCGTCCTCGTGGAGGTCCGAGGCTAAGGTCAAGTTGGCCCTCATTATCGAATAGATCTTTGGTTTGACCTCATCGGGAATTTCCAAAGCATCATAGTCGTTGCCTGGATAGCTAACAGTAATTTCAATGACATCCTCAAGTCTAAGCTCGTTCCAGTCATTTTTTGTAGCCAGAGGGTTAAACCCTTTTGCGCGAGACAATGAAAGGTAGGGCTTCGTCGCTCTTTCAAATTGTCGAAGTGCGCCACTGGAATAATCACCCTTATTTAGCCTTCTCTGCGTTCGATACCAATCCTCATCGAGTTCGCTTTTAGGGGAGTATTTAAAAACCTCAGAAGCTATAGACCAGCCTTTTTGGGCATTTGGGTGAAGATCTATAGGTCTATCGTTAATTGTGTGTTCGATTCTTTGTAGCAAGTAAACTGATAGGGCAGAATATCCAGCAACCCACCACAGCAGAATAGGTGAGTTCATTTGGCGTTCAAACCAACTGGTCAGATCGAAAAGTCGAGAAGGTAGTCGACCATAGTACCCATCCTGGTAGCCAACCAGACGTGAAGTAGTTTTATCTATGCGATCGCTTGAAACTGAAGAAAGCAGATCTTCGGGATCCGGTGCAATGCGATGATCAACAAGGTCATAGTTTGGGTCGCGATCAAGCCTAAGACCAGTTTGTCCTCCTGCAGCAGATCCTGTTGCGTTCGCAATTCCATCTCGTTTGTCACGTTTGGGGCACCGCAAGTATCTGTCGAACACCGCAATCCAATGTGGAGGAGGGAGTGGATCCGCCGCTGCAAAGAGTTGGCTACCATGTTTACTGCGAACAAAAGTGGCAACCTGTCCTCGTTGAAACGGATTCATTTCGTGTGGCTTTCGCTGGGCCAGTCGAATGACCGATTTGTCCCATGTATCAGGATCTTCAACCTGCTTAGCCCATAGTTCCAGCGTTTCCCAAAGGCCAGAATGGGAGGTATCTTGTCGTTCATAGGGAATGGGAGTTACGCCGCGATGAACCCAATTCTGTTCAACCTGAGCCTGAGAGCCCTCATCAAAAGCATATATTGGTAATGTCTGTCCATCGTTTCGTGCATGTAGTCCTTCAAGAAGATACTTAACAGGAGGGTCACCAGCACGGTATCCGAGTAGGACAATGACGTAGTTGCGAAGGAGCTCTCGAACGAAACGTGTAGCCCAGGCTTCGGCAAGATAAGCTCGTCCAAAATCTGCGCTACTTATAATAAGCCGGTTCTCTGTAGCACTCGTTGGATCTTTGGGTTTAAGCCGGCCATGCAGGTATACAAGGCCGTCAATCGATTGCCCGCTTCCAATATCAGGAAGAGCGGGGGGAACATATGTATGGATTTTTCTTTTGGAGGCCTTTTCAAAAAGTAAGTCAAAGTTTGTAGTAACGATTTGCGGCGTCCCAGCTGCACTCTTAGACAATTTCAGTACTGTTTGATGAGTGTGAGTAGGGGCGTTTCGTGGTGTTTTTAGTAGTAGATTTAATTCGGCCAACACCGCTTCGTGAGGATATTTTTGAAAAATCGCGCTAAAAACCTGGTCCAGTGATGGGCCCGCATCTCCAAATTCCTTCGCTTGAGAAAATAGCCTGGAAGCTGGCGCAACTTCTGTAGCGCCTAATTTTTTTAATACACTTTCAGTCAATCCGAGGAATCCGGGTAAACCAGCGGGAAATGAAACACCGGCGCCACAGAAAAAAACAACATTTCCCTTGTCACGTTCTTGTAGGAGAAACTCGGGTATATCCGGACCATTTTCTGTAAACCGCATTGATAGCTCTCGAATCAATTATAAGGTTCACAGATAATACTAAAAAGAGCACATGCGTATAGTCCCTGAATAAAAGCGTATTGCTCTCATGTGCACAGAGCTGAACTAACAAACTGATGAAATAAAGTTGCGATTGACGTGATATCAAAATAGCAGTTTTTTTCGAAAATTGCTCAGCTGAGCAAGATGCACAACTGTAACACGCCAGTGACAAGTTTAGTGACACGTCACAGTCACACAGTTTCTGGACGCGAAGAATTTACGGCCACCGATAACAAAAGTTATGGCAACCTGTGTCCCAAATAGGTTGTTGCTTCATGAAAACTTCAGCTCAATGCAGTTCCTACTGCACCTACTCAATAAGCATGACGACGAGTAAAGAATTACCCGTTCGTCACCTCTTTCGCGTGCCGCGAGAAGAGGAGTCTCTCGGGTCCTGGAAGTCTTTTTTGTAAACAAATGGGCGCAAATCGGACCATTTGTTTACACTTTTGGAGCTAACGCATTGCTACATGCTTGTTATTTCAGGATAAAAGGCTGACATAGCAGTTTTTTATCAACATAACCGTTCTGAATTGCCGGTTCTAGGTCTGTGTGGGTAAAATCATCCCCAACAAAGAGTAGGGGCATTTCGCCCGCCTTTGCTGTTGCATAAGCAAAACAGTCCCCAAAATTTAGGGAGGCTTTATGTCTGCCTTTGCCCCATTTTTGATAGGCTTGCTGGACGCCTTTAGCGATCAAACCGTCAACGATTTTAATCTCAGCTCCTATCGCTTCCAGTAGCTCGTCAGCCTCAGCAGATAGCTCTCGGGTAGCGGTTACTATAAGTAGCTCCGATAGCGTACCTGCAGACATACATAGTTCGTTATCTGCCAGGCATTGTATAACGGCACCTGATGTTGGCTCATTCAACAAAACAGCCATAACTGCAGATGTATCAACGACAATCATTTTGGTAGCCCTGTATCGTCATAGAGAAAATCAGCAGAGTGCACAGCGTCCGGTCCTGGGTGCCCCTTTAAAGCGGCTTTTGCAGCAATTCGTTTCAGCGCAGATAATTTTTCGATTGGAGTTTTAGCGGAGCTTAGTGACTTAATTTCCGCCACTGGTCTGCCATGATTGGTAAGTAAAACTCGCTCACCACCAGCTGCAGCTTTTATAAGGCCAGATAGCTTGCCTTTGGCTTCATTGATTGCAATTTCCATTTAACACTCCTTTAATATAGTCCATTATATAGACTGTATTATAGTTGTCAATATTTATAGTCCCTTATATGGTCCATTCTTGTATTTAATCTTGAGCGTCTAATACAGCGCCATCATCCTTCAGACCAAAGTGCTCGTTTGACGCGTCGCGGATCTCGCCAGCTTCGCTCACGACCACTTGGGTGGCGCCGGACTTAGTTGCAAAATTGACGGCGTTCCTTGTCATCTCTGCAATGTCGTTCGGCGAGTAGAGATTGCGAATTCGTTCTTCAGGTGTCTCACTCATATTCAATCGGTCCTTAGTTTGAATTCTGAATTGATGATGCCTTGCTACACAACTCCACACCAAATTGGGAAAGTTTGTAACTCATTCCTCCAGCCATAGGCTCCGCCTGAACAAGCCCAGTTCGCTGCAGCTTT